>Ga0075163_10014146_pt1 | contig 10307 bp, 17 predicted proteins | sample JI1023141ADNA_FD_71478 | JGI IMG/M metagenome (GOLD analysis project Ga0075163, IMG submission 71478) | Wastewater effluent complex algal communities from Wisconsin, to seasonally profile nutrient transformation and Carbon sequestration -... | ecosystem: Engineered > WWTP > Effluent > Algae... | reverse complement strand
CGGACGGAGGGAGTGATAGCGTTCATGGCTGATAGCACCTTGGGTTGTTAGGGTGTGGGGATGCAGGGCCGAAGCCCTGCGGTTAGCGTATGCTAATCAGATGATGTCCTGCCGAGCACACCACCGCGTATATGCTGGCGATGTCGTGATGGCACGATCACGCTGGATGGCATCGCGAACGCCCATCACAGTGAACTCACCGGGCAGGCGCTCAAGGTATGCGATGACACGATCCGCATTCGAGCGGTTGGCACGGTGCGCCACGGCGCCGGTGATCGCATAGAGGATGGCCGGCTCCTTCGGAACCTCCGCATTCTTCGGGTCCAACAGCACCGCATCCGGCGAAGGGAGGCGCCGATAAATCTGGAGGAACCCACGGAACTCGGCGGCGGCACCCTCACCCACGTCACCCTTGAACGTCTCGAACTCGGCGTCGTCGGGCACCGTGCCAAGCGCAGGGCTGACACCCTCCGCCCACGCACGAGGGGTGGCGTTGATCTCACGCTGCGCGTCGAAGTCGTGCAGCATGTTCGGCTTGAACCGGCAGAACTGCACCACCTCCGGCTTCACGCCAGCGTCCAGCGCCCACACCGTCCAGTCGTTGAGATCAGGCTCGAACTGGTAGGTGGTGAGGCGGTTGCGGAAGTGAGACAGCAGGCGGTTAGCACCGGCCCGGTCCGCCATGCGGTTGCCCGTGGCGACGATGGTCCAGCCCGGCTTGAGCTGCTTGCCGTGGATCTCCCGCTCCTGGATCAGGTTGGCGAGGATCTTCTGCTCAGCGTTGTTTGCTTGCGACACCTCGTCCAGCAGCAGGATGCCCTCGTCAGGGCAGTCGGTCCCCTCCATGGGGAACTTGTGGGCGGGCACCACGAACTCGATGGCCGTGCGCTGCGCGTTAGGCAGCGGCATGCCGTAGTCCTCGGGCTGCATGAGCGGCGCATGCACCGCCATGAACCCCATGCCCAGGCGCTTGGCGACCTGCCCCACGACCTGGGTCTTGCCCACACCGGGCGGCCCCTCCAGGAGGCAGGCGCGGCGGACGCCGCCCTTGATGCGCGCCTCGATGGTGGCGGAGATGAGAGAAGGCTTCATGGTTGGACACCTCGTGGGGTCGGGCTGTTAGCATACGCTAAGCCAGCCGGCCGGGTTTGCTGGGCGGGACATCCGCTCCAACATGCTAACAATAACAGATACGTTTCTTATGTCAATACGTGTTAGGTTGTTAAGACGAAAAAAGTTCCTAACGGCAGAGGAGGATCGTCGCCCGGCAGGCGTGGGCTTCTTCCTCTGTATCGAAAGCGAGGCGACCACAGCTAAGGTCGCCGTCAACCATGACGCGCACGCACCACGCCTTGCGTGGTGGTATGGCTACGTCCTTCACGACGACGGGCTCGTAGTAAGGGACGCCGCTCCAGGCAATCCATCCTCCCGCCGTCTCCACAAACTCGCCGCTGCGGCAGTCGAGCGCCGTCCACCCCATGCTGCTTATCAGGTCCAGTGCATCCTGCGGCGTCACGGCATCGACCTCCACAGCAGGATCGCCGTGACGACGGCGCGAGCGGCCTCCTGTGACGGGCATAAGAGGTAGGTGCCTAGGCCATCAAACACTACGCACCACCCGTCTAAGCGCAGCACGATATCGGCGCGCACGCCGGCACGAATGTGGCTGGCCACGTATTCGATCCCGGTCCACCGCCGGCTCCACCGCACGCCAAGGTGCTGCTCCCATGCGCGGATCATCTGCACAAGATACGTAGGCTCTAGGTCCTCGTCGCAGGATGTCACAGGTCATCTCCTGTTAGGACGTTGGTACGTGGTCACTCGTCGCCGCCGACGCGCGTCAGGCTCCACACGATGAGAGCCGAGAGCATGACGTAGGCGAGCCAGAACGCCAGCGCCCACTCCGGCGTCATGCCAAAGCTGTCGATCCACTCGATGAATGTAAGCATGGCGTTAGTCCTTCCGTTCGGGGTTAACAGGATCTTCGATGCCGTTCATGCGGCGCATGGTGCGCAGCGTGTGCGCCAGCTCGCGAGCGTGCTTGGCACTCTCGCACTCGATGAAGCACGCAACCCAAACCTCACCGCCGAACTTCACCACGTGCCGGCCGCCCTTGGAGCCGGGCTTGGGTGTGAAGGCGGCCTCGTGCAGCACCATGCGATGTCCGTTGGCCGGGGCGATGAGACGCGCCAGTCCACGGGTCTTGCTGTACGGGTGCTCCCCTGCCTCGGCGAGGCCCTTCAGCACCTTCGCATCGTTGTAGTAGTGCAGCATCACCAGCGATACGCCCATGTTGGTCAGCGTCTCGAACGCCAGCTCGGCGTCGCGCCGCAGCTCGCTGCCCACACCCTCATCCATGTCGGTCAGTCCTCCAGGCTTGCGCAGAATAGCAGGAAGCAACGGGTCGGCGAGCTGTCGATCAGTCGCCGCATACCAGTCCATGTCGGACGCGAGCTTGCCGCGGCGCTGGTCCACTCCAACAATCCACACGCGCACGTAATCCCGCAGCCCGATGCCAGCGATCATCTTGATCGTGCGCTCCTCCACCTCGGTGGCGGTGCCGACGCCAACCCTCCGAAGGTGGCCCGCAGTGCAGACCGATGCCGACGACGCGTCCTCATGCGCCACGCTGAACCAGTGCTGGATCGTCTCGTCCCACACCATCAGCGGGTAGTGCTCGCCGTAGCTGTACACCACGTAGCGCAGATAGCCGTGGTCGTCGGCATTCCAGCGGCCGAAGATCGTGCCCTTGCTGTTCTGGAAGTTGACGCGATCCCTCACACGGCACGACGCCATGTGGTTGTCGCACCGCTTCAGCTTGGCGCTGATGCGTGGATCGTTCGAGGTTGTCGGGGTGTTGGGGAACCACGTCTTGCGTGGCTCGCGAGATCCCCAGCTCAAGCCAGTGCCGAAGCGCGTTGCGCGACCGGACATGGATGCTCTCCTGTTAGGTGGTTGTTAGCTAGGGCAAAGCCCTTAGCGTTAGGTCTGCGACCGTACGCTTTAGCGTATGCTAAGCCGACTTGCTAAACCCGAAGGCGGACACGGGCTCGGTAACTGTATGGACGAGAAGTTTGTAGGTGGTGAGCGCCACCTGTGCCTGCTCGTCCGTGTCGAAAACCAGGTGGTCGCCGTAGTAGGTCGGCTGGTCTTTGATCCTCTGCACTCCGCAGGGGAAGCGGATGTAGTTGCCATCCACCACGGGTGCGGTGTGGTCTGCGCAGATGGTGAACGCCAACCAGCTGGCAGGGCCGATGGAAGGTAGCTCGTCAGGGACGCGGCTCGCATATGTGCCGCCCATAGCCTTCGCCAGATCCTCCCACGTCATGACACCGCAGCCCACATCTGCATCGACACGAACGCGGCGCGGGCCTGTTCCTTGGATGGGAATACGAAGTGGCCGTTATAGAGCCTGTCGGTGGGCGGTGTTGCTGTACGACAGGGAAACACAATCGTTGCTCCCTGCCGCAGGGGAGGCGGGTCGTTCCCGATGTAGCCGTCCCTGATGTATATGGCGCGCATATCCACCTCGTCTACAGACAAGGGCCGGCCCCGACCCTTGAACTCCGCGCCGAAGTACTCCTCCAGGTGGCGCACGATTTCCTTCGCGCGGTCCTCGGTCATGGCACCTTCTCCAGTTGTGCGAGGATGGCCTTCGCGATCCACTCGTTGATCGGCTCATTGGCCTCGGCAGCCTTGCCTGCTGCGCGATTGTACAAGGTGGGCACAAGCCTGATCGTCAGCTTGATACGCGGCCCCGCAGAAAACGCTCCGCGCTTGCCGGGTATTCTTTTGACGTTCGTTAGCATGTGCTAAGCCTCCCACTTCAACAGAAACCACGCCTGTGGGTGGTCGTCGCCCTTGCCGTCATCTTCCTCCAGGCTGTCATCGAACGGCTCGTCGGGCGCGCCGATCTGGTCCATGCAGGACATGACAGCGGCCTCGACGTGCTCGTTGGTCGCGCCCTCGGGCAGCTCGGCCTCCAGGCACTCCGACATGAGCTGGTCAGTCACCTCCTGCACGGTGATCGCGCCGTCCACCTCGATGCCGACGAGGTACTCGCCGTCGCGGTTGTGGTGGTCCTGAAGGTACTCGGGGTAGCAGGTGTGGATGTGCTCGACGGTGTAGGTGGCCATGGTGGTTCACTCCTTGCGTGTTAGGTTGTTGGGGGTGTGGTCAGGTGCCGCCACGAGGCGGGCGGACACCAGGGCGGCGCGAGCCAAGCGCACCCGCTCCAGCACCATCCGCGCAGTGTCGGCGTCGTCAGGTTCCAGGGCGAGGTGCCCTGACAACCTGCGATCCAGCGTGTCCATGCGCCGTGCGAGCTTGTCGAGTGTCGGGGCCAGCAAGCGCAGCGTCACGTACACCAGCTCGGGCTGGCGCATCGCTCACGCCCTCCGCGTCCGATGATAGATCCTCACACGTGCCCGGTCGTCGCCCATGTGGGTGATGACGGCGCGCACCCGGTCGTCGCGCCCCAGCGCCACGGTCGCCATGCGATGGCGGCCCACCACGTGGATGTCCTGGCGCTCCAGCCAGCGGGTGGCGTCGATCTCGGTGGGCAGCTCGTTGCTGGTCACCTCCACGAAGTCGCCAAGCCAGTGGGCGAGGGCTGTGATGTCCTTGATCTGCTGGATGCGTCCCAGGACGAACCGAGGCGCAACGACGTTCTTGGTCGCCACGAGATTTCGGGCTGCGGGGTGGTAGTGGGCCATGGTGTTAGGCTCCCTTGCGCGGCCACACGTTCGGCACCGGGCGCATGTACTGCCCCACGGTGCGACGGCGATAACCGGTGCCGTTCTTGCCACACACGCGCTCTGCGGTGCGCTGGGCCTTCGCCTCGTTGCGACGGGCGGCACGGTAGGTGTTGGCGGGTCGGGGCATGGTGGGGTCTCCTGTTAGCGTACGCTAAGGGGTTGAGCGTCAGTCGCCGCGGGCGTCACGCATCATGGCGCGGGCCTCGCGAGCCTGGAGGCGTCCCAGGGCAGCCTGCCGGCCGGACAGGCGGGTGCGGTGGCTGGCACGGGTGGTGGAGAGGGTGTCGCCGGGCTCGGCGTCAGAGTTGGCCTGGGCAGCCTCCAGGCGGGTAGGACGCGGCGGGTAGGGGTCCAGTGCCTCCAGAACGACAGGGGCCTTGGACGGCCGCCTGGAGGCCGCCACGTGGGCGGTGGAGACGGGTGGGAAAGCGGGGCGCATGGGAACCTCCGTTGGGTGGTGCATGTTGAGACGTTAGGGGGTGTGGGATTAGCATATGCTAACCCTGGGTTGTGGCGGACACGGGTCTGCCACTGATGGTAGAATAGCCGACTGATACGCTAAGTCAATAATATTGTCCCGTTAGCGTTCAGGTTTGGGTTGCGTACGCGAGCCGGCCTTGCAGATCCCGGACCTGCTGCTCCAGCTCGGCAATGCGCGCCTGATAGAGCGCGACGGGTGAGCCAAGCATGCGCATGAGGATCGGGTTCATGCTGCCGACCTCGGCAGCCTCCACGGTCTGACCTGTCACAAGCGCATCGCAGGGATGGATGCGCTCGCCTTTGCGCGGCCTGCCACCGAACGGGCTGACGTACTCGTAGTAGGCTGCGGATCGCGGCCTGCCGCGCAATGGGCGCTTCTCGGGTGGCTCTGCCAAGGGCGGATAATCGCCACGACGCACGCAGCCGGCATAGGCGTAGTACACGGCATTGTAGAGCCATCCGGCTTGCGTCATGCCTGCGTCGGACGCCAGGGCGCCGAGCATACCGTGCCAGTCCTCCGGCAGCTTGAAGGCATAGGTTTTGATGGCCATGGTCAGCCTCGCTTGCCACCGAAACTGGTCAGGCTGGCGAACGCCTTTGCAGCCCGCTCGCCGTCACTGGTGCGAGCGTTATCAGGGGTGGCAGGGCGGGGTGCCGGCGGAGGCGCAGCGCGCACATTAGGGGACAGGAGCGTGGTAGGTTGTTTGGGCGTGCTCACCACGGCTTCAGGGATAATAACGGCGTCGGACGCGGTGTCACAATCCTCGCCATTAGCTGCGGCTTCCTCGCGGGCCATCAGCGCCGTGCATATCATCATGATGCCGGCCGAATAGCTGCCGCCAGCGCGCTTGCCGACGCCATCCAGATAGGCCGCCACCTCGGGCGTCAGGTAGACGCGGACTGCGGTCTTGTTTGCCATGGTTTCGAGGCTCCTTCTCCAGGGTGCGGCGGGATCGCCACGGTCCGTTAGCTTATAGGCCCAGAGTGTGAGCTAGTCAACTCCAATCTGGCGCTAACTGGCGGTAGCTGCCCACCGGATCGCAGGTTGTGTCCAGTTTTGCCTAGCATATGCTAAAGTGTGGGCCGATTAGACCTATTGGGAAGTGAGCGATTTCAAGGGTTTAGGGGTGTGGGCCGGTTGGCCTAGAGGCTTACAGGTTTTGGGGAGGTGGCGAGGATCGTTGGTAGGACTAGAGGGTTTGAGGGTGTTAGGGCGGGGGCGAGGCCGTGATGTATTTGTGTGGAGCCGCAGAATAGTAACGGGGTGTACAGAGATACATAGAAGCTAATTAGCTATGGCCGTTTGTGGGCCGGTCGGCCTAATTAGCAGGGGTGATTTGCCTTCGGGGGCACTGTTTGAAGGAATAATTTTTATAGATAGATAGAATAGAGAGAGAACTAACAGCCCGGGGCGCTGGCGCTAGGCCGCCTCTGGAGTTTGCCGGGCACCCGCCAACCCAACGCCCTAACACCCTCGCGTCCGATACAATCGGATTTCGGCTTTCTGCCAGCAATATCAGACACTTAGCACCAGCCCACGCTCTAGGCTAATCGGCCACGTCCGGTTTTACGCTCTGTTCCCTTGAGATATACCAACGAACCATTCGATCCTGATAGGATACCTTACATCTAGGCCAATTCGACCATGATGTGGGCCAGATAGGCCGCACTAAGCCATACCATAGGCCAACCAGCCCAAATAATATCCGATGCGTTATCATGCAGGGTTTAGCGCGCGAGTTCTGCACGCTTTAGCATACGCTAAGCCGCACGCTTTGCGCGGCGCGTTCGTGGCGTTTTGCCCCGCGTATTTTTTCCGAGACTAAATACACCTCGCTTTTAGCATATGCTAACCGATGCGAGCCTAAACGCATCGGCGCCTAAAGGCGTGCCGCAGGGTGGCGTGGCAGGCTGATAGGCTCGCAAGTGTGTCGGCACACATCGGCTAGACGTCCAGAAACTGGGACACTGCGGTATACAATCCGTGCTGCGGGCAAAGAAAAACCCCGGACCATTTCGGGGTCCGGGGTGGTTGGGGTTACGAGATCACCGCGATCTTCGCCAGCGCCTGCCAGAATGCGACAGGCTGTTGGTGAATGATCTTGGACAGCAATTCGAGCCTGTCTTGCGTCGGATTCTGCCCGGCCTTGGTGAAGGCAAGGCGGAACGCCTGGATCTCTGTCACGCTCGCACCGTCCGACGCCTTCGCGCCAGGCGTGGTGGTAGGCTTGTGGGTGTTGGGGGTCCGAGGCGCACGCGCAACGGCGGTCAGGATGCCACGCTTGGCAAGATCCTCGCGTGACTTGTCGGCATAGTCGCGGAGCGAAGCAACGCCATCCGGCTTATGGCCGTGGGTTATGCCAATCACCGCAACCTTCACGGTCGAAACCATGAAGCCAACGGAGCCGTCAGTGTAGGCGCCCGTGGCGACAAGCGCCGCCTTCATCTTGGGCGCCCATGTCTCGCGCCATGCGGCTTCCGTCACTTCCGGCGCACACTTCAGCGCGTCGCAAAACGCGCTGAACATTTGGCCCTTGCGAGCTTGCGTGAAGTCACGGATTTCGCGCTCACCGCTGGCGACCACACCCGCGATGGACGTGACGCACGCGTCAACTGTGAAAGCCGGAGCCGCAGCCGCGCGGGCAGCCTTAGGAGATTTGGCCATCTGATAGGTACCTTGAAAGAGCGGAGCCCGGGGCCGCCGGGACGGTGAAGTTGCGAACAACTTCCACCAACATACTAACACGCTACGTTAATACGTCAATGTGTTTCGACACGGCAGCGTTAGCATATGCTAAGGGTGTTAGCTTGTACGGGTGGGAGGGTGTGGGACCACGCGAGCGCGACATCCCCCCGGTGCTTATGCACCTCGTATAACCCAAAGGCCAAAATTCCCGATCTCAAAAACTAGACACCCCGGTATACGCTACGCCTAACACCCTACCATCCCCGAACCCTAGGCCGCCTACACCCTCGCACCCTACCAGGGACGACCATCCCACCCAGCACCACCCTTGCCCTAACACCCCTCCACTGTTACACTCTCCCCGCCCTCCCCAGGGGGCACGCATGGACACCTCCCTGACCTCAGCCCCGTCTCCCCCAGGCGGGGCTTCTTTTTGTCTGGCGCTCACCCCTACACAGTGCCTAACTACGCACTATCAACCTAACACCCTGGCACCCGCCCATGTTCGCCGATACCCTGCTCGTCCCTCCCGAGATGATGGTGCTGCTGGCGCGCGATCCGCCGCCCGCCGTGGCGCTGGAGATCGCCGAGGAGTACGGCTTCGATGCCGACACCTTCGCCGCGCTGACAGCCGCCCCATGGTTCAAGGCCGACTTGGCCAAGTTCAAGGCCGAGTGGAGTAAGCCGGACACCCGCCGCGCCCGGTTCCTGATGATGGCGGACGATCTGGTCCAGAGCCTCTACACGAAGGCCCGTGGCGTCGAGAACGTCGCTCTCCTGCTGGAGGTGGCGAAGTACCTCTGCAAGCTGGCGGGGCTCGAACAGGCGGCCCAGGCCGCACCGGCCAGCACCCAGGCTGGCTTCTCCATCACCTTCGTCAACTCGGACGGATCGAAGATCAACGTCAGCTCGGCGCCGCAGGCGGCCGTGGAGAGCACTGCCGAGGAGGTGGAGGACCAGAGCACCCGACGCGAGGGCGACGCCCTCCTGGCGTCCCTGCGCGCCCTTGGCGGCATCGGCGAGGTGGAGGGGGAGGACTTCGCGGACCTGTTCGCAGGCGAGGTGGTGCCCGCACCCGCGGTGCGGAAGGGGCTGCTGCCCGTGGATCTGCCGCCCAAGCCCAGTTTGCAAGCGAAGCTGGCAGAGCAGAAGGCCGCCAAGGATGCGAGGCAGGCCGCTCAGTCCGGTGGTGACCGGCAGCCTGTCCTGGCTGGGGCCGAGGCCGCCGCAGTGGGGACGCTGCGCACGCTGCAACACGTTATAGGGCGGTGAGTTCCATGGCTGGTGTTGTCTACGAGCCGCCGCGCAGCGTGGAGGGGTTCCTCTACTCTGACGCGTTTATCAGCCTGATCGTCGGACCCGTGGGGTCCACCAAGACGACCGCTGAGATTATGAAGATCGCCTACCACGCGCAGCGCATGGCAGCGTGTCGCGATGGTAAGCGGCGCTCGCGCTGCATCTTCATCCGCAATACACGCCAAATGTTGTCGGATACCTCGATCCCCGACCTCCTCAAATGGTTCCCGGATGGCGTGGCGGGCACGTACCTCAAGACCGAGTACAAGTTTCTGCTCAAGTTCAACGACGTGGAGTGCGAGATATTGTTCCGAGGGCTCGATGACAGCGACGACGTGAGGCGGCTGCTCTCCTTGCAGGCCAGCTTCGCAGTCATCGAGGAGTTCCGGGAGATCAACACGTCGATTTTCGAGGGTATTCAGGGACGGTTGGGGCGGTACCCGGACGGCATGATGGTGCCGCATCGCCCAGAGTGGGGGCTGGACGAGAAGGGCAACCCGATCCAGGGCTGCGTGACCGACGACGGCAAGCCGAACCGCCACTTGTGGGGCGCGTCGAACCCGCCGGACATGGACACTTTCTGGGAGACGTTCCTGAGCAACCCGCCAGCCAACGCTGCGGTGTTCTTCCAGCCCTCTGGTGTCGATCCGGGCGCCGACTGGATCAAGTTCCTGCCCTCCGAATACTACGAGAACCTGATGGAGGGTAAGTCGCAGGACTGGGTGGACGTGTACGTCCACGCCAAGTTCGGAAAGTCGCTGTCGGGCACTCCGGTCCACCGCACTTTCAACCGTGACTTCCATGTCAGCAAGACACCGCTGAACATCATCAAATCCCCGGAGCATCCGCTACTGATAGGCCACGACTTCGGGCTCAATCCCAGTATCACAATCAACCAGGTGGACCCGAAGGGACGGCTGCTGACTTTCGCCGATGCGACGAGCGATGGGATGGGCGTGTTGCGGTTCATCCGGGACAAGCTGAAGCCGCTGCTGGCGAACCGCTTCCCTGGGGCACCCGTGCTGGTGATCGGCGACCCTGCCGGACAGCAACGCGCGCAGACCGACGAGCGGTCGGTGTTCGACACT
>Ga0075163_10014145_pt1 | contig 10307 bp, 5 predicted proteins | sample JI1023141ADNA_FD_71478 | JGI IMG/M metagenome (GOLD analysis project Ga0075163, IMG submission 71478) | Wastewater effluent complex algal communities from Wisconsin, to seasonally profile nutrient transformation and Carbon sequestration -... | ecosystem: Engineered > WWTP > Effluent > Algae... | reverse complement strand
CTGACCAGCGTTCCGCCCGGATTTCAGCCGACGCGCGGCGTGAAATGGTATTACGGCGCCCCCGGGCACAGCATGTACAACCACCGCCGCCCGCCCAACGACAAGTCGTATGACTGCCGCGGCGGCCTGCCCCACAGCACGCAGGCTCTGGCGGACTGGCGCAACCTTTCGCTCAATGTCACGGCACGAAGCAATCACGCGGGGGGCGTGAATGCCGTATTTTGCGACGGATCCGTCCGATTCGTCAAAAACACGGTGAATGCGCAGGCCTGGCAGGCATTAGGCTCTCGCAACGGCGGCGAAGTCATCTCGGCCGACAGCTTCTGATCCGAGCCCTGTCGCATTCCGGTGCTGACGATTCGCCAGGAATGCGATTGGGATGGCGGCATTTTTCCCGCATGTTTCTGTTGCCGACCGATCGAATCCGGGCTAGACTTGCAATCGATTCCTCTCGACCTGCCCTGGCTTCACAACTGGCCGGGCGAGTCGCCGCTCGTCTTCGTCACCATGCAAGATCCTGCCGGCTAAGTTCGCGGGCGACCGCTCATGTCGCCGTCCGCCATTCTCCATCGAAGGAACTGACCGACATGCAACCGAATCGCGAACCGAATCGCCGTACCGTGGTCAAAGGTCTGAGTGCGGCAGGATTGATGGCCGCGAACGTCGAATCCGCAACGGCTCAGCAAGTCGAGGCCAAGGCCGCCGCATCGAAGCCAGCGGGTCAGGAACTGGTGCCGACCCGGAAACTCGGCCGCAATGGCCCGCAGGTTCCGATGATCTCGATGGGCGGCGACATGGAGCCGAACAACGCCCTGACGCTGATGAACCGGGCATGGGCATCGGGCTACCGGTATTACGACACCGCCCAGAAATATGGCCGGGCCGCTGAAGAAGAAATCTACCGCAAATGGTTCGCGGCCAATCCGGGCCGGCGCGAGCAGATCTTCCTGGTTTCGAAAGACTACCCGACGAAAAAGGGCCCCATCGAGCTGCTGGACATGATCGATGTCCGCCTGAAGGCTCTCGGCACCGATTATCTCGACTTGTATTTCATTCACCAGCTCTGCCCGGAAGTCTACGGGCCGGAATCGGTGAACTGGGGCAAGTCGGACATCTTCCGCGAAGTCGCCGAAAAACTCAAGAAATCAGGCAAGGTCCGCATGGTCGGGTTTTCCTGCCACGGTGGTCCGGAATACATTCAGGCCGCGGCCGACGGCGGTTTTCTCGACGCCCTGATGGTCCAGTATTCGCCGTTCTACGAACGGGGCGGGGCTTTCGACAAAGCCATGACCGATTGCCACGCGAAAGGCATCGGCCTGATCGCCATGAAGACGCTGCGCCACGCGGGCAACGTGCCGAAACGCATCCCTGAATTCGAAAAGCTGGGCCTGACGACTCATCAGGCGATTCTTCACTCCGTGTGGAGCGATCCTCGCATCGCTTCCATTTGCAATTCCGTGCGGAATTTCGATCAGATGCGTTCGAGCCTCGCGGCGGTCCGAAATTACAAGGCCCCGCTGGAAGTTTCGCTCGTCGAAAAGCTCCGCGAGACCGTCCTGGCCAGCCGTCGCACCATGTGCCCGGGTTGCCCTTCGTGCGACGAAAAAGTCGCCGCGACGCAGTTCGCGTTTCGTGACATCGCCCGCTATGTGACTTATTTCGAGCAGGACATCAATCACCAGGCCCGCGACCGTTACCTGAACCTGCCCGATACGGCCCGGAAAACGACGTCGGCCGAAATGGCCGAACTTTCGCGTGGCTGTGCCTATGGCGTCGATTACGCCGAAGTCGCCGCCCGGGCAGAACGGTATTTCGGCTGAGCGGAACGGAAAAGCGATTCATCGAAGCCGAACGGAACGGACCTTTCGAAGTCCGTTCCGTTCGATATTTGATCAGTATCGAATTCGACAGATTTCGACTTAATTATTGAACAGGAAGTGGCAGATGTCGCCGTCCTGCATCACGTAGGTTTTGCCTTCCACTCGCAGCTTACCATGGGACCGGATGTCCTTCTCGGTGTGATATTGTTCCAGGTCGGCAAGCGAATAGACTTCGGCCCGAATGAAACCGGCTTCGAAATCGGTGTGGATGACGCCAGCGGCCTGGGGGGCGGTGGCACCGACGGGAACCGTCCATGCCCGGATTTCCTTTTCTCCGGCCGTGAAGTAGCTTTGCAGGCCCAGCACGCGGTAGGCCTCGCGTGCCAGAACGGCCAGGGCAGGCTCGGCCAGTCCGGCCGATTCCAGCATTTCCTGACGGTCGGCTTCGTCAAGCTCGGCGATTTCGGATTCCAGCTTGGCACAGACCGGGATCACCGCCGCGCCTACTTTTTTCGCGAAATCACGCACGGCCTGAACCAGCGGGCCCTTACCTTCAAGGTCGCTTTCGTCCACATTGGCCACATACAGGATCGGCTTGGCCGTCATCAGGCCGAAGCTGTCGATCGACTTCGCCTCGGATTCCTCCAGCGTCAGTTTGCGCAGGGGTTCGTCCTGGGCCAGGTGGGCCAGGCAGTGTTTGATGGCCTCGACACGCAGCTTCGCTTCCTTGTCGCCGCTCTTGGCCGATCGCTCGGCTTTCGGCAGGGCGTTTTCGAGCGTCTGGATATCGGCCAGCATCAATTCCATTTCGATCGTTTCGATGTCGTCCAGCGGGTTCACTGTCCCAGAGACGTGGACGACGTCTGGATCTTCGAAACAGCGGACGACCTGCAGGATCGCGTCCACCTCGCGAATGTGGCTCAAGAATTTGTTGCCCAGGCCCTGGCCTTCGCTGGCACCCTTGACGATACCCGCGATATCCACCAGCTTCAGAGAAGTCGGAATGCTTCGCTGCGTGGGGATGTACTTGCGGATCGCTTCCAGCCGCGGGTCGGGGATCGGCACGATGCCCTCGTTCGGCTCGATCGTACAGAACGGATAATTGGCCGCCTGAGCCGATTTGCTGCTCGTCAGCGCGTTGAACAGAGTACTCTTGCCCACGTTCGGCAGCCCGACGATTCCCGCTTTCATGCTGGTCCCTGACTGGTCGTTACACCCGGCCCGGGCCGCAACCGGCCACTCCCGATCGCACCGAACCGCCTGTCTTGAACCGAATTCTAGCGGATTCACCTGCTTTCGACCAGTCACGCAGTGAACCCGTTCCCTGACATGGCCTGCTCTCGACTAAGGTCCAAGCCAGAAAAGCGACCGAAAACAGCACAACCGACACGGTCTTTCGCTCATGCCACCGCACCGATAGAATCGGGAAATCCTCGCTGATCCGATCGCCCCGGTGCGGTCGCCACCTCCAGTTCCTCGCCCCTAAGAACACAGCATCGGCACCATCATGATAAAGCTCGCATTCGCAAAAATTTGCGCTGTCGCCGCAGTATTCGTTTCCGGCGATTTCGTCATGGCGGATTCACCCGCGAAGCTCCGCGCCGGGGCCGCCGTCAGCGACATCACGCCGAGCCTGGGCGATCCGATCGTCGGCGGCTTCCAGCCTTTTCCTGGCAAGGATGTGCACGACGAACTCAAGGCCCGCTGCATCGTGCTGGACGACGGCAATACGAAAATTGCCCTGGTCGTCTGCGACTTGCTGGGCTTCCACCGCAGCCTCAGCACCGAGGCTCGCAGGCTTATCCAGGCACAATCCGGAATCCCGCCCGAAAACGTCCTGATCTCGGCCACCCACACCCACTCAGCCGTAAGTGCCCTGGGCCATGCCGGATATCGCTCAGAAGACCAGTTGGACGATTACCAGAGGTTCGTCGCCCGCCGAATCGCCGATGGCGTCCAACGCGCTGTTCTTGCCCTGCGGCCGGCCCAGATCGGCTTCGGCCGTGTCGACGTGCCTGAGCACCTCTTCAACCGCCGCTGGTTCATGAAGGAGGGAACCGCGCCGCCGAACCCATTCGGCAAGATCGACAAAGTCAAAATGAATCCGCCGGCCGGCAGCCCGAATCTCGTCGAACCCGCCGGGCCGATCGATCCTGCCGTTTCCTTCATCGCCCTGCGCGAGCCGAACGGCGGCCCGATCGCCATCTATTCGGCTTATTCGCTGCACTATGTAGGTGGGGTCGGCGACGGCCACATCTCGGCCGATTATTACGGCATTTTCTGCGAGACACTGAAAAAACGCGTGTCGAATTCAGCCGTCGACTCGCATTTCATCGCCGCCATGGCGAATGGCACCAGCGGCGACATCAACAACATCAATTTCAAGACGCCCCGCCCAGGCAAGCCGCCTTACGCCCAAATGCGTTATGTGGCTGAAGATGTCGCAGGCAAAGTCGCCGACGCGTATTCGAAATTGACCTGGAGCGATTCCGCCCCGCTGGCCGCGAAATATCGCGAGCTGGACATCGCCTGGCGGCCGATCGACGCCGAAATGCTCGCCTGGGCGAAATCGATGGAAGCCAAAGGCAAATCAGGCGAAAATAAGGATGTCATCGCCCAAAGCTACGCAGGCCGCATTCAGCGGCTGGCCCAGGCTTCGAATCCAGCCCGTGTGCCTGTGCAAGTGCTCAAAATCGGCGATGTCTGCATCTGCAGCTCGCCATGCGAGACTTTCGCCGAAACGGGCCTGGAATTCAAGAAACGCAGCCCGTTCGAAAAGTCGTTCATGGTCGAGCTGAGCCATGCCTACATGGGCTACCTGCCCACGCCGCGCCATTTCGAACTCGGCGGTTACGAAACCTGGCCGGGAACGAACTACCTCGAGCCTCAGGCGTCCGTCAAAATGATGGACGCCCTGATCGACATGGCCGGTCAGGTGCATTCGAAGCCGTGATCATTTCGGTGAGGCCAGACGAATCGCATCGAAATCTGACGGTCTGATCGAACTGCGTCAGGTCGCCTTCAGCCAGCGATCGAGCCAGGCGAACGCTTCCGACTGCATTTCGGCGTTGAATTCATGAGGCGTGTCATACCACGACGCCCGAAACCGGTCGCCAAGGCCCGCCTTGCCGTAACAGGCCGAAAGCTTGTCGAAACTAGCCTGAACCCCCGCAGGTTCGAACAGGGTATCTTTCCTGCCGTTGATCACCAGCATCGATGCCGGCATCGCCAGGGCGGCGACATCCGGATAATCCATCCAGCGGCTCAGCCCCGGAATCAGTTTCGTGAACCCGATCGAATTTCGAAGGTGCGACTTGATCTGCGCCGGAAACGAAGCCATCCAGCCGCACACGACCGCAGCGCGAATGCGTTCGTCCATCGCCGCCAGATACATTGACCGCAACCCGCCCACCGAAAGCCCCACGCAACCCACCCGGTTCGGATCGACCTCGGGCCGGGTCAACAGATAATCGACCGACCGGCGATCGTCCCACAACATGATGCCAGGCCAGGTAAGCCCCGACACCATCAGTGCCCGTGCCGCGAATTGCTCATTGGAACTGGCTCGGGAATTGAATTCCTGGACGCGCTGTCGCGTGATCGTCGCGGGCCGTTCGCGCCAATCGGCAGGGTCGTCGTCCAACAGCATCCGGCGCTCGCCCCAATAAAACATGTCGATCACCAGCACCACATACCCGCGCCGGGCCAGTTCCGAGGCGATGCTTTTTCCACCGTAATAATTTTTCTTGAATTCTGTCAGCACCGGATGCTCGGTATCATTTTCGATGAGTTTTTCGCGGCCCCAGAGATAAAACGCACCGTGATCATGCAGTGCAACCAGTGCCGGCGCCGGTGATTTCATTTCCCTGGGTATCAGCAGGCTGGCAGGCACCCGGATCTCGGGCGAAGTGCGAAACGTCAAGTCTTCCTGGACATAACCGTTCCGTTCCCTTTTGCGAACGACTTCCGGTTGCGGGTCGCACGGCTCGGGCCTGTAAATCAGCAGTTCTTCGACCTTCGCTCGTCCCTGCTTCTGCCATTCGCGATAATCTTCGAATGCGTTGCCCGTGAACGAAAGAGGAAACGTGAGTTTCTCCAAATGCCGTTTCAGCATCGGATAAAGCGATCCCAGCGGTGAACCGCTCGGTTCCGTCGGCAAAGGAAGCAAATGACCATCATCCGCATCAGCGGCCGCTTCAGCGTCTGCCGCTTGCCCCAGCACGCTTGCGGCCATCGCGGCCGTGGAAATCTTGCCGAAAAAGTCACGTCGTGATTCCATCGCACTGCCTCATTCGAAATACGTTCGGTATTGATCTCAATCCTGCGGATTTTTCTTCGGCGATCGTGCCAGAATCTGCCCGAGCGGCCCATCTGGCCGCGGTTGTGCCAGCAGACGCTCGACAGGCCGATGCTTGAGATAAAACCCCAGCACTTCGGCGAAATACACGAGCCCTTCCGGCGGTGCCGAACCGTAACCGATCCGCCCCTCCCGATAGTCCCGCTCAGGGTTCCGGTCTTCAGGCTTGCGGTATAAGCCGTAAAGTTCTTCCCGGCTCTTCACCTTGCCGGTCGAGATCTCCCAGCCTTCCAGCCCGCTGAGGATCATGCCCGTGCGCTGCCAGCCATGAATTCTCGCCCTCAGGACCGTTTCGACCGCGTCCAGCCACCGTGGCTCCGGTCCCAGAACGCTCGCGGCTCGAGTCAACTGCCATGCATGTTCCATTCCCTGACTCATCAGCACAGAACTCGATCGCGGATGCGGATAACGCCAGCCACCCGCGGGATCGACCGTGCTCGCCAGAAAATCCGCCACCGCTCGGACAGTTTCTTTCAATTCAGGTTCGTCAGGCGCAAGCGAAATCAAATCGGGCAGACCCGCCAATGCATAGCCGATGATGTAAGGCTTGGCATAGCCGTGCTTTAGGCCAAGGCTATCATCCTCGATGAAAGGAAGGTCCGAATCCAGAGGATCGCCCCCTTCGGAAAAGAGATGACCGGGAGAAAGCCGCGTCCGAAGCTCCCGAAAAAGCCGCAAGGCCTCGTCCAGAAAACGCCGCTCGCCTGTCCAGCGATACAGGCTGACGAAATCACGCACATCGCCGACATTTCGGCATGTGGTCTGGTAAGCATGCAAATGGCTTGCTGCATATTCGACCTGGGCGTTCAGGGCTTCGAGCATGCGGGGGTCGCCCGTTTCTTCCCATGCCAGGAAAAAGCAATCGTACCCCTTCGTGCAGAAGCTGACCGAATCGTTCGAACGCCACATGAAGCGATCGTTCGGCGGCTTCTGCCGGTTCGCCGCGATGTTGTTGTATCTCGTACCGCCTAGTTTTTCCTTACCCCACCAGATCGACCGATCGTAAAAGTTGTCGCACCATGCAAGCCCAGTCTCACGGAGCCGCTGATCGCCGCTGCGCCGGAAGTCTTCGAAAATCGCTGCGCCATGATTCAGCCGGTTCATGCCGAACGCCCCGCCATGCGGAGAACTGTCCGAATAACCGGTCACGTTACCGGAATCGTCTCCGACCGAAGCACTTCGAATGACAGAACTCCTATGGTATTTCACGATCGTCTCGAGCGTGGCCGGCAATTCGGGAAGCGATTCCGAATCTCCATAAAGTGGCTTCCATGTTTCCGTATCGAATCGCACCCCATGCGGAGAATTCAACGTGCCATTCCATTTCGCAGCTTTTTCCGGCCCCACGACGATTTCGGCCCGCAACCATGACATCGGCTGCATCGGGACTTCGTCTTCTGGCCGGCATCGAACGTACCGGTAATCCCATTCGCCAGGTGTCGATGGCCGCAACTCTACGCTTCCTCGCCGATTTCCCGGCGCAGCCGGATGATATACAGCAATCGAGTCATCGATGATGCAAGCCGCGTTCTCGCCTTTTTCGAAAGTATGCATCCATCCGTCGCGTTCGACTGGCCCTGATCCGCCACCCTTCTGAAATGCCACCTTCTTCGCACGCGTCCGAAATCGCCAGCCGAATTCAGGAGCGAAGTCGCCGCTCGAATCGAGCCGCTGCAAATGCGCGACGATTACGACGCCGCCGATCGAATCCGCACGCGTTTCGACGACTCGCGGCCAGTTCGCATCATCGAAACGAAACCTCTCCCAAAGATAGGCGGAATGATGCTCGACGACCTCACGGCGGACCGGTGTTTTCGTCAATCGCGGCGGCAAATCCAGTTTCAACTCAAGCGGAGCCCGGCCCGGCCAGACGACGCGAACCGCATCTTCAGAAACATCGATCGAAACCGGCGGGGAGAGATCCTGCGGACCTTTCTCCGCTGGAACCTCCGTCATTCGAAATTCGACCGGCTTCGAATCCTCGAATCGCCAAGGGAATGTCACCAGAGCCCGCCGTGCGGACCTTTCCACGCCCTGATTCGCTTCGGCCGGATACCATGTAACGACACGCATGCCAGCCTTCGCTGACTCAGCATTCGAAGCTTCGACTTTCAGTGTTTCATCCTTACCGAGCATGCCTCGCGGCAATGGAACCGAAATCCTTACGATCTGAGCCCCCGCAGCAGCCGGCGTCAACGTCATCGATACGTGCTCCGCAGCCTCGCTCTGCAACCCGAAAGCCGAACCGAGCCCCCAAACCAGAACGAATGCCACGAAAGCAGTGACGACGCGTAATTGCCATGGCAGCCAAATTCGAAAACGCGTATCCCGGCTCACCGCCGATGCATCGGTGCACCTGCCAGACTTCATGTCGATTCCAGCCTCGTGCGATACGGCTTGCCCGAACCGGCGGGAACTCTTCGCCAGATTATTCGCTTGCGCACTTCGATGTCGTTCGTTCATAGCTATTCTTTCCGGCTGGTCGGATTACGATGCCCAACCTACAGTGTCGCTGCGACCGGATCAATCATTTTGCACGATCGATCCTTTTGATTTTCGATAATCGTCCGCCCCCGAATTGCCTGCGAGGCTCGACCGAAACTGATTTCGTGGCCTTCGGTGACATTTCGGAACAGCCGACCTGAAATATCGACAAACCGGCACGACCTCTCGGAACTGACACGCCCATCGTTTATCATTCCGTGCGACAGCTTGCCGGCATGACCGTTGTGGATCCCGCATGCCGACCGACGGCTCGCTGCCCAGGCCATTCGCCCCCCTCATCTCCGGCAATTGCATGAACTCGACCGAACCGCTTCAGCCACAGGCGCCCTACGCCGAATTCGAATCGCATCACAAGCGGCTCATCGTCGCGGGGACGATCGGCAACGTGCTCGAATGGTACGATTTCGCCGTCTACGGCTTCTTCGCACATGAAATCGGCCAGGTGTTCTTCCCTTCGAAAGACCCCGTCACCAGCCTGATCGCCGCCTTCGGCGCTTTCGCCGCCGGATTCCTCATGCGGCCCGTCGGTGCCGTCGTCTTCGGTCATATCGCCGACAGCCGCGGGCGCAGGCTCGCCATGACACTCTCCGTCCTCCTCATGGCCTTCCCCACGTTCGTCATCGGCATCCTGCCGGGTTATGCCACTCTGGGGCCCGCGGCCTCCGTCCTGCTCGTGCTCATGCGGATGCTGCAGGGGATGTCCGTCGGCGGCGAATTTTCCACCAGCCTGCTTTATCTCGTCGAACACGCCCCGCCGGGCAAGAAGTCGTTCGCTGGCAGCTGGGGCCCAGCCGGGGCCACGGGCGGCACCCTCGCAGGCTCAGCCGTCGGCATGATCCTCAATCATGCCCTCGCGCCCGAACAAGTTGCCGCCTGGGGCTGGCGTGTGCCCATGATTATGGGTCTGGCCGTCGGCCTGGCCGGGCTGGCCATCCGCAATCACCTGCCCGAAGAGCCCCCCGCCGAAGATGCCGACCAGAGCCCGCCCCTGAAAGCCGCCTTCATACACCACTGGCGCGACATGCTGCGCGTTTCAGGCATCATCCTCATGGGCTCGGTCGGCTTTTATCTCGTGTTCGTCTACCTGACGACATACCTCACCCAGAACGTCCGCATGCCCCTGGCCGATGCCCTGGAAATCAACACTCTCAGCATGATCTGCCTCGTCATGGCCATCCCGTTCTTCGGACACATGGCGGACCGCGTCGGCCCTGGCCGCATCGTATTCTGGGCTTCACTTGCAGGCGTGGTTTTCTCGTACCCCCTCTTCTGGCTGATCCACCACCCCAACTACTGGCTCGACTTCCTCGGCGAACTCGGCTTCGTCGCCATCCTCGCGCCTTATCAGGCCGCTTATCCGTCGTTCGTCGTCAGCATTCTGCCCGCCCGCGCGAAATGCACCGTGCTTTCCGTCGGTTTCAATGTCTGCGTCGGCCTGGTCGGCGGCACCACGCCCATGGCCGCCAGCTACCTAGTGGCCAAATCCCGTGAAGATCTCGCCCCGGCGTTTTTCCTGATCGTCGCTTCAGCCGTCACCTTCGCCACCGTCGCAAGCTGCCAGCGGCGATCGAATGCGACCACGACCGATTCGAAATCGCCGGAATCGCTGCAGACTCAGGCCGAAC
>Ga0075163_10014144_pt1 | contig 10308 bp, 11 predicted proteins | sample JI1023141ADNA_FD_71478 | JGI IMG/M metagenome (GOLD analysis project Ga0075163, IMG submission 71478) | Wastewater effluent complex algal communities from Wisconsin, to seasonally profile nutrient transformation and Carbon sequestration -... | ecosystem: Engineered > WWTP > Effluent > Algae... | reverse complement strand
CTCCATTGGGTGCCGTCACCATCCCAATCGCTTGGGTTGCCATGTTGATTTGATCTGTGGTGCAGCCTTGCACCAATACACCACTCAATAAGGTGATGAGTGCGACTTGGCGTATATGAAACATCAGCGATAACCTCTGTGGCGGCTACATTCAAACGTGCAGCCTCTGAGGAGTGTTGTAGCATAAGCCTCACCGAGAGGATGTCCCCAAGATCAGGGACATCGCGTGGCCGATTTACTTATTTTGTGTTTTCCAGACATACCAGTTGGGTGCGACCCAGACCCAATAGCCTGCACGTCCCACTTGTCCACACCATGCACCACCGCCCCAATAGCCGTAGTCATTGAATTTGCCATAGGTGGCTTGGTCGGTCGCACACGGTAAAATCTGTACCAGATTGCTGTAGCGACCTGTGGCATTGGCTGCAGCTGGCACATCAATCGATTTTTCCAGTCCATCTTTGTCGGCATAGCTCACGATTGGCTGTACCAAGCTGATCAGACCGACAAATACACTCACGATGGGCAAGACAGTACGCATTGATTTTCCCTCAAAAGTCACACAACAGTGATGATCGGCGTGATCTCACATCAACAACCGCTCAATTCAGATCGCGTCTGAAGTATTCTGCTTTCTTTGTAGCATATTTATTGATCAGTCGCAGGAAAAAACACACGATACCCATGTAGGGTGACCATTTTAGGGGGCAGGGGGAAGAAATCGAGAATAGTGCTAGGAAGTTGTATCAGACTCTGCTAGAATCCGCGCCACGCACTTTTCCCGTTCATTGCCTGAATTTTCGATGAATGATCCGCTAAGGTTCCTGATCTTCTCTACTGATCACCTTAGTGCGCCCGCCACCAGAGCAGTTCTGGTTTGCCTTCAGGCCACGGCCCCAAGTATTCGTGCGTATGCCATGCATCGTCTTTATTACCGGCGACCCCGCTGACAGGAGTTAGCACTCAGGTTTCCGCATCGGGCCGATGTCCTACATTGATGTTGTTTTTTATGGAGCGTCCTTTGCGGGGCGATACTCTCGATGAGTTTGACTTTTTCTGATTTTGCGCTGGCCGATACCATTCAGCAGGCATTGACCGACCTCGAATTTAGTGCGCCAACGCCTGTACAAGCAGCTGCGATTCCGGCTGCATTGGCTGGTAAAGATCTGTTGGTGTCCAGCCAAACCGGTAGCGGTAAAACCGCTGCATTCTTGTTGCCATCCCTCAACCCGTTGGCAACCACGGCGCAAGCCCCGATGTCGGTGCGCGTCAAAGCGATTCCATCACCACAAGTCTTGGTGTTGTGTCCAACCCGTGAATTGGCTCAACAAGTCAGCCAAGACGCGATCAAACTGGTGCGTCACGTCAAGGGCGTGCGCATTTCCAGCATCATGGGCGGCATGCCGTTTGGCAAACAAATTGCCCAGCTCAAAGGCGCGCAGGTTGTGGTGGCCACACCCGGTCGTTTGCTCGATTTGGTCAACCGTCGTCAGCTGAGCCTTGATCATGTCCAAACTTTGATCTTGGACGAAGCAGATCGCATGCTCGATTTGGGTTTTGCTGAAGATCTAGAAGCCATCAACGACTTGGCTTCTAAGCGCGAACAAACCTTGATGTTCTCGGCAACATTTGCTGATCGTATTTTGAAACTCGCTGAAAAAATGACCAATGACGCTGAGCGCATTGCCATTCAAAGCGAACAAACCACCAATGCGGACATCGCCCAGACCTTGCACTGGACGGATGGCTTTGAGCACAAGAAAAAGTTGCTGACTCACTGGCTTAATGACACCACCTTGGATCAAGCCGTGGTCTTTGCTAGCACCCAAGAAGACACCGATATGTTGGCTGAAGAGCTGACCGAAGCGGGTTATCAAGTGGTGGCTTTGCATGGTGCGATGCCACAAGCAGTGCGTAACCGCCGGATTCGTAGCCTGCGTGAAGGCCGCGCTCGTGTGTTGGTGGCGACCGATGTTGCTGCGCGTGGGTTGGACGTGCCTGCCATTAGCCACGTGATCAACTTTGGTCTGCCGATGAAAAACGAAGACTATGTGCACCGGATCGGTCGTACCGGCCGTGCAGGTCGTAGTGGTCAAGCCATCACCTTGGCAACCCATCGTGAGCGCAGCAAAATTCGTTCACTCGAAGAATATCTGCAAACTCGTCTGCCGGTGAGTGTGATTGAAGGCTTAGAGCCAAGCCCACCACCAGAAGGCGCACGTCGCAATGGCCGTAGCTACACCAACACCGGTGGTCGCCGTCGCTTTGAAGGCGAGCGCAACTTCCGTGATGGCGGTGGCAATGGCGGCGGTCGTCGTTTTGATCGTGATGGCAACCGTGATGGTGCGCCGCGTGAAGGTGGCTACCGTGGTAGCCGTCCTGAAGGTGATGCGCCACGTAGCTACCGTGATCGCGATGGTGCTCCACGCGAGGGTAGCAGCTTCCGTGAGCGTGACGGCAACCGTGAAGGCGGCAACTTCCGTGAGCGTGATGGCAACCGTGACTATGGCAACCGTCCACCACGCAGCGATCGCGCTGATCGTCCTGAAGGTGATCGTCGCCCGCGTTTTGCCGATGCACCACGCACTGATCGTCCTGAAGGTGATCGTCGCCCGCGTTTTGATGCACCGCGCACTGACCGCCCTGAAGGCGAGCGTCGTCCACGCTTTGCATCGGATGCCCCTCGCGGTGATCGTCCAAGTTGGCAAGATCGTCCAGCCCGCCGCCCTGAAGGCGAGCATCGTCCGCGTTCGGCGGATGCCCCACGCGGTGATCGTGCGGATCGTGGTGGCGAGCGTCGTTTTGATGACCGCCCACGTCGTGATGACTTTGCGTCTGCGCCACGCGGTGACCGTCCACAGCGCCGCTTTGAAGAGCGTGAGCGCGGTGATCGTCGCAAGCGTTTTGAAGACTAATCCACGGTTGTGGATGAATGTCGGCGCCGAGTGTTGATCACTCGGCGTTTTTTTTAGGCAGTTGAGCAATTTCTTGTTATATTCGCCCCATCGCGAGAGGCGATGCGGATAAAAATCGTTGATGACTCGGTGAGGATGGATATGCCTTATATTTTTGCACTACTCGTTGCGGCCAATGCAGTGTTTATGGGGTATCACTTACTCAAAACCAAAGAGCCGCAAACCGTCGCTCAGATTCACATTGAGCAAAAAGATCAGTTTCCAGAAACTTTGGATGTGGTCACCGACGCACGTTGAAGGTTCAATCTGCATCGAATCGCCTTAATCTGACAAAAGCGCTACCGAATCACTGTGGGTCATTTCGGCCAACATGCTACAGTAGCATCCATTCATATTTTGTTACTGATCAATTTGCATGACTGAAGTCGCTCGTACCGATCAGGCTAAGCCCTTGATCGACGTCAAAGATTTGGTGTTTTATCGAGGCTCTCGCGTCATCTATGATGGGGTGAACCTGCAAATTCGTCGGGGTCAAATCACCGGCATCATGGGGCCTTCGGGCACCGGCAAAACCACCTTATTACGCTTGATTGGTGGGCAATTGCTGCCTGATTCGGGCGATGTATTGTTTGATGGTCGCTCGGTGCCGCACATGAGTCGGCGTGAGTTGTTTCAAGCGCGTTCGCGGATGGGCATGCTGTTTCAAAGCGGTGCATTGTTTACCGATATGTCGGTGTATGAAAATGTGGCCTTTCCGCTGCGTGCGCATACCAAGCTGCCCGAAAACCTGATCCGTGAATTGGTTGCCCTCAAGCTTGAAGCGGTGGGATTGCGTGGTGCCGAGCAGCTTAAACCTTCTGAGCTATCGGGGGGGATGAATCGACGGGTCGCCCTCGCTCGCGCCATCGCACTTGATCCTGAGCTGATCATGTATGACGAGCCATTTGCCGGACAAGATCCGATTGTGATGGGGGTGTTGGCGCGGTTGATTCGGACGCTGCGTGACGCGCTTGGTCTGACCACCATTATCGTGTCGCATGATGTCGATGAAACCTTGTCGATTGCCGACTACGTCTATGTGATTGCCGATGGCAAAGTGATGGGTGAGGGCACGCCGAGCGAGCTGCGGGCGCATCCCTCGGCGTTTGTTCAGCAGTTTTTAAATGGCGATGCTGAAGGGCCGGTGGCTTTTCAATACAGTCAAACGCCGTATTACACCCCAAATGGTGGGGGAGCGACATGAAAGCCATCGAGCAACTCGGCCGCAATACGATTGATCGGATTGTTGGCGTGGGCGAGGCAGCCCAACTGCTGGCACGCACCTTGTTTTTGCTGCCGTCATGGCGTGGCGTTGGTCTGTTTATCGACCAGATGTTTCGCGTGGGGGTGTTGTCGCTGTTGATTATTGTGGTGTCTGGGCTGTTTATTGGCTTGGTACTCGGCCTACAGGGCTACACCATTTTGGTCGATTATGGCAGCGAGCAAGCACTTGGCACGATGGTGGCACTCACCTTAGTCCGTGAGCTTGGCCCTGTGGTCACCGCGCTGTTGTTTGCCGGTCGGGCAGGCTCAGCACTCACCGCCGAGATTGGCCTGATGAAAGCCACTGAGCAACTGGCGAGCATGGAGATGATCGGGGTTGATCCCTTGCGCCGTGTGATTGCCCCGCGCCTATGGGCAGGGATTGTCAGCATGCCGATGCTGGCGCTGATTTTCTCAAGTGTGGGCATCTTGGGCGGCAAGTTTGTCGGGGTCGATTGGCTGGGCGTCTATGATGGATCGTTTTGGGGCAATATGCAGAACAATGTGCAATTCCTCAACGATATTGTGAATGGTGTAATCAAGAGCGTGGTGTTTGGCGTGGTCTGTACATGGATCGCGGTCTATCAAGGGTATGCCTGTATGCCCACTTCCGCAGGGATTTCCACTGCAACCACACGCACCGTGGTGTATTCCTCATTGGCGGTGTTGGGACTTGATTTTGTATTGACCGCGGTCATGTTTGGAGGATTGTCATGAGAGCACGGACAACAGAACTTAGCGTTGGCCTGCTGGTCATTTTTGCTGCGGCAGCCTTATTTTTTTTAGCCATGAAAGTCAGTGGGTTAACTCAAACCGTCAGCGGTGAAGGTTACCTGCTCAAGGCGCATTTTCAAAACGTGGGGGGCTTGACCACCCGTGCCAAAGTCACCATGAGTGGGGTGACGATTGGCCGTGTCACCAATATTTATTTGGATCCCAAACGCCTTGATGCTGTGGTCGAAATGCAGATCAACAAAGACGTCAATGAGATCAATAGTGATGCCGCTGCGAGTATCCTGACCGCGGGTCTGTTGGGTGAAAAATACATCGGAATTACCCTCGGAGCCGAAGATACATTCTTAAAGAACGGTGACGAAATTGAGCTAACACAAAGCTCACTCGTGTTGGAAGATTTGATTGGCAAGTTCCTCTTTAACAAAGCCACTGAGCCAACCGCAGCTGCACCTGCGACCGATGCCAATAGTGGTGGATTCTAAAGCGGATTGCTCAAGCAAAGGAGATGATGATGAATACCCTCAAGACAATGCTCACCACCACCAGCATGGCTGTATTGCTGGCTAGTCCTTCCGTCTGGGCGGCGACTGAGCCTGCGCCGGTGTTTGTCAAACGCATTTCAGATGCGTTGGTCGAGCGCCTAAACAAAGACCGTGCGGCCTACAAAAAAGACCCCGCAGTGTTGACCAAAATTGTGCAAGAAAACATCGAGCCGTATGTAGATTTTGATGGGTTTGCGCGTGGGGTGATGGGCCCTTACTACCGTCAGGCCAATGATGTGCAGCGCCAATTGTTTACCCAAACTTTTCGCCAAAGTTTGATCCGTACCTATGCCAAAGGCTTGGCGGCTTACGACAATGAGTCGTATACCCTGCGCCCCTTTGTGGCAGGCAAAGACAGCAGTAAAGCCGTCGTCGGGATGGATTTTAAAACCTCCAATGGCACAGTCGTCCCGATCACCTATCAGTTGATTGATGTCAATAACACTTGGAAAGTGCGCAATTTGCAGCTCAATGGGATTGATATCGGTTTGACTTTCCGCAATCAGTTTGCGAGTACTGTGCAAGCCAATCGCAACAATTTGGATGCGGCGATCAAAAACTTCGTGCCTTCTGCCAATGCGACACCGAGCAAATAATGACAGCAACGCTTGTTTTTGCCGATCAAACGCTCCAATTGCGCGGTGTTGTGGATTTTCACAACGCCGCCGCGATTTATCAGCAAGGATTGACGTGGATACAACAACAGTCCGCAGCACAGTTAAGCTTTGATTTGTCTGGCTTGCAGTCGGGCAATACCGTCACACTCGCCGTCTTGATGCAGTGGTTGCGCCAACTCAAGTCCACACAGCAAGCGAGTATCCGCAATGCACCGAGCCAATTGCGGGCGATTATGCATGCTTCGAGTCTAGATCGACTCTTGGCCTAAAAATAGCCAAAACGCCGCAGCTTGGCACGCACCATCGGGCTTTGCATCAGTGCCAAGATTTGGGCGGCTTGCGTGGGGTGTTGGCTGATGCTTGGAATGGCGCCAATCAACTGCACGGTCTTTTTTGGAATGATTTGATAGTTGTCGGTGTGTTGCATCAGACCGCGCATGGTAAATGCACAATCGACCTGTTTACTGCGGGCGAGTCGCCATGCGGCAAGCGCATGCGCGGCTCGTTTCACCTCTAAGGTGGCGGGCAGATGGACACTCTCTGCCACGAGCTGCCCGACGGGTGAGTCTAGACGTGAAATGGCGATTCGTTTGACAGCAGGATCGCTGAGGGTGTCTTGTAGCCGTACCCGCATCCGTACATTAGGATTGGGGCACCACAGTACCACTTGAGAGTTTGCCACCACACTTAAGCTCGCAGCCGCAACGCTGCCTAGTTTGGCGAGCTGCTGCATATTGTTCATATCACCGCTAATCACCAGATCATAGGCATGCTGTTTGTTTTGCAATTGCTGGTACAGAGGCTGGACTGCGGTGGCAAACACTTGGATGGGCGCACCGAGTTGATGGCTGAGCATCGGGACAAATTGCGCAAAGACCGGTTCAAAGCCGCCGGCCACTGCCACCTGAATGGGAGTGTTTGCCAGTGCAGCATTGCTGAGCAATCCGATGATCGCGCCAATACTGAGCTGCTTTACGTTCATTTTTACGTCCCAAAATGACCATCAGTCACGGCTGTAAGCGGTATCATGCCGTAAAAACATCTGATTTGCATACTCTTATTAAGTTTTTAATGTTGATGAAGAAAACCAAGATGTTGGGTGTGGCTTACAGCCAGCCACGACGACGGAAGTAGAAAATCGGGGCAAAAAACACCATGACGATAATCGCGCCCACAATCACAAAGCTATATAAACCTTGCGCCATCGGCAGCCCATCGACGTTCATGCCATAGATACTGGCAATCAGCATCGGCGGCGCCAGCATGCTTGAGATTACCGAGAAGCGTTTGATGATGTCGCTTTGTTCGGTATTAATAAAACCTGAGGTGGTGTCGAGCAAGAAACGCACTTTTTGGAATAAAAACGCGTTGTGCTCGACCAGCGAGCGCACATCTTCGTTGAGCTCGCGCAAATCGACATCATAAATATGGCTACCGAGTGCGCGTGGCCGTGACAGAAAATTGAGCACACGACGCAAGTCGATCAGACACAGCTGCGCCTTACCCAGCACGTCATCTTGCTGAGCCAGCCGTGTGACCATATCGTCAAGATCAAGGTGATATTCGCGGTGATGGTTGTTGAGCACTTCGGTGGTACAGGCTTCCAGATCTTTGTGCACGTCTTCCAAAATATCAGCGAGTTCATCGAGTTTGGCTTCGAGTAGACCGAGTAAGATCCACACCGGATCTTTGTAATCCATATCGTAGTCATTGCGGTGAGCGCGGGCGCGAAAGGCGCGAAACGACACCATTTTTTGTCCGCGTAAGGTAAATAGCCGATTTTTATGCAAAATAAAAGCAACGGTTTGGGCGCTCACCAAAATCTGACCGGCACTGTCTTCTTCATGGTCGGCTTGGCTTTGCCGATTTTTGGTCAAAAAATAAGTGCTGATGTGCAACACCCCATCATCATCACGGTAGTAGCGTGCGGAGGCCGAAATGTCTTCGAGCGATTTGAGGGTGGGGAGGTTTTGGCTGTAGGCTTCGAGCACCCATTGTTGTTCATCATGGGTGGGGGAAATCAGATCGACCCAGACCAACTCTGGATCAAGGTCAAAGCTGCCCCGAATGGTCGATTCTTGCAGGTTGCCGCGTTCGGTGGAGTGAAAGGCTTCAAGCATGCGTTCGCTCCTCCAAACGAATGAAAAGATCACATCAGCTCAACAACCGCAACTGATGGGCAATGACCGCTTATTCTAAAGAGCCTGTTTACAGAAAGGCAGTCCAAACTGACCAAATTTTCGGCAGTTCGGATAAACAAGCCCACAAAACCGGATCAGGCTTGTGCAGACGCGAGTACCCATGCGTCAATTTGGCGTGCTCCGGCCTGTTGTAGACATTGGCGCGCCGCCAACAACGTGGCTCCGGTGGTCAGCACATCATCGATCAACAGCAGCCGTGCGGGCGGTGTGGCCTGACAGCGAAAGGCATGGGCAAGGTTATGTAGCCGATCAAGTCGATCTAGGCTTTGTTGGCGGGCAGTGTCTTGTGGACGGATCAAACCAGACCACAGCGGAATCTGCCACACACGACTCGCCGTTTGCGCAAGCAGCTGCGCATGATTCATGCCACGTTGTTGCAGCCGACTGGTTGACATTGGAATGGGGACAATCGCGTCATAACCCTGTGGTGCACTTGCTGCAAATGCAGTCCTGAGGATTGGTAATACCTCTAAGCGTTGCTGATATTTAAATTGTTGAATCAGGCGATCAATCGGCCATGCATAATCCCATGCCACATCAATCTGCATTTGATCTTTGAGCAGTTGCGTGCGTCGCCACGGTAAATCACCATAGCATCCCTCACACAGTGCATGCATCGTGCTGGCCGGTTCGAGACGACACAGTACACAGCTTGGACGTAATAAAATTTTGAATAATCGCATGATTTTGATCAATAATGGATGAGGTTAGACGTGTAAGTAGCGTGGCGCTTCGGGTAGCCAACGTGCCAGCAATTGCTCAGACAGCACCGGATATTCGCGTAGCATCCGTTCGGCAAGCAGATGGGCTTTGGGCAATAGTTCTTGATCGCGTTGCAAATCGGCCAAGCGGAAGCTCAGCATGCCGGTTTGCCGTGTCCCAAGTAGCTCACCCGGCCCGCGCAGTTCTAGATCTTTTTCAGCAATGACGAACCCATCGGTGCTATCACGGAGCGTGGCAAGCCGCTCTTTGCCATTGGCTGAGAGCGGCGTTTGATACATCAATACGCAAAAACTCGCGGTGGAGCCACGTCCTACGCGCCCACGCAATTGGTGTAGTTGCGATAACCCCAGCCGTTCGGCATTTTCAATAATCATCAATGACGCGTTGGGCACATCGACGCCCACTTCAATCACCGTGGTGGCAATCAGCAGTTGCAAGCGGTTGGCTTTAAATTCAGCCATCACCGCTTGTTTTTCTTCGGGCTTCATGCGGCCATGTACCAAACCCAGCTTGATGTCGGTCAAGCGACCCGACAATTCTGCAAAGGTGTCTTCGGCGGCTTTGGCATCGAGTGTTTCGGATTGCTCCACCAGCGTGCAGACCCAGTAGGCTTGGCGACCGTTGGCACAGTTGGCAGCAACGCGTGCAATCACGTCTTCACGCCGGCCAAAGGGTACAGTCACGGTGGTGATCGGGGTGCGATTGGGCGGCAGTTCATCAATGACGGAGGTATCCAAATCGCCATACACACTCATGGCGAGGGTGCGTGGAATTGGGGTGGCGGTCATGATCAGTTGGTGGGGTGAAAATCCTGCTGCACCTTTTTGCCGCAGTGCCAAGCGTTGATCAACCCCAAAGCGATGCTGCTCATCAATCACCACCAAACCCAGCTTGGCAAATGAAATCGCATCTTGAAACAGAGCATGGGTGCCCACCACCAATTGCGCAGTCCCCTCACGAATCATGTGCTCAGACAACTGTCTCGCTTTGCCTTTTTGTTTGCCCGCCAGCCACGCTACACTAATGCCGAGAGGCTCAAACCATTGACGAAAATTGATGGCGTGTTGCTCGGCCAAAATCTCGGTGGGCGCCATGATGGCGACTTGCCAGCCTGCTTCAAGTGCTTGGCAAGCGGCAAGCGCCGCCACTAAGGTTTTACCGGCACCCACATCGCCTTGTACCAAGCGCAGCATGGGTTTGTTGCCTGCAAGGTCTTGGCTAATCTCACCAACAACCCGCCGCTGAGCATGGGTGGGGCGAAACGGCAGTGCGG
>Ga0075163_10014142_pt1 | contig 10308 bp, 13 predicted proteins | sample JI1023141ADNA_FD_71478 | JGI IMG/M metagenome (GOLD analysis project Ga0075163, IMG submission 71478) | Wastewater effluent complex algal communities from Wisconsin, to seasonally profile nutrient transformation and Carbon sequestration -... | ecosystem: Engineered > WWTP > Effluent > Algae... | reverse complement strand
TATTTTTTTCCAGTCCCCATTGTTGGTGGTTCGTTCTTCCACGTTCCCCTTATGCATACGATACGTTGACGATGTTTTCATTGTGTTCTTACTCTGGGCAGAGTAACTCCGAATGGGTTAGGCTTAAGAAATTAGGACATATAAACGAAAAAACAGCCTAGGCATAACCTAGGCTATTTTAAGGTTGAATCGGCTAATTAGATTGCATCGGCATGATAGCTAGACTCACCATTGCGACAATCCGTAGCATCTTTTGCAATGCTTTCTAAGATGGCCAGAGTGTTAATCTTGCCATTGTCGTTATTCGAGCGAATACGTGTGAAGAACGAATAGAGCAAAGTACCGAAAGCGGAGTCTTTTTGCTTGGCGTATTCCTTAACGAAAACATCTGCCATTGCATTAGCCTTTTTTTCTGTCCGTTCAGTGACGGAAAGCTTAACTTTCACGCGCGTCTTTTCTGTCGCATGCTCTTCCATGTTTTCAGCAATATCATCGACCATCGCGTTAGCGTTAGCGGTTTCCCCATTGGGAAGCTTAACATCCTTGTCAGAAGGTTCAAAGCATGACAGACCGTTTTTGATGAAGTCTGAATAGCTTCCCTTAAACCACTTCAAAGCAGTAGCTTCCATTTTATTCTCACCATACGATTCCCATGCTACATGCTTGTACGCTGGTGAGTGAAGCAAGTCATAGGCGCACGCAAGATGACGATAATCTTGATTCTTGAAAGCAAGCTTGCCAGCGTTGGTCAGTTCCACGTTGGTCAGACTGACAAGTGCTGTCCTCATCTCAGGAGTTGAGACTTGCTTGATAGCGTCACCAAATGAGCGTACACGGTTCCAATAGGCTTTACGCACGGTGGCATTGTCAACCTTAACGTTATCACTTGCAGCGTCACGGAGCGTGACGGCTAACTGCTTAGCAAGTTTCTGAATGCCACTCATGCCCACGGCGATTGCATTGCCAAGCTTGGCATTCTTGCTACCCTTGCTGCCCTTGCTGCCCTTGTTACTCTGGCCAGAGTAAGAACCGCCCTTGCTGCCCTTGCTGCCCTTGACGACGGGGACGGGTGCTGGTGCGACGGGTGCGACGGGTGCGACGGGTGCGACGGGTGCGAATGATTCTGACATGTGCGATACTCCGATTAAAGGTTACACCATACGACATGTATGGCGTACTACTCATCTTAGAAGGTTATCGACATTATCCTATATGGGGAAATAGAAATAATACCCGAATTGACGTAAACCCTTACACTGTAACGACTTAAAATCTTCAAAAAAATACCGGAATAGTGCTACGCTGCGCCAAGAATAGGGGCAAAAGAACACTTGTATACATATACGATTGTACACTAGCGCGGGAATAGTGCTGTATTCATGGGGAATACGCTGCATTTACATAGTGGCATTATGTACACTAGATGAGCTAAATAGAGCTATTTCATACTATACCATTGTACACTATGCCGACATCGACCAGCGCAGGCCATATACAATCTATACCGATAGCTATTATATGCCCATTATAGCACCATTATATGCCGATGATATCCCATACCGATTCTATGTATTGTATTTGGGGGTTTTTATGTTGGTCTTATATCGTGTAAAAAAGTAGTATAAAACCGGCGGGGAGGAATACGCAATAGCAAAACCACGTAGTGTAACACCATGTATTGTCGCAGAATGCACCACATGACACATTAAGTACCCTCTCCTTTTAAGTTTCTCTTATTAGATTTCATTCTATTCTCTTTTGGATTTATCCTACCACAAACTCCACACTTTGTCCCTATTAGAAAGAGAAAAATCGGGCAAGGGAAAACCGGAACCGTCACTACTTCGTACCATGTTACACCTCTATTAATCGCTGAAGGCTATCCTATTGGCCAAAGAAAGTAATCCCGCCCATTAAAAATTAGAGTCTCGCCTAAACTTAAAATGAAATACTATTGTGTCTCTATTTATATCCACCTTAGAAATAACATCCCAGTATTTATCCATAACCCAAGATACATTATTCTTATACCTATCGGCATCTTTCCGGATTATAAAAACCTCCCACACATAATACTTAGCACACTTTTCTTTGTTCATTGGGTGATTATCCATAGCCATAATTTCGTAAAGACATCGGAATATTGTACTCGAAAGAGATTTTACCCTTATCCACAAAACATCTAAAGCTTCCTATATCATCCCTAGATAAAGAGTAAGATAGATGAAACCTATATAGCCATACACCTCTATCGTCCCTAACATTATTAAGTTTAACGATGGGCAAATTCCTGACGAGATACTTATAGGTAATTCTCTCTGCCATGTTACACCTTTATTAATCGTAGAAGCGACATCTATTAATGCATCCTACCATTCCCATGTCCTATTGTCTCTTTTAATTCAAAATGCTTGAGTGGTTCCTTCCATGTAAAATAAACAAAGTCTTTAGTTACTCTGAACGAAAAGTTACAACTTCTTTCAGGACAAGGATAACGAAAGAACAGTTTACCATTTCTAGGTAGATTACACCCATGACTAATATGGTTAGGTCTTTTGTATTTCATGGAATATCCTGTGTGTAACACTGTTAATAATCGTAGAAGCGATACCTATTGTATTAATCCGGGCACTGTATTTCTTCTCTTACAACCCACTGAACAATTACCCTTCTTTTTTGTCTATGTACGGAAGCTTTAGTTACCTTGCGTTTTCCTTCAGCCTGTAATAAAACAGACAGAAATACCCTATCTCTTTTCTTTTTTAAGTCGGCATAATCATGGTAATTGATGATTTTATAAGGTTTCATTATACACCGTGGTCAAGAATGGTTCACTCACAAGTCTTTGTATTCTTCTTTAACTGTAATTTTAGTTTTTTCATATGACTTATTCTTATCTTTTTTAAATTTATTTGATGAAGGGCAAAAATCTTTAGTATTCATTTTTTCAATCTCATTTTTGTTGTTTTCGTAAACTAATTTGCATATAATGAAAAACTCTTTACTACCCATAACCCATTTCATTCTATTAATATCCTTATGTACCCATTGAACATTCCCTTCTTCATAAGGCTTTGAAGAGTCAATTCTATCTAATGATGCTGTACATTCTCCATGTCCATGACCAATGTGAGTGTTTGCAAATTTTATTTCAAGACCAGTAATCTTACATTTATATTCTTGCTTTTTGATTAAATCAAACAAAAATTCTTTTGTCAAATTAAATTCTATATCTCTTATCTTTGCTCCCCATCTAATTTGTCCCCATAGTCTAGATGGAAATTTCTTTTTTGGGCCTTGGTATTTACAACTTATACATTTTGAGCTTGCTCCATTTCTTAAATGATTTCCATCAACACTATATATTTTTCCACAATCACACTTACAAATCCATTTATATTTTTTCTTACCTATCTCGGATTCATCTCTTTTAATAACTGTCCAATTATTAATCTTTTTTCCAGACAAATCTATTATTTTAGGCATATTCTCTCCTTATTGTATATTACACAATAATGTATACGCCGTTTTCATGTAATGAATAATAAACTATTAGTCCAGAATAGTTTTTCCCAAAAGATGCGAATATTCATGAAGAAATAGTCTAGCATCCTGCCCATACAATTCGTATTTCTTTCTTTTTCCCGCCGGGTTAACAATAGCACTAAAACCCACAGCAACTGGCCTTCTCACCTTTACCGAAATTCCCGGCAAACTTAAGCACTCTTCTTTATCTACCATACTTTCTTTGGCTAACCAAGCAGGTATAGGTAGGTAGAATATTTTCCATTCGTCATTAAGTAACATAACCATAATCGGGCTAAGAACCTGTATTTGATTTGCTGCTAAGCCTTGTCCGTTTGCCTTTTTAGCAAGCTCGACCATTTTCCGCCCAATCTTAAACGCTTCTTTATTATCCATACGGTCGAGAGATAAGAAAGTATTATAACTTAAAAAGTGGGGGTATTCTTTATAATTTTCTTTGGTGTACTCCGAGATTGAATAAGTTGGGCTGTAGCTTGCCCAAGCTTCATCATAAACAGGACAATCAACATTATATCCTCTTGGTTTGACTATCATATTCCTTCCTCCTCTAATTTTTTCTTCCACTTGTCCAATTTGACTTTTCCGTATGAAGCTAAGAAGTCTAAGTTACCACCTTCTAGGATAAATAAAGAGAAAGCTATTATTATTACATCTACCATCTCTTGTCTCTCGGATTCCGTAACGGCCTTATCTCCAAGGCTTGCGACAGCATATTCGCCAATCTCTTCAAACAACTTCTTAAATACTTTATCTTTTCCCCGGACTAATCTTTCCCGCTGTGTTAATTCGCCCACTTCTTTGAAAAATGAGATGAGGTCTTGGCCTTTCTGAGTAGTCCATTTAAACGGGATATCCATCGGAGGATTATTAATCTTTCCCCATTCCATTAGGTCTTTGTAGGTTCTTTCATTTACAATAGTATCAAACCATTTGGGTCTATTTTCCCAAGATTCTGGTACTATTCCTGTCGTGTGATAAATTTCATGCATTTTCATTTTCCCTCGGATGTTCCACCATGTCTTTACGGAGAATTATACACCTTCTTTGGCAAAAATCAAGCTAAAATTGAAAAAACGGGGTAAATATATTTGACTTACATTAGAAATAGATGTAAATATGTATATTATTATTAATAGGAGTTACGATGGAACCTATATTTGTTGGCATGGCGACGGAAATCGAAATTGACTTACCTGAAGTAGATATGATAGACCTACTAAAAGAAGAAGAGGAAAAAAATGGTAGTGCCAGCCGGAATGAGCGAGTCGGAGATTCTCCAAGAGATGGAGAAAGTAATCAACCAAATAATGCGTGAAATTACCCCATTTGGGTATTATAGGGGAGACGACCTAAAGCAACAAGCTTTTGTGTTTGGGATTGAAGTAATGAACACCGGAAAATACAATCCGGAAAAGCCACTAGGGGCATTCTTAAGGACATGTATAATCAATAGGATAATTAGTCTAAGTAGGGATAAGTACACTAGAAATGAGCCGCCTTGCAAGAAATGTCCCTTCTTTGATAAGCACATGGCGAAATCGCAAAGTGGATGTACGGCGTTCGACAATAAGATGAAATGTAGCAAGTTTAAGTCTTATGACGACCGAAATAGAAGCAAACGTAATATCATGAACCTTAAATCAGAAACTCCATTGTATGAAGATACTATGGGTTCCGATTACAGACCGTTGATTGACGTAGATAACAAAGACTATATTGAGAACCTTTCAAAATATCTAACTAACGAGTCCAAGAAAACTCTTAACGATATTGTTTTGGGTAAGAGTGTAACAAAAAGAAAATTAGAGAAATTAAGAGGGGAAGTAGCCAATGTCGTCAAATCCGCCAGCAAAGTTTAAAGGTGGTAAGTTAACCTTAAGAGAACAAGCTGTTATTAAACAGAATATAGGTTCTATGACTATCGAACAGATAGCCGATAAGTTAGCTCGTAAGCCAAGCGTAATTAAGGATTTCGTTGAAGAAAATAATAGAGAGGGTGTTTTTGCTAGCGAAACCCTTGACGACTTCCGAAATAGCTACGAATACGACATGCTGAGAGAGGAATTGACTGACAAGGAAATTAAAATTTTTGAAAAGAAGTATGCTCAATGGATTGGCCAATTTCAGGGCGACGTTCTATTCAGCGAAAAAAGTCAGGTATTCAATACGATTAAACAAGAAATATTGATGTCTAAGACGATGCAGCAAAGAAAGAATATGGAAGAATCTATAGCGGATATTGACGCTGAAATAGATGCCATTAAAAGTGCTGGAGCGGACGATAGAGTTAAACAGGAAAAGCTTAAAGCATTAAGGCAGCAAAAAAATGATTTGTGGGGAACTCACTCTGCAATTATGCGTGTTCACCAAGACCAAAATGAACTCTACAATAAAATGCTTAATGAGTTAAAAGCTGCTAGAAAAAACAGACCGACAAAAGATGATACTAGTAAAAATACTATTATGAATCTATTAAGAACTATGCAGGTTGATGGAAGTAGAATAAAAATGGGCGAGGATGCTGAATTGTCAAAACTTTCAGCGGACGCAGAAGGGGATAAATACAGAACCCCGACACAATATTTGGACGGAAGTATACAAACACCTTTTATAAGTGGCGCAGAATAATACAAGGAGAAGGAAATGAAAAAGAAAATTTTGATTACAGGTGCTACCGGAATGACAGCTAGCCATGCTGTTGATTTATTTTTAGAAAAAGGTTGGGATGTTTCATGTTTAGTTAGAAGAACATCATTAGATAGTACGGCTAGGATAAAACACAATTTAGATAAAGTAACATTAATTCAAGGGGATTTATCAGATACCTCCAGTATATATAATGCTATTTCTACTGTAATGCCAGACGCTATTTTTAATGCGGCGGCTCAATCTCATGTCCATGTTAGTTTTAAAGAAGCTTCATCTACTTTTAGAGTTACTGGCATGGGAGTATTAGATTTTTTAGAAGGTATAAGATTAATAAAGCCAGATTGTAGATTCATTACCTTAAATTCTTCAGAAATGTTTGGGAATCAAATTGATAATGACGGTTTCCAAAGAATTACGACACCATTGGTTCCTGTTTCCCCTTATGCAGTTGCTAAATTAGCAAGTCATCATCTTGTTAGAATATATAGAGATTCTTATAATTTATTTGCTTGTAGTGCTATTTGTTTTAATAAAGAGTCGGAACGTAGAAATGTAGCCTTTTTCCCTAGAAAAGTATCTAAGTACGTTGGAGATTTAGTTAATTATATTAAATCTGGCGGAGAAAACTTTAAAAAGTTACAAGTTGGAAATCTTGATTCAGAAAGAGATATAAGTTATAGTCCTGATTGCGTAGAAGGGTTTTATGCTCAATTAATGAGTGACAAACCAAACGATTATTTATTTGCTTCAGGCACTACGCATAAAATGCAAGAAATAGTTGACTTAGCATTTAAAATTGGTTCAAGAGAACTTGGAACAGAACTTAATTCTAAAGAATGGGTAGAAATAAATCCCGAATTTATAAGACCAAATGAATTACATAAACTTTGCGGTGATTCAACAGAAACTAGGAAAGAATTAAATTGGAAACCAAAACACTCTTTCAATGATATTATAGAAAAAATGGTTTTAGATGATATCAATAACCCTAATAAAGGATATTAAAATGAGAAAAGCTTGGAGTTTAACAAAAGAGCAAGTATTGAAAATCCCATCTATGTATACAAATGACAAAATGACTATGAAGCAGATAGCTAATTTATATGAAGTTAATCCTGTAACTATTTTTTATCATTTAAAAAGAGCTAATGTTCCATTTGTAAATAAATACCCAATTAAGGAAGACTATTTTGACAAAATAGATTCCGAAGATAAAGCTTATTTTCTTGGTTTACTTTATGCAGATGGATGTAATAACGAGAAACGAAACGCTATATCAATAGGACTTCAAGAAAAAGATAAATATATACTTGAAATCTTTAGGGAAAAAATAGGTCTAAGTAAACCTTTATCTTTTAGGAATAGAAAAAAGGAAAAAGTTACATATCAAAATGAATATAAGTTAAATATTATTAATAAAAAACTATCAAAAAGGTTATCGGAATTAGGTTGCTGGACAAATAAATCAATGACATTACAATTTCCTGATGAAAGTCAAATTCCTAATAATCTGCTTAATCATTTTATTCGTGGAGTTTGGGATGGAGACGGACACGTAGGATTACATAAAAGAAAGAAAAATAATTGGACTTTAGTTGATGTATCTTTAACCTCTACGGAGATGTTTTGCGATAAATTATCTAAAGTATTAAGAATTAAAGGGATAAACACATCAATCACAGCCAAAAATAAAAGTAAAATAACAAGACAGCTACATATTAATTCTAGACCTCAAGCAGTTGAGTTTTTGAATTGGATTTATAAAGACTCTACAGTATTTCTCAAAAGAAAATACGATAAATACCAAGAAATAAAAAAGTCATATGAGGAATATAATGAAACCTAAGAAAAAGTTTACTGTTATAAAGGACAGTAGAGAGAAAAAAGAATTCTGGAACTTTGAGCCAGACGATTACTGTAATGGTTTCGTTGAAGGAACACTACATACGGGCGACTATTCTATTAAAGAGTTGCCCGATTTTACTGTTACTATAGAACGAAAACGAAACTTGAGTGAAGTTTACAATAATCTATTTGAACAAAGATTCAAAGATGAAATAGAAAGACTTAAACAATTCAAATACAGATTCATAATTTGTCAATTTGAGTTTAAAAACGTAATCACTTTTCCAGTTAATTCTGGAACTCCTGCCCGTTTTTGGAGTGGCTTAAAAGCCAATTCAAATTATATCATGTCTAGATTAAGTGAAATACAAATCAAGCACGGTATAGATATTTGCTATGCAGGTCAAAATAGTAAAGAGATGGCGAAATCCTACCTAAGACAGGTAGCTAAACTGGAAGGTATAATATAATGTCAGTTACCTACGATATTGAGTCTTATATAGCTACAAATTATCCTAGCAAGTATGACCAATTCAAAAAGCTCAAGTACAACATTAATAATCTAAATATTGTTAATCCACTTAGAAAGAAAGACAATCCGGAAACTCAGTTAGTAAGAATGCTAATTGACCCGGAGTATTGCCATTTTACTTGTAAGCATATCCTTGGGCAGAATTTGATGTCCTATCAGAGCTTCCTTTTAAAGCAGCTATACGCCCATTCTAGACCAATGCTTATCTGTACTAGAGGATTCGGCAAGACGTTCTGTTTGGGCTTATATGCGATGTATAGAGCGTTTATAAGGCAGGGGTCTAAGATAGTTATCGTAGGTTCTGGATTCCGTCAAAGTAAAATGATGTTTGAAGTGTGCGAAAAAGTTTGGCACCAAGCTGACGTATTGAGAGATATTGTTGGCAGATACGGCTTAAGAGGGGAAGAAAATGGCCCACACTATAGTCCAGACAAACTATCTATGGTTATTGGAGAGTCCGAAATTATAGCTATCCCGATTGGTATCGGTGGTCAAAAGATTAGAGGTTTCCGTTCTAACTGTACGATTGCGGACGAGTTTGATTCTCACGAACTAGAAATCTTTGAAAAGGTTATTAAGGGGTTCGGTGCCGTTTCTGAAAATCCGGTAGAAAAAGTTAATATAAGTGCCCATATTGAAGCTGCCAGAAAACTTGGAATCAGCCAAGAAGAAATGGGTATCAATATACAGGATTCGTTTAATCAAGAAATTATAGCTGGAACATGTTCTTATGCCGACGCTAATCTTGGTAACTACTACAAGAAATATAAAGCTATCATTGAATCAGGTGGCGATAAAGCTAAGTTGAGAGTCGCACTTCCTGAAGAATATGAAAAGTTTGAAAAGGTAGACCCAAAACACTATTGTATATTTAGGGTTCCATATAACTTATTGCCTCCGGGTTATATGTCTGATGCCGACATTGAAAGTGCTAGAGCCACTTCTTCTTCTGACATCTTTAATTCCGAATTTGGTTGTGTATTCATGGATGACTCAAGCGGATTCTTTAAGAAGAGTCTAATTGATTCTGCTATTGGTCAATTTCACCCAATACTTTATGGTAGAGATGGGGCAGAATATGTTATCGGCGTTGACCCAGCTTCCGAAAAAGATAACTTTGCTATTGTTGTATTAGAGGTTTACAAGAATCAAAAAAGAGTTGTATCTTGTTATACTACTAACAGAAAGAAGTTTAATAAAGACCAAGCTGATTCTAGGACTAGCGAAAAGGTATTCTATTCTTATGCCGCAAATAAGATATATGAAGTCGTAAAGAGATTAGGAATTAAAAATGTGCTCCGTATAGATATTGATAAAGACGGTGGCGGACACTCTGTTCGTGATGAATTAACTAAATTGGCTACCCCGATTTATGAAGTGGTGGAATTCGGCAATCCAAAACCAACCGACAATATGGAAGGTTTACACATTGTTAATCTTATTCGATTCCAAGATTATGAGTGGGTTTCTGACGCTAATCACGATTTGAAGAGAGATATGGAGCAAAAAAATCTATTGTTCCCTAAGTATGACCCTTATCATATGTTGGCTGAAGATATGGCTGATGATGAGCTAAAAGGTTTCATGAAACTTAAGAATATTAATTTATTAAATAATGAGACTATTGGTGATAGCACAGAATTGATGCACGATGAAATAGAAATGATGAAAAAAGAACTAACTTCTATTATTGTGACTCAAACGAAGACCGGCAAAGAAAGTTGGGGACTACCAAC
>Ga0075163_10014141_pt1 | contig 10308 bp, 9 predicted proteins | sample JI1023141ADNA_FD_71478 | JGI IMG/M metagenome (GOLD analysis project Ga0075163, IMG submission 71478) | Wastewater effluent complex algal communities from Wisconsin, to seasonally profile nutrient transformation and Carbon sequestration -... | ecosystem: Engineered > WWTP > Effluent > Algae... | reverse complement strand
CGGCTCGGGCCGCGACGACATCGTTGGTGTGGGAAGCATCGGTCAACGGCGGGCCGTTCGCGGCCAGTGTGACGGCGAGTCCAAGCGACTTTGTGCGATTTCGGCTGCGAGTCAGCCTGTCCGGAAACAGCGGAGCCGGATCTGTGGGCGGTGTGGGCGGCTTTGCGGGCGTCTCGCTGACGCCGACATTGACAAACTTCGACGTGGCAGATCAGACGACCCCGCTTCTGGCGGAACAGTGGCCCAAGGGGGCGGACGAGAACCCGTTTTCTGGTGTGATCGTTCACCCCGACCTCGGCACCATCACGAACGTCTACACGGGTCCATTGCCCGTGCCAGCGGGCACGTTGCACGGGCCGGGCGCCGTCAACAGCTTTGGCCGACAAGCCCCGTGGGGATCGTCGGGGGTGAGCGGCAACGGGCTTCCCCGGCCGAGTGTCGCGTCGGGCGTGTTGTCATGGACCGCGGTTTCGGGGGGTGGTACGCGAGTGTCGCTGGACCAACTGCCGGCGGACTTCTGCAACGTAAACGCGATCACTGGCGTGGATGACGCGGGCACGCCCGGGGATCCATCTGACGATGCCCTGATTTCCAGTTTGCTCGGGAACTACCACAACTCGTCGCGCACCAACGTCGTTCCGTTCATGTACGAGATCAAGATTGGCGGGTTTGGACCCCGCGTGTTGACGCAGAGCGCGATAGTGCAGTCCGGTCAAGGCGGCGGGTGGTACATTAACTCCAGCGGCGTGAATGCCCGCTTCGTTCCCGTTGCCGTGCAATCAGCCACGGTTACCGTGGTCATTCCGGCACCGGGGACGCTCGTCATCGGAGTTTGGGGGCTCGCAGCCTTCCGCCGGCGGCGGTGATGGGCCCGGGACCTTTGCTGGGGTGCGTTGGGGGCGGGGGCTGAAATCTCGCCAAAGTCACCCCAAACTCGCGGATTGGGTGGCACTTCTCGGATCTGAGCGCATGTTTGCCTTGGCGGACAAGCCGTCCAGCCTGGGAGATATGCCATGCAGCGAGCGAAAATGTGGGTGGTCGTGGCGGGTGCGGCGGCGGGTCTGTCTGGCTGGTCGGGATTGGCGGTGGGGCAGTTGACGACCCTGCGCTTCGAGACCAGCAGCGACGGCGGGCAGACATGGGGGCCCGAGGTCATCGTGAGTCCGGGGGCCACCGTGTACGTGCGGCTGCAGGCGGAGTTGTCTGGCGCCACCTCGACGGGGCTGGCGGGGCTGACGTTCCAGCCACGCGTTCACAACTGGAGTCCGGCCGTGGACCAGTCGCTGGCGTTCACCTTCCCGGGCGTGGACAACGCGGGCGTGGCGACGTCTGAAACGGCGTATGACGGGCGGCACGTTCGGTCGGTGCCGGCGACCAACACGGGGCGGATTTTTCCGTTTGGGTCCGCGGGCCAGGGGGCGAGTTCGCCCAGCGGCGTGCCGTCGGCCCACCTCAGCGGCGACCACCTGTGGTACGCGGGCGTAAACGCGACGCTGCCCGGCGCGCAGCCACAGTTTGGCGTGGGGATCACTCAGTTCCCGTCGTCGATCACGGGCACCAACTACAACGCGTCGCTCGATGTGGAAGTGTTCCGGTTCGCGGTGCAGGTGAACGCGTTCCAGTACTCGCGGCATATTGATCTCGCGAATCTCTCGAATGACTGCGTGTATTGGTATCGCGACGCGGACGGAGTTTCGCCCCTGGTCAGCCGCAGCGTGCACGTGGTGCCGGGCTTGATCTCGATGGTTCCTGCGCCGGGCGCGGTTGGCCTGCTGGGTATCGCGGGGTTGGTGGCGCTGCGGCGTCGGCGGAACTGAAGTGTCGTGGAGAATGAGCGATGCCTAAGGCGATTCGTGGCGTCGGCTGTGTGCTCGCCGTGGCTGGGTGTGTGGGGCTGATGCCCGAGAGTTCTCATGCGCAGATGACGCGCCTCATCATGGAGGCGAGCGTTGATGGTGCGCAGACGTGGTCGAGCGAGGTGACGCCGACGGCTGGCGGGACGGTGTATTTTCGGCTGCGGGCGCAGTTGGTAGGGGCGACGGCATTGGGTTTCAGCGGGATGACGCTGCAGCCGTACGTGTCGAATTTTGTACAGGGCGCGGATCAGCCTGTGCCGTTCACGTTTCCGGGCGTGGACAACGCGGGGCAACTGACGACGGAAACGGAGTATGGGGGTCGACAGGTTGCGGCCTTGCCCGTGACGAACACGGGTCGGATTTTTCCGTTTGGCGCGCCGCCCCAGCTTGGATTGTTTGTGCCGGGATTCCATGCAGATGGCGGCAACGTTTTGCGGATTGCGGATCTGAAGGCGACGACGCCGACACTGAACACGGCGTGGGGCGTGGCGATGCAGCAGTTGCAGCCAAGCATCATGGGCACGTTGTTCGACGGCTCGCTCGATGTGGTGGTGTTTCGATTCGCCGTTACACTGGCGAGTGTGGATCGAGTGCGAGAGGCATGGCCCGCGTGGGACGGGACGATTTCAGGTTCACTCATTCGTTGGCACACGCGAGCGGACGGCACGGAACCATTGAACTCGACGACGATCGAACAGGTGCCGGCGCGGGTGATTCCGGCGCCAGGAGCGTTCGGCCTGCTCGGCGTTACCGCGGCCGTCGGACTCCGCCGCCGCCGCTAGTACTTCATGACCGAGTGAACGTTCCCCCAGCGATGCAATCTCTGGCGGCCCTTGAGCGCCTCGATCTCGATGAGGACGGTGACGCCGTGGATGGTGGCGCCCGCGTCGCTCGCGAGGCGGCAGCACGCTTCGAGCGTGCCGCCTGTGGCGAGCAGGTCATCGACGATGAGGATCTTCTGTCCGGGCTTGATGGCGTCGGCGTGGATCTCGACGCGGTCGGTGCCGTATTCGAGGGAATAGGTGAGGCCGCGCGTCGCACGCGGGAGTTTGCCCGCTTTGCGGATGGGGACGAACCCGGCGGAGAGGGTCTGGGCGAGGGCGGTGCCGAAAATGAACCCGCGTGATTCGGCCCCGGCGACGAGATCAACGCCGCCGCCGCGGTATGGGTTGGCCATAAGTTCGACCGCGAGTGCCAGGCCCTTGGGGTCGGCCAGGAGGGGCGTGAAGTCCTTGAAGACGATCCCCGGCTTGGGAAAGTTGGGGACGTCGAGGATGAGGGGGGCGAGGTCGGGATGGGGCATGAGGAGTCTCGACAGGTGGCGGGATTCGGGCGCGGATGCCGCGTGGCGTGTGAGTCTACCGCGCCTCGCACTCAAGGGGGGAGGACGCCGTAGGGCAGGTTCTCGGGCGTTGGCGGTGTCGGCAGACGGCATCGGGCGTTTCAGGCAGTGGTGGGAGGGGTGAACCGGGCGGCTTAGGATTGGGTATGGCTGACACGGAAGGCACCAACGCAGGAAAAGGGGCAGGGAAGGGCTCGAAGGGAATCGAGGTGGTGGAACCACTGGGAAAGCGGGTCCTCATTCGCAAGGATGACGACAAGAAGCAGACCAAGAGCGGGATCCACCTGCCCGACAAGATCGAGATTCCCACGCTGACGGGGCGGATCGTGGCGGTGTCTGCCCAGATAGAAAGGGATGCGGATTATCCGATTCGCCAGTATGATCGGATCTTGTTCAATCCGAAGCAGGCGATTCCGGTGGACTTGGAGGGGGACAACAGGCTGTATGTCGTGCCTGTGGAGGACGTGGTCGCGGTGTTCAGACGCGACGGCGGGCCGATCGACGGGAAGGCGAAGAAGTAGAATTCGTTGGTTTGAGTGGATTCGTGCCGGGGTGTGTTGCGTATGGACCGGTCGATGGCCTGTAGGAGGGCCGTCGTGCTGGGTGGTTTGACGGGAGAGGGACGTGCAGTTGAGTCTGGGCTTGCCGCTGGGGCAGTTGCCGGCGGATCTGTTGATCCCCGCGCTGTCGTCGCGCGCCTTTGACGTGGAGATGCGCACGCCGGGATCCAAGAGTTTGGCGAACCGGGCGTTGCTGCTGGCGGCCTTGGCGGAGGGCGAGAGCATCCTGCGATCGATGCCGATGGACGCGGATGATCCGCGGATCATGCAGCGCGCGGTGGAGTCGCTTGGCGCGAAGGTCGAACGGCTTGGTGATGGCGTCGTGCGCGTGCAGGGCGTGGGCGGGCGATGGCGCGTGCCCGAGACGGGCGTCACGATCGATGTCGGGAATGCGGGCACGGTCGCGCGGTTCATCGCGGCGTCGGTGCTCCTCGCGAGCGGTCCTGTGACGATTGATGGCACGCCGCGAATGCGAGAACGCCCGATGGGGCAGTTGCTCGAGATGGTCGCAAGCCTCGGAGCAAAGGTCGAGTTTCTGGGGCGGCAGGGGTGTGTGCCGGTGCGGATCACGCCCCCCCGGGACGGCGTGAAACCGCCGCCGATTATCGATTTGTGGACCACCCAATCGAGCCAGTTCGTGTCGGCTCTGTTGCAGATTGCGCCGTGGCTCAAGGTGCCGATGACGGTGCGACTGCACGGCGCGATCACGAGCGGCTCGTACGTGGCGATGACGCTGGGCCTGCTTGGGAAACTCGGCGCGACGGTGCAGTATTCGGATAACATGCGCGTGATGCGCATCGCGTCTCCCAAGGCGGGCGAGGGGCGCGCGTCGAGTGTGTTCCCCGGGATTCGCGGGAGCGAGTACGACGTGGAGCCCGATGCGAGCGGCGCGACGTACTTCTGGGGTGCGGCGGCGATGGTGCCAGGTGCGATGTGCCGCGTGGTGGGGATTGGTGAGGATTCTCTGCAAGGGGATTCGCTGTTCCCGGGGCTGTTGGAACGGATGGGCGCGAAGGTCGTGCGCCGGACGCCGATGCGGGGCGGATCGCAGCCTGATAGTGATGGCGTGACGCGGTTCATCGAGTGCCACGGGCCCGCGACGTTGAAGCCTGTGCTGGCGGACATGTCGGACATGCCCGACGCGGTGATGACGCTGGCGGTGGTGGCGAGCCTTGCGAGCGGCGCGTCGATCCTGCGTGGCGTGCGAACGCTTCGCGTGAAAGAGAGCGACCGAATCGCCGCGCTCACGCGCGAACTGGCGAAGGTCGGCGTGAAGATCGACAACCCTGTCTCGGGCGATGATGACGTTCTGACGATCAATCCGCCGGCGGGCGGAATCGCGACGCACGCCAGCGTGGAGCCTGTGACGTTCGACACGTACGACGACCACCGGATGGCGATGAGCCTGGCGTTGATCGGATTGAGGCGGCCCGGGGTGACGATTCGGAATCCGGCGTGCGTCGGGAAGACGTACCCTGACTTCTGGAAACACCTGGCGGCGTTGTACGCCTAGCCGGGCGCTCAACGCAGGGACTCGCGATGCACCACGCCATGCACAATGTCACGTTGATCACCACGGGCGGCACAATCGAAAAAACCTATGACGAGGCCACGGGGCGTCTGGAAAACCGTCGCTCGATCGTGCGGCGGATGCTCGGGCGACTGCGCCTTGAGGGTGTGCAAGTCTGCGTCGTTGAACTGCTCAGCAAGGACAGTTTGGACATGGTGGACGAGGATCGCACACGCATCGTGGAAGCCGTGCGTCAGGCGATCGATGCCCCGGCGTGCACGGGCGTGGTGATCCTGCATGGCACGGACACGCTCTCGGTCACGGGCGATGTGGTGACCAAGGCGGTGCCGTCGCCGCGCGTGCCAATCGTGCTGACGGGGGCAATGCGACCCTTTGAAATGAAGCGCAGCGACGCCCTGCAGAACCTGACCGAGGCGATCTTCGCGACGGGATTGCTCTCCGGCGGCGTGTATTGCGTGACGCACGGGCGGGCGCTGAAGTTCCCCGGCGTCAAGAAGAACCGCGAGCGCGGCACGTTTGAGGGTGACGAAGTGTCGCGAACGGGCGTGCGCTAGGCGAGCGGGACCTCGCGAACGAGAGCCGATAACTTGGAGTTCCATGCGTCCGCATGGCCTTGGTGCGGGTTGTGTCGTCTGCGCGGGGCGCGTGGAGGGTGACGGGGCTTTGGGCCATGCCGAGTGGCTGGACTGTCGGGCGTGGAGTGTCGATGCCAGAGATGACGTGATCCGGTGGACGGCCGCCGGCGTGTCGGATCGACGCTCCAACGAAAGACAGGAACGGCATGGACAAGGCAAGTCTGATTGGCGTGCTCATCGGTGCTTCGGCGCTGGGCTTCGTGTTCTTCGAAGTCTCGCACGGCAACTTCATGATGTTCTTCTCGCTCGAAGGCGTTCTGATGGTCGGTTGCGGCTCGGTGAGCGTTATCTTCATGTCGATGCCGATGGAACGCATCAAGGCGGTCCCGGGCTACATCAAGCGGTTCATGTTCCACAAGGGCAGTTCCCCTTCGGAACTCATCAAACTGATCGGTGCGTTGTCCGAGAAGGCGCGTCGCGATGGCATTCTTGCGTTGGAAAGCGAGTGCGCGAAGATCAAGGACCCGTTCCTGGCGGCGGGCTTGAAGATGGCGATCGACGGCGTGGATCCATCGGCAATCGAATCAACGGCACGCCTCGAACTTATGGCGATGCAGGAGCGGCACAAGGCCGGCAAGAAGTTCTTCGACCTCATCAAGGTGTACGGCCCCGGATACGGGCTGGTTGGAACGCTGGTGGGTCAGGTCGGTTTGTTCGGTAACCTCGCAACGGCCGACATCGGCACGCTGGGAAAGATGCTGGCGATCGCCGTCGTGGCGACGATGTACGGCGCCGTGATCGCCAACGCCGTTGCCGGGCCGATCGGCGACAAGTTGGGCCTTCGCTCGAGCGAAGAGATCCTCGCCCGCGAGATGATGCTGCAGGCGATTCTCTCGATTCAGGCCGGCGACAACCCACGCGTCACGCAGGACAAGATGATCGCGTTCGTGCCGGTGAGCGGGCGCAAGAGTTTGAAGTTGGCGGCCTGATCATTGTTGATTCCGAAGCGAGCATGTAGAGAGGTCGCACCATGAGCGAGCACGAGAAGGAACATGCAGAAGGCGGCGAGTCGCACGGTTCGCACGGCGGGGGCGGGCACGGCGGCCACGGTGGGGGCAGTCACGAGGAGCACGAAGGTGCACCGGAATGGCTGATTTCGTTCGCCGACAACGTCGCGCTCCTGATGGGCTTCTTCGTGATTCTGCTCGCGATGAACATGGCCCCCAAATCCGAGGGGCCGATGGGTGGCGAGGGCCAAGGTGGCGACCACGCCAACGACACGAAGATGATCGACTTTGTGATCGCGGTGCGCGAGGGGTTCAACACACCCTTTGATATTAACTCGACGAGGCCCGAGGATCAGAAGTTCATCCGCCGGATCAAGGAGCGTGAGGGCGCGGAAGGGTCTCGCCCGAACCAGCCCAAAGGACGATTCGAGGATGCACAGTCTCTGGAACGTGGCAATACGAAGGACGTGACCGCCCGCGTCGAGTTTGATACAGACTCTGCCGAGATCTCGCCCACTGCGCGAGGCGTGCTGCTCGATGCGGCGAAGAAGTTGAAGGACCAGGGGTACGTGATCGAGGTGCGCGGGCATTGCAGCCCGTTCGAAGCGCGACGCGACTTCGACCGTGCTAGCACCCTGGCGCATGAACGTGCGATGGCGGCGGCTCGCGTGCTGATCGAGAGCGGGATCCGCAAGGAATCCCTGAGCGTCGTGAGCCGCGCGAACTTTGACCCATTGGTGCCCAAGGCCAACGACGCCGAGAGTTCGCGGAGCAACCAGCGCGTCGAGATCATCCTCTCCAACGAGCAGGTGGCCGCGGATCCATTCGCGGTGACGACGGCGCCGAGCGAGGATTGATCGGGCGGCGGCGCGATCGCGATTGTCCGGGCTATATTCCACGCGTCAAATGAAGCACTCGGGACACTTTGGGCATGATGCCCCTTTGGTGTGCCCGCAGAGGGAGGCTGTGTCATGCTGTCGGCACGAGGGAGCGTGCGTCCGATGCCGGTGCTTCGGACGATTGCCACGAGCGTGGATGCGGGGCGCGTGGATCCATCGCCATCGCTGATCGGCAAGGGCATCGCGCGGTTCCGCGACCCAGCCTTCGCGAGCATGAAACTGCCACCCTTCCCGGCGTATGTGAAACAGCCGACGAGCAAAGGAAAGGTGCCGAGCGACTTCGCGACGAGGCCACGCTTTTCGCTCGAGGTGCATGCGGGCAAGAGCATCGCGGTCGTCGAAGTGCCTTGGAAGCCCGGCACGAGCCTGTATGGCACAGGCGAACAAGCGGGCACGCTCCTCCGCAACGGCACGAGAATAGTGTGCTGGAACACGGACATCCCGGGATATTCCGACCAGAGTGACTCCCTGTACCAGAGCCATCCGTGGGTGCTCGCGGTGCGCGAGGATGGCTCGGCCTATGGCGTGATCTGCGAGACGACGTGGCGCTGCGCGATCGATCTGCGCGAAGGGATTCGATTCGAAGTCGAGGGCCCTTCGCCCGCAGTGACGATCATCGAGCGCGCGTCGGCGATGGAGGTGATGGAAGCGCTGGCGGAGTTGACGGGCAAGCCGCCCTTGCCCCCCTTGTGGGCGCTTGGGTTCCATCAGTGCCGATACTCGTACTACCCCGATTCCAAAGTGCGCGAGATCGCAAAGGGATTTCGCACCCGGAAGATCCCGTGCGACGTCATCTGGCTCGACATCGATTACATGGAAGGCTTCCGCTGCTTCACGTTCTCGAAGGAGCACTTTCCCAAGCCCAAGAAGTTGATGGACGATCTGCACAAGTCGGATTTCAAGGTCGTGTGCATGATCGATCCGGGGATCAAGGTTGACGCCAAGTACGCGGTGTATGCAAAGGGCACGAAGGCGTCGGGCGGCGGGCACTTCGTGAAGGACGCCGCGGGGCGCGAGTATCACGGCACAGTCTGGCCCGGCGATTGTGCGTTCCCCGATTTCACGAAGAAGAGTGTCCGTGAGTGGTGGGGCGGCTTGTACAAGCCCTTCATGGCCCACGGCATCGATGGCGTCTGGAACGACATGAACGAGCCCGCAGTCTTCGGCGGGCATGGCCCGGGCAAGACCATGCCCGAGGACAATCGGCACCGCGCCGATGCCGACCTGGGCGGGGCGGATGTCCACGCGCGGTACCACAACGTGTACGGCATGCAAATGATCCGCGCAACGCGCGACGGGATCGCCAAGACCAATCCAAAGAAGCGGCCCTTCGTGCTGACGCGGGCGAACTTCCTGGGCGGGCAGCGGTACGGCGCGACGTGGACCGGGGACAACTGCAGCGACTGGCGACATCTGGGCTGGTCGGTGCCGATGGCGCTCAATCTCAATCTGTCGGGGCAGGCGTTTGTGGGTCCCGACATCGGCGGGTTCATTGGTGACGCGACGCCCGAGTTGTTCGCGCGATGGATGGGGATTGGAACGATGCTGCCCTTCGCCCGCGCGCACACCGATACGCGGAGCAAGCCGCACGAGCCATGGAGTTTCGGCAAGGCGTGCGAGGCGACATGCAAGCGGGCGATCGAGCGCCGGTATCGGATGATGCCATACTGGTACACGATCTTCCGCGAATCGTCGGAACGGGGCACGCTGATCGTGAGGCCCGTGTGGTTCGCGGATCCGACGGATCTTTCGCTGCGCGGCGTGGACGACGCGTTCCTCATTGGGGGCGACGTGCTGGTGCGGACGAATCCGGCGCCAGGCCGCGATGCGAGAACAACGCAACTTCCTGCGGGCGGCTGGGCGCGGTTCGAGCCGGGCTCAATCGGTGTGAAGGCCGCAAAGAAGGCCGCGTGGAAAGATGCGAACCTGCCCGAGGTGTACTTGCGAAAGGGTGCGGCAGTGCCGCTCGCAAGCATCGCGCCGAGCACGGCAGACCTGAACCTCTCGCGCCTCACGATTGCAGCGAACCTCGATGATGCAGGCAAGGCGATTGGCTGGCTCTACCTCGACGCGGGCGAAGGACACGCGCACGAGAAAGGACAGTTCGCGCTTCTGCGCCTCGACGTGACTGGCAAGAAGGTCAAAGCGACGCGAATCGCGGGGAAGATGAACCCGAAACTGACATTGCGCGTCGAACTCGTGTGAACGCACGAAACTCACAGCGTCCACTCGGGCACACACGCCCACGATGAGGTCTTCCGAATCGTGGCGCTCCCGCGTTGCGGAAGTCCAGATTCCCCGAAATCGCGTTACATCACGATCTCAAGGATCTTGAACTTCTTGACGCCGCGCGGTGCGCTGACGCGGATCGTGTCCCCCACGCGGGCCTTCATCAGTGCCTCGCCCATGGGGCTGGTCGCGGTGACTTCGACATAGTCGAGTGGCGGAGAGGGCGACCCTTCCCCGACGAGTTTGAACAGGTCCGTGTCGCCATCGTCAACGTCTTCGAGTTTGACAGTCATGCCAATGAACACGACG
>Ga0075163_10014140_pt1 | contig 10310 bp, 6 predicted proteins | sample JI1023141ADNA_FD_71478 | JGI IMG/M metagenome (GOLD analysis project Ga0075163, IMG submission 71478) | Wastewater effluent complex algal communities from Wisconsin, to seasonally profile nutrient transformation and Carbon sequestration -... | ecosystem: Engineered > WWTP > Effluent > Algae... | reverse complement strand
AACGTCTTTATGTCATACACATGCATTCCGCGCTCCTCGATCCAAGCCTCGGCGGCGTCAATCAGCGGCTTGATCGGCGGCTTGCCGTCCCCTCCTGGCCTAGCGAACTTTGCGACAACCTCACAAGAGCTAGTAAGTGACACATTCCCGCTCGGCGTTTCCTGCGGAATCTCCCCATGGATAACAACCGCGGCCGAAAAATGCCAGGAGCCGATCTGCACGCCCGGCGTCAGGATAATAGCGATGTGCTTGCCTCGAATGCCGTCCAGTTCACTTTCGGTGAATTGCCATTCTTGAGTGTCTTGCCCAGCATTGCGTAACAGGCCGAACAGAATCCCGATAGGTTCAAACGCGTTCGCGATCGGTGCAAGAGCGACATCGCCGACATCCTTGCCAAAGGTCTCGGCAATCCAGATCGCACATTCAATAGACTTGTAGATCTTGAGGTCTAGCAGAGCCGGCGGGGTCGACTGAGGCGGAACGGTGACGATTTGGTCCTGCTGCGCGGACCCATGTTGCATGGACATGCGTACTGGGCCAGCGGCGCACAGATGCATCAGTACGAATGCATTTAGCCAGAAATCAAGGGGGGCATGAGGGTCAAGACTGCAAGTTATCCGCACGACACCCTCGCTCAAGACAAGGTCAAGGGGGCCGGATTTGAAGAGAATCTTGTATTTGCTCAAGTGCGGGAGCACTGTCAACGGATGATGCATGGCGGTCTGAAATGTCGCGGTCGCCGGAAACGAGTCCCCGGCGAAACCGATGGCGACTTCCGCTACAGGCGGAACCCTATTTGGACCACGAAGATGGACATCCGGATCATCAATCGACTCTTCCCTTGGTATCTCGAAACGGATGTCTTCAATTTTTACGAGCGTTGCAGGGATGGGAAAGCCCAGCACGAAATCGCACTGCATCTCTTCTGTCCATTTGACATCCGTCGTAATCAGCCGTCTGTTGACCGTGTATCCAACGGATTTCCGAAAGAGTTGCTTACGCACGCCATACTCTGCATAATTGCCGACGTGACGCCGTATGGCTTCGCGCAGAGCATTGCCATTTGGAGAAATTCTCTCAATCGGAAGGGCTTTCATCGGCTTTCGGGATGCGAGAACATCTGCCGTGTCGGCCTCGCGGAGTTCTCGGAGCACGTAAGCGATCCGCTCCTCGTTTATCGGCATTAGATAGGCCCCTACGGGAAGATCATCGTAGTTGGGATTCCCTGAGAGCCGCTCCTGTTCGGCTTTCTTCCGGTCGTAGTTGATCAATAGGACAAAGGCTGGGTAATAATCATTTACCAGGTTAAGCCACTTGCCCAGCTTGATATAAGAAGTGTCTTTCGGCGAATCGGTTGCCTTGACCTGGATACGACAAACAAACTCAGGCTCAATCAGGTCGAGGGCAACGACGCGGCCACTTTCGGAGGGAAATGTTACAGTAAAATCGATGCCGAGTTCGTCGAAGTCCACTTTCATTGGATTTGCACGAATCGACCGGCACCAATGTCCGAAAATCAGCTCGCCCATGTCGCCGCCAAATTGCGTGTTGTCGCTCGGTAGCTCGATCATGTGCTTCCCCCCTGCCCGCGGAACAGCAACACCAGGTCCGGCGCGGGCGTAATGGTGCTCTTCACCGCCCGGATCCGAACGAAGGCGCCCTCCGTCATGGGCGCCAGCACGTCGAAGCCGAGGCGCGCGAGGCCGGCGCAGAATGCCGCCACGTCGTCGAAGTAGCTCGCGGGTTCCCAGATGTGGAGGGTCGCGTCGAGGCGAAGACAGCGGTGGGCCTCGCGGATGTAGTCGGTGAAGTTCGAGCCCATGAGGGAGAGACAGAAGATCGCCACGTCGAGGACGCCGTCCTCGAGGGGGACCGACGCCATGTCGCATGCGACGACGCCGTTGCCGAGCGAAACGTGGTCGAAGCTGTGGACCTGGTGACGGTCGGAGACGGCCTGCCCAAGGAGTCCCTCGCCGCAGCCGAAGTCGCCCACGACAAGACCCTCGCGCTGCATCAGCCACCGGATCTCCTCCTTGAAGGGGACCACAGTCCATGACTCCCGAAGCTCTCGGTACAGTGTGTGGTAATGGGCCCACTCCTCCGGGTTCGAGGCGAGGCGGGCGTGGGTGGTCGCGCTGCTCGCCGCGTACCAGCGGTTGTTGACCTTCCCGAAGTCGCCATAAGTGTTAACGCGGCGCTTGACCTCGCTCGGCTCCCCTGAGAGCGGGATCTTGATCACGGGGCGTAGCACTTCAGCGAGGTCCCCGGTCTCGAGTCGGCTCAGCCAGTTCATGATGTCCTGCTGCGCCTGCGTCGGGGTGCGCAGGTTGCCTTCGGGCACTACGCCGTCCACGGCCGCATCCGCGATGGACTTCTTGTACTCGAGTCGATGAAGTTTCGATTCGCAGTATGACCACCGCTCTCCATTGACGATTGCATAGGTCACCGGGATGACGACCGTGACCTTGTCGAATCGGCTGCCCTGACGCCACAAGCGACCGCGGAGCTGTTCGTACTCCGCGTTCGTCCACGGCAGCGCGTTGATGATAAGCTTATTACAAACGTGCTGGAGCCCGTCCACTCCGGTGCCGATACGGCTCGATGCCACGAGCACGTCGACGCGGCCGTCGACCTTCAGGAACTCCGCGAGTCCCGAGTCGTCGTCGCCGGTGCACAGCCCCACGCGGTAGCCGGCGTTCGATATAGCCTCGCGGAGCTGGTCCACGATTCCGTCCACGTAGAGAGTGTAGACGATGGCCTTTTCCCCGTGGCGGAGGTGTTGAAGGATCACGGGAAGGCGCACGCGGGTGAGCACCTGCTCAAGGTCGAGGACCGTGCCACGCCCGACCCGCCGGATCTCGTCGAGGTACGGGCCACAGTCGATCTCTGGCCGCGCACTCTCGTCGAGCTGCATGGTGTAGTTGGGCTTCCACCGCGTACCGAGCGTCACGAGACGCTGGTAGAGCTGCATGCAGTTCTGAACCGTCGCGCGGGTCTCGAGATCATCGTGCCGGTGACCAGTGATCATCTCGACAAGGCTCTTGCCCTCCTGCAGCGTGTTGATGACCGGGGTGCCCGACATGCCCAGGACACACAGGTCGGCGTTCTTCTTGCCCGATTCGAGCACGAGGCCCTGGACGAGTCGCTTGCGCTTGCTCATCGCCGCGCCGGGCTCGCGTTGCTTGGCATAGTGGATCTCGTCGATGACCACGAAGTCCACAACATTCCGCTCGAGGAATGCGACAAGCTTGGTCTCTGACTCCGTCTGCTGGAACTGCTCGAAGTTCATAACGAGGTAACGGGGGGCGTCCTCAAGCGGGTGCTTCCAGTCCGGCGTCCATGTCTTGCACGCGATCTCGCAGTGGGGAAAAGCGTTGCGGACCTCCTTCTCCCAGTTCTCCACGACCGCATTGGGGCAACAGATTATGGTGAGGTCGGCATCGACGACGCGCGTCGCCAGCACGGCGCTAAGTGTTTTGCCGGCGCCCATGCCAGACCAGTTGCCGTAGCGGCGGGCGTTGAGCACCGACACGGCGACGTGCTGTTGCATGAGGTGGGGGCGCGTGACGGGATGCTTCGACGTCGGGCGGAACGCGTAGCCCTTTGGCATTTCCAGCGCCTCGGCGGCATCCAACTCGCCCAGGAAGTCGTCCCGCACGGTGGACGAGAACACATCGCCCTTGAACCCGGCCGCTTGGCGCCGCGCCTCGGAGGCATCCATGTAGGCGTGACGCCAAAGTTTGGCCTTTGCGCTGTCGAGCAGGAATTTAACAGTCTCAGCGTCTGCCATTGCCACAAGAGCGCTGTCGAGGGCGGCGAGGGCGTCGCGGGTTTGGACCACGGGCAGTTCATTCCCATCCGCGTCCTTCCGCGTTGTCAGATCCACCTCGTGGCTCACCTCGACGTCAACCTCGGCCGGGGCGTCCTGCGCTGCCGAAACGGGAGCGGCCGGAAGTGCGTACGGGTCGGCCGATGGAGGCAGGGCCGGGACCTGCCGGGCGTCGACAATCTCCAGCGTCAGATCCTTATCGCCCGCGAACTCGTCCACGAGTGAGGGCTTGCCCTCGGCGAACTTCTCGAGCTCGCTCTGCGGGAAGCGCCCCGTCGTCAGCGCCATGACGAATGCTTTGGACGACGCGTTGCGCAGGGCACCGGCCTGCATTGCCAGTGCGAACATCTCGCTCGGGTTGAGCGCGTCGATGTGCCCGAGAAGCGCCTTCACGAAGGTACGCAGGTGCTCGACCGACCATGCCCCATAGCAGACCGGGCAACGCCGATTCCCACGGCATCGGGACCGCACGGTCGCCTGGAACTCGTGTCCCTTTTCGCATCGCCACCAGGCGTTCATCTGGTGGTCGGCATCGACTTGGTCCGGCGCAATGTCGCCGTTGCGGGCGGGGTGCCACTCGGCCGCGATGGCCGGGAAGCGGGCTGCCAGTGAAACCGCGGCCAGCGCACACGTGGGGCAGGACGAGTCGTGGGGCATATTCAGCGGTGCACGGCGAAACGCGTGTTCACGCTCGCACTGCCACCACACTTCGGCTGCATGGCGGCCGTCGATCCCGTCGGGGCGCAAGTCGCCATTCCTGGTCGGATGCCAGAGCTTCGCTTGATTCGGATGCTCGACCGCGAACGAGGTCGAGGCCACGCCGCACATCGGACAGCTCGAGTCACGTAACATCATCCGCGGCTGCCGCTGGAATGAGTGGCCGCGACTGCATTTCCACCACGCGCTTCGGTAGTTTCTCGCAGGAACCGCAGCCGCATCCTCCGTGTTGCGCACCGCATCCCACATCGCACGGAGGTTCGGGTCGTCCGCCACAGTCTCAGCCACGGTAGTTCTCCTTTTTATCGGTCACGAGTGAAGGTGGCTCGATACAATCGTCGCTTGTCCAGCGACGGTCCGTCGGGTCGAAGCCAAGCGGCAAGCCGGGGCCGCAGATCGGGTGCGCCTCCTCCTCGTCCTCAGCGAGGGCGAGGTTCAACTCAAGGAGGAACTCAAGCGGGTCCTGGCCGTTCGGCAGGTCGTACGCCGCCGAAACCGCGTCGTCGAGCCGCGCCTGCGCCTCCTTGAGCGGGTGCGGGCCAAGCACGTCGGCCGCCTGATAGAGTGCGCGCAGGGACCAGCCGTTGGCTCCCATAAGTTCGCGCCGCGTGACGCGGAGGGCTCGTGCTGCCTCGCAGACCTGCAAGACGATTTCCTCTGGTGGCTGCTGTGGCCACGGGAAGGTCTTCCATACGTTTGCGACATAGCGGAAATCCGCACGCACCTTCCCGCCCTTCGCCTTGAGCCACTCCCAGTGGCAGTTCGACTGAATGATCCCGAAGCTGTAGTCGTCGTCATACGCGAATACCTGCATCGTGTTGGTCGGGACGAAGACGGTGGAGAGAAACGAGAAGATCGGGCGTGCTTGCGGATTCGAACACGCGATGAAGCGAAGTCGATGCTCAAGAGCACGAAAGAATCTACTGCTCGGCTCTCGAGGTTGCCACCATGTTTTCAGCCAGCGCTCATAATGATGGGTCTCGCCGCCGGTCTCGGAGCGCCCTTTCACGATCGGGTACACGTGTTTCTGTAGATGCCGGAATGCAGGACCGCTGGCAGCCGCGGCCTCGCGTTCGCTCGCAAAATCGACGAGGTAGATGCAGTAGGTGGGGGCACGCTCCAGCGCCCCAGTCAACATTGCCGTTCCAGCAGCGACAGGTCGGATGTAGGGCTTTCCCAGTTGATCCAAGGGAAAGTCGTCTCCATCGGAGGTGAAAGCGTCACTTCCGAAGATCACGCCCATAGCAGTACCGTGCTTGTTGATCTCCAGTTTCTTGGCTCCGCTCGTGTCCGCGTGGAGTTGCAGGTGCGTCGGGATTCGCTGCCGACGGTAGGTCTTTCCGTCAACGATGAGGTGCCCTAGACCGTCAGCCTCTCCCTTGATCCAGTTCACCATGCAAACGTCGACGGCCGCGTCGCCCGGCCACAGCATCGATGAGACTGCACTCGTGATTGTACCCCCTCGATTGACGATGTAGTCGAGCGATGCTTCCCGTGCCTTGCCGACCCGCAACCCGCTGGTTCCAACCATACCCGCCCGACCTCCCGGACGAAGGCGGTCGTGTGCGCGCCGGAACCAGTAGCAGGACAGGTCCACGACGCCGTCCACGCCCGACATGTCCTTCAGGCGCCCGATGTAAGCTTCGCCCAACTCTGCGCGAATCTTTCGGTCACCCAAGATCGGAGGATTCCCCACGATCGCTTCGACCTGCTCCCAATCAATGAACAGGGCGTCCTTGCTTATGATGTTCTGCTCGAGGTTGTCGAGCGGGAGCGATGGGTCCAACTCCATCTGGACCTGACCGAAGCGCTCGGTAGCGACTTGATGGCGCTCGTCGAAGGCGATCTTCTTGGCGATGTTCAACGTCGCTCGGGCCAGTTCGACCGCGAAATCGTTGATGTCGATGCCGTAGAAGTTGGTCGTGGGGATCCCTGAACCCCACGCGCCGCGATTGGACGCGTCCTCCCCAACCGAGGGAAACTCCTGCATGCGCGCGAGTACCTCGGTCTCGAGGCGGTAGAGCTCGCGGAAGGCGACGTAGAGGAAGTTCCCGCTCCCGCAGGCTGGGTCGAGCACCCGAAACTGCGTCAGCTCCTTGCGGAGGGTCTTTAGCTCGGTCAGGGTCTTAGCGGCCGCGATGCGCTTTCGCCAAGGCTCGACGATCGTCGGCCCGACTACACGCATTATGTCTTCCTTCGCAGTGTAGTGGGCGCCAGTGGCGTGGCGCTCGTCGTCGTCCATGATGCCTTGGAAGACGGCGCCAAAGATGTGGGGGTCGACGTAAGTCCAGTCGGCCTCCGCCGCCTTCGTGAGAGCTGCTAACTGGGCAGGGTTGATCGACAGCGTGACCGGGTTTTTAAACAGGCCACCGTTGAAGTAGCGGATCTCTCTCGTACCGTCGCCGGGCGTACTCATCTGGCGAAACAACTCGGCCACGCGCTCACTTGCGTCACCCTTCTCCGCCGCCTGGTAAAGTAGGCTCGTGAAATACTCGCGCGGCAGAAGTCCGATGTCCTCCGCGAACATGGCGATGATGCACTGTAGTGTGAAACGGATGACATCGCCGACGCGGCGGGGATGCTCGGCCTTGAAACTCCGGTAGACCCGAGCGACCAGATCGGCCACGCCTTTCGATACGCGCTCGACGTTGATGATCAATGGCGTGGCCCCGGGGGACCAGTCCTGCGCCAAGAACGGAAACGCCTCGCAATACTTCGGGAGTTGGTCAAGCGCGATATGGAGTCTGGGCTCGGTGCGTGAGCGTGCGAGATCGTAGAGCTCGACGTCCCGCTGGTTCGTGAGCACAACGTACTGCGGGACTGGGGCGAGTTGCAGCAACAGGGGCAACAGTTCGGTCCACACCTCTCGGACCGTGCGTTCGCGGTCGATCACCTGAACGACGGCGCGTCGCTCTCGCAGCAGCGCGCTAACCATCTGGTCACTCCCCTTGCCTTGCTGGACGACGCGGACCGTCGCGGGAATCTCGGCCGGAAGGATGTCGTCCGGGCCCCAACCGAAGCAGCGGATTAAATCACCTGCGAAGCGCAGGTCCGCGTCACGATCCCGATAGCCCCCAGCGGCTCCGAGGGCGAAGCGCTGCAGGCGAACCTTTGTGCTCAAGGCCCACGCGCTCGGGGTCGTGTCGGATTCACCTTCGTCATCTGTTTTGGACCGTCGCCCACCTCGTTTGGGAGCCAACTCTGGAGGCTCGGGAGCGACGCGGGACCCTGGTTCTTCGCCTGAGCGCACGCTGCCCTCGACCCCGAGGATCCGGTCGATGAGGATTTGTTTCTCCCGCGCAGTCCCCTCGAGGCCGTGGGCCCGGCAGATCCCCTTTAGTTCCTCAAGCTTCATCGTCGCGAGGATCTGGTCGAGGCTCGTCCGTCGAGTGCGGACAAGCGTGTCCACGACCTGGGACTTACGGCGCGCAGCGGCGATCTCGATCCCGAAGCGGCTGGCCAGTTCCAGCAGCCTCGCCTTGGTCAGCACGTTGAGGGCGGAGAGAGTAGAGACGGCCGGCATGCCTCATGGGAGGCTAGCCTCGCCCGTCCGAAGGCCCAAGACCAATGCGCTTCACGCCACACCGCGACGGGACGACATGACCGGGGCTACCTCACACCCGGACGGGGACAATGGCTCACGCCCAGCGAGGACATCCAAGAGTCATGTACCTCCAAACCGAGGAGTTGGGGATGTCGGTCGTCCCTCGTGCATGCGGGCGAGCGCGGCGAGCCGAGCGTGGTGTCGATGGCCTCGAAGCCGAACGGAGCGCACTCCGTGGCCACCAGGCCCAGGCGGACGAGGGCGGCGGGCACGCTCTCCCGCTTCCGTTCGGCGGACTGCACCGGCCGTCCGAAGTCTGCACGGCCTGACCTCGATCGCCGGGACCTCGATCGTCGGCTTGGGACGCGCCCCACCCGTGGCACGTCAACGCGCGGTTCCGCTCCTACGGCTTAGACGTCGGTCGTGTGGACGGCGACCACCCAGCCCTTGGCGGCCTCGCGGTGGCGCAGCAAGGCCAGGGCGGCGGTGCGCAGGCCGGGCTCGACGCTCGGCAGGGGTCGCGGCGAGCGGCCCCAGCCAAGCGGACTAGGGGTGAACGCCTGTACGCGCACCCCGGAGCCGTTGTAGAACGAGACATGACTCTGGAATTTGGACCGCGCGACTCCCGGCACACCGCGACACTCGACTTAGCGACCCTCCGTGTCGAGATTAAGGTCTGGAACGAACGCGGCTGGGTTCCCATTGGCGCCGGACGGTGGCACGAGGACCGCATCACCGACTGTGACGTTGCCACCCACTTGCACTCGAAATTCGAGTCTGGCCTACGCGCGATGCTTGGTTGTGAGTGGCCTCCCAAGCACAAGGCAGCCCCGACTCCGCCCGTGTGCGAGTCGGCGACCTGACCGCGGCCGCCCGGCGGCGACCGTCAAGGCCAGGCGACAGTCACGTTTGATCCCGCGAAAAAAACGACTAGGCGAATTCATGCCACGCCAACCCTTCTACGAGAGGTCCAAGTATCCTATTTACAATTGCCTCCCCGACGCTGGATGGGACGGTCCCGGAAGGATCTCTTTGGACCGAGCCTTTGCGCACTCCCGCCGGGTCATTAGCGCCCTGCTACGTCTAGATCGCCTAGATCGCGCAAGAAAGGCGAAGATTGGTAAGACTTCGGGTGACAATGGTCCGGCCAATCGCTGGGCACACACGTACTCAAAGGGTGAATGGACCGAAATGCTAATCCTGCTTGAAAGTCGATCTTTACAACTTGTCGAAGATTTAGAGGGCGATCTTATTAGGCACTACAAAGATGTGCTTGAGAACGATGGAAACCGTCCAGGACGCCCCACAGCACAGGAGAATTACCTGCTCTATATAGTATTGCGTCACTAGCAGGTTGCTGAAAAATCCCGGCTGAGCATCACGGGAATGTCCTAAAGTACAGAATGGTGCCCAATTCGGGCGGATGCGGCGTCGTCACGGCGCGGCCAACGGCCCGGCGTTGGCGCGGGAAGTTGACGCGCGTCGCCGGCGGAGCGCCGCAAGGCGTCTCCAGCGCGCGGGCGGCGGCCCGACCTCGACCGCCGCGACCTCGATCGTCGGCTTCGGGCCTGTCGCGCTGCGGGGCGCAGGGGCGCCTCGTCGTTGATCTGGAGCGGTCATGTGGCGGATGGTCACGGCCCCGCCGTAGCGGGCGGCGACGAGGCGGGTCCGACCGGACGCGGCCAGGCGATCTTGTGCTTGATGATGCGCCGTTTCAGAGCGTGGCGGGTCACTCCGAGGAGCTTCGCCGCCTCCATGATGCTGCCGGCACGGTCGAGCGCCAGCTCGCAGAGATGCCGCTCGGCACTCTCCAGGTTGTGGGACTCGAGGTTCAGGATGGGGATGGTCATGCTCGATGGACTCCCGCCGCGCGAGGCCGATTCAACTGAGGCGCCCACAGCCGCGCGTTCCGTGCCCGAGGGGTCTACGTGGTCACTCAGGCCCCGCCTGGCCCCCCTGGGTCCATCTCCTGGTTTTCTCCAAACCCACGGAGACCTGCGGGGGTGTCTTGGGGATTGGCACGTCAAAATATGGGCGAATTAAACCCTGCAATCTCGCGCATTTGGCCTTGCTTGCGGGCTGCCGGGGGTTGCGAGAGACGCAGGGCTGAGAACAGCTTCTGCGTGTCGCTGTACGAGGCGCTGCACGGGGTGCGGCCATTCGCGGGCGAGTCGGCGCCGGCGCTGGCGGCCGCGATCCGGATCGGCGACCTGTGCCGCG
>Ga0075163_10014139_pt1 | contig 10310 bp, 10 predicted proteins | sample JI1023141ADNA_FD_71478 | JGI IMG/M metagenome (GOLD analysis project Ga0075163, IMG submission 71478) | Wastewater effluent complex algal communities from Wisconsin, to seasonally profile nutrient transformation and Carbon sequestration -... | ecosystem: Engineered > WWTP > Effluent > Algae... | reverse complement strand
GCGACGGTCGAGATCACGGTCAAGGTCGGCGTCGGGTACGCGACGGACCTCGAGGTCGCCCGGCGTGCACTGCTCGAGGTCGCCGAGGCCTCGCCGCTCGTCCTCAAGACGCCGGCGCCCGAGGTTCGCCACCAGGGGTTCGGCGACTCCGCGATCAACCTCGCGCTCGAGGCGTGGATCGACCGCCCACCCCTCGACGACGACATCAAGTCGGATCTCCGGTTCGCGATCGCGACGAAGTTCCGCGAGCTCGGGATCGAGATCCCGTTTCCGCAGCGCGAGCTTCGCGTGGTCGCGGGATCGTTGCCCACCTGATGCCGTACGCTGGCGCCATGGTTCATCGGTTCGCACCCGTGCTCGCGCTCGCCGCGTGCACGGCCTCCGTGACGACGGAGTCGTTCGCCTATGACGACCGCTTCGACGCCGACTTCCTCGACGTCGTCCGCTCGGAGGCCACGCCGTCGGCGGCCGCTCCCGCGGTGTTCTACGTGCACGGCGGCTCGTGGCGCGCGGGCAGTCGCGGCACCGAGGCCCCGATCATCGAGCGCATCGCGCGGGTCGGCTACGTCGGCATCAACGTCGACTACCGGCTGGTCCCCGACGGCACGTTCCCGAACGCCGTCGACGACGTGTTCTGCGCGCTCGCCTTCGTCCAGCTCCACGCCGACGAGCTGGGCCTCGATCCCTCGCGCCTCGCCGTGATGGGCTACTCGGCGGGAGGTCACCTGATCGGCCTGCTCGCCACCGCGGCCGACCTCGCCGAGCTGCAAGACGACACCTGCCCGTCCGGTCGCGCGACCGCACCGCGGGCCGCGATCTCGGCGGCGGGTCCGATGGATCTGCCCACGCTGAGCACCGGCTCGATCGTCGAGGACTTCGTCGGCGCACCGTTCGACGAGGATCCCGCGCGCTGGGCCCTCGCGTCGCCGATGACCCACGTCGACGGCAGCGAGCCGCCGTTCCTGTTCATCCACGACGAGCACGATCTGATCGTCCAGCTCGAGCAATCGGAGCAGATGGCGAAGGCCCTGCGCAGCGTCGAGGTCTCCGCCGAGCTGCTGCGCCTCGAGGGTGGCGGTCATCTCCTCGGCGATGGCGCCGGCCTCGGGCAGGAGCAATCCGAGGGGCCGTTCGACACCTCCGAGTCCGCGATGGCCGTGTTCGACTTCCTCGAGCGAACGGTGGGCGTGCCGTGAAGGCGCTCGCGCTCCTGTTGCTGCTGACGGCCACGGCGCGGGCCGAACCGCCGGCGCTGGTGGTCGCGGTGCCGGTGTTCGCGCTGTCGTCGCGAGCGATCGCCGCCGAGGTCGAGCTGCCCATCGCCTCCCGCCTCAGCCTCGGGCTGGCCGCCGGCGTGCGAGATCCCGCGAGCGGCGACTTCGGTGGGTACGCCTTTGCGGTCGGTCCATCGCTGCGCGCCTGGCGCCGCGCCACGCAACGTGGCGTGCATGGCGTGGTGCGTGTCGAGTCCAACGTCGTTCACCTCGCCCGCCCCGGTCGGAGCCTCGGGACCGCGGTCGGCCTCGATCCGGCGATCGGCCTCGGCTACCGCTTCGTCATCCGCCATCACCTCACCATCACTCCCGACCTCAGCTTCGGCGCCGACATCGATCATGGCCACCGCAGCATCCCTACCCAGCGCCGCTGGACCATCTTCTACGGGCTCGCCGTCGGCGGTCGCTGGTAAGTCCCTGCACCGATGGCACAAACACGCACGACGCGGGTGCGCGACCGGAGCGACCGACAACCATCACCCACCGATGCGCCACGCTGACGCACAACAATCAACACGGATCGTCTGGTTAGTGCCGGATTACCGTCGCAACTGTCGCCAGTCAGTGCTACCTGGCGGGCATGGCTGAAGGTACGATCAAGCGTCTAACTGACAAGGGTTTCGGTTTCATCTCGAACGCATCGGGGAAGGACTTGTTCTTCCACATGTCCGCCGTCGAGACCGTTCGTTTCGAGGAGCTCCGCGAGGGGCAGAAGGTCTCCTACAACGAAGGCATGGGCCCCAAGGGTCCGCGCGCCGAGAACGTCACCCCGATCTGATCTTCTGATTGGCCGTTGGGGCTCCGCCCCAACCCCTGTTGGTGCTGGGGCTCAAGCCCCAACCCCTATTCCTCGCGCGGATCAGGCAACGAGCCTGGCTCCTCCGTGCTCGACGGAAACTCTTTGAGCTTGCTCCTGGAGATCTTCCAGCATTGCTGGACGATCCAGGAGAGCGAGCGGTCGAGGCGCTGAGCCTCATGCTGGATCTCCTTGAGCATGTCTTCAGGGAAGTACAGCGACTGTTTTCTCTTGTCGGCTTGGGACACTAGCGACCTCGCCTCCAAGAGTAGACCCGCCCGATCCTGACGGATACGTGCGGCCTTCCAATTCTGCGCGCTAGTACAGTCGGCGGGTGAGTCTCGCCGCCTGGCAGCAGTCGCGATCGCCCAAGCTCGCGGACGCCCTCGACGCGCAAGGCCCCGACAAGGCCTGGCTCCGCATCGAGAAGCTCCCCGGTTCCCGGGCCAAGACCGCGATCCTCGCGCTCTCGAAGTCCGTCGACGATCCCCGCCTCGCGACCCTGTACGTCCGCTGGCTCGCGCGGGCCACCTGGCCGGCACCGACGGCGAAGGTGGTGTGGGACCGGATCTTCGATCACCTGGCCGCCCTCCGTGATGTTCGGACGGTCGCGCCACTACGCGAGATCGCGGCGAACTTGCCGTCGTTCGTCGGGGAAGCCCACCGGGCGTGGCTGATCTCGAGGATCGACGAGACGGTGAAGGTGCTGGCTGCGGTGACGCCGCCCAAGGACAGGACGCACGCGCCGACCAAGATCATCAAACCGGTCGCGGCAGATCCATGCGCGCCGGTCTGGGCCGCGCCGGCGGATCTCGAGCTGCGCCGCGTGGTGGCGGATGCGTTGACGGAGCGTGGCGATCCGCAGGGCGAATTCATCACGCTGCAGACCCTGACCACGACGACAGATCGCGCCGTCGGCGAACGATCGCGACAAGTAGCTCGCCGTGCGCTGACCAGCGACCCGGAGGATGCAGATCGTCGCCTTCGGGGCGCAGGCCCTGCGCGCCAACCCCGCAATTTTGGGTCCGTGATCGTTGGCGCTGAACTTGGAGAGGTCACAGGCATGTCCCTCAAACCACTCGCGACGATCCAGCCCGCCACCCTCCACACCGTGACCGGCGGCGCCGAACGAACCTGGTCCGACACGGCCTCGGATGCCTGGCAGGGCACCAAGAACTTCGGCGGCGGGCTCGCCGCCGGCGCGATCCACGGCGTGCGTGCAAAGACCGAGGATGTCGGGCGGTGGGCCGATACCAGCAGCCAGGCGACCAAGGCGGGCTTCGAGCTCGGTGCCATGTTCAGTCCGCGCCGCTCGTTCCCGCGCTAGCGTCACGGCGTGGTGATCACACCGGCCGAGTGGCGATCGCAGCCGTGGAAGAACGGCCTCGGCGTCACGCACGAGGTCTATCGCGATCGCGACGACTACGACCTGCGCGTCAGCGTCGCCGACGACGTGACGCCCGCGCCGTTCTCGCGGTTCCCCGGTTACCACCGGTGGTCGATCCTGCTCGAGCCCGCGCCGATCACGCTCGTGATCGAGGGCGTCACGCGCGAGCTCGCGCACGTCGGCGACTTCGTCGATCACGCGGGTGAGGCGGCGGTGCAATCGATCGCGCTCCCGGCGGGTCCGACCAAGCTCCTGACCGTGCTCGCGCGACCTGGCGCTCGCGTCGGCGTCGGCGCGCCGCCCGATCCCGTGCGGTTCGTGTTCGCGCTCGCGCAGACCGCTGACCTCGCTCGCTGGCACGCGCGGGTTTCGCACGAGCCGTTCGAGACGCGCGAGGCGGTGCTCTGGATCCGGTTCTGATCCCGGCCAGTTCTCGTCGCCCCAGAAACCGGGGACGGTCCCCAGTTCTCGTCGGTCCCCAAGAAACTGGGGACGGTCCCCAGTTCTCGGCGGTCCCCAGAAACTGGGACGGTCCCCTGTTCTCGTCTGTCCCCAGTTCTCGTCGCTCCCCAAGAAACTGGGGACGGTCCCAGTTCTCGTCGGTCCCCAAGAAACTGGGGACGGTCCCCAGTTCTCGGCGGTCCCCAGAAACTGGGACGGTCCCCTGTTCTCGTCAGTCCCCCAGTTCTCGTCGCTCCCCAAGAAACCGGGGACGGTCCCCAATTCTCGTCAATCCCCAGGAAACTGGGGACGGTCCCCTGTTCTCGTCGGTCCCCAAGAAACTGGGGACGGTCCCCAGTTCTCGTCGGTCCCCAGTTCTCGGTGGATCTTACTGGCGCGCGAAGAACGCCCAGATCGCTTCGCTCGCCCGGAACGTCGTGCTCTGGCGTCCACCCAGCGAGCCGCACGCACCCGCTGCCGCGGTGTCCGATCCGGGCCACGAGTGATCGCCCATCTCGATCGAGCACAGCACGGTCTCGGCGTCACACGTCCCGCTCGCCACGCACGTGCCGTCGCCCTCCGCGAACACCGTCGTCGGTTCGCCACCGCACGCGTTGCGCCCTGCCCACTCGCTGACGATCTCGGGGATCGGGCGCGTCACCACCGCGCCGACGCCGCATCCCGTGCCGCCGACATACGGCACGTTCTCGTCGAGCGTGCCGTGCACCGCGAACAGCGGCACCTGCCGCGAGGGCGCGCAGGTCTCGAGCTGCAGCGATCCCGCGACGGGCGCGATCGCCGTCACCCGGTCCGCCCTCTCGCATCCCATCCGATAGCTCATGATCCCGCCGTTCGACATCCCGGTAAAAAACACACGCCCGGTGTCGACGCAGGCCTCCTCCTCGACGCGATCCAGCACGGCGGTCAAGAACCCGACGTCATCGACGTCCTGCTCCGCCGCGGGCCCGCAACACGCGCCGCCGTTCCAGGTCTGCGCGCGCTGCAGGGGATTGGTCGCGGTCTCGTCGACGGCGATGCCGTTCGGATACACGACGATCACGTTCTCGCGCTCCGCGATCGGATCGAACCCCGCCTGGCGGGTCTGGATCTGCTCCCCCGTCCCGAAGCCGCCGTGCAGGACGAACAGGATCGGGCGCGGCGTGCCGTCGTAGCCCGAGGGCAGGCGCACCCGCCACGTCCGCTCGCGACCGCCGAACGTCATCGACTGCGAGGTCGTCATCCCGAGCCCGAGCGCGGTCGGCGTTTCGCAGCCGACGCTGCCCGGGTTGGCATCGACCGGGGCATCCGGCTCGGGTGGCGCGGAGTCGCTACCACCGCACGCGATCAACAGCAGACACAGAGCCGTACTGCGCATACAGGCTTCCCGAGCATGACCCGTTCCACCCTGGGCGTGGCGATTTCCAGCACGGCCGGAACCTCGAGGTTCCACGGTGCCAGGTTGCGTCGCGTTCGGTGGAACCTCGACGTGCCAGGTGCACCACTCCGTCGCGGTCTCAGATCAACAGGGCAAGCGCGTCGAGGAGGTTCCCCACCGCACCGCGCGCGAGAGCGAGGCGATCGCGAAGTCGCGGATCGTCGCTGTCGAGCGACTCCAGCAAGCGCGCCAGCTCGAGGACGGCGCGATGTGCGCTACCCGCGAACCCGCGCACGTCGTCGAGCCCGGACTCGGCCGCATCGCACAGCCAGCCGAGCTCCCAGGTGACGCGCTTGGTGCAGTCGTCGAGCTGACTGCCGAGCGTGCAACGCACGTCGAGATCCCACCGCGCGACGGAGAACGCCTCATCGATTGTCGTGAGCACGCGCCGCAGGGCTGCACGCCACACGCCACGCTAACCCCGCGCGCTTCCTCGGCCGAGTTGTCCATGTCCGGCCAGACTCCGGACGCGTCGTCCGCCCGGCGGACAGCTACGCCGGATCGAGCCTGACTCGCAGCGCCTCGAGCCCGCGCAGCCCGAACGACGGGCGCCACGCCGGCTTGTCGGCGAGCGCGATGCCCTTGGTCGACGACAGCAGCGCGGTGAACGCGGCCTTGCCCTCGAGCCTGGCGAGCGCCGCACCGACGCAGAAGTGCGGGCCACCGCCGAACGACAGCGGCCTCGGCTCCGCGCGCTCGACATCGAGCTCGTCCGGGCGCTCGTGCTTGCGCGGATCGCGATTGGCCGCGCCGAGGGCGAGCGCGATCGGGATCTCCGCCGCGAGCTGCGTCCCCTCGATCTCGATCGGCTCGAGCGCCACGCGCGGCGCGAACTGCACCGGCGGATCGAAGCGCAGCAGCTCCTCGATCGCGTTCTCGATCAACCCCGGGTTCGCGTACAGCTTCGCGAGCTGGTCGGGATGCCGCAGCAGCGCGTAGAGCCCATTGCCGATCAAATTCGTCGTGGTCTCGTGCCCGGCGAGGAACAGGAACGTCGCGTTGGCGGCGATCTCGTCCTCGGTCAACCGCGCGCCATCCTCCTCGACGGCGAGTCGAGCAGCGCCCCGCCCGGCTGCGCGCGACGCTTCGCGAGCAGCTCGCGGATGTACGCGTCCCACTCGGTCATCGCGACCTCGGCCTCCTGGAGCTGCTTGTCGGTGGCGAGCTGCATGTCGACGCTGATCGCCGTCGCCGCGGCCCACTTGCGGTTGCGATCGCGATCCTCCTGCGGGATCCCGAGCAGCTCGCAGATCACGGTCGCGGGCAGCGGATACGCGAGATCCGCGATCACCTCCATCGCGCCGCGCTCGACGGCGGACTTCACCAGCTCGGCCGCGAGCCCCTCGATCCGAGGCGTCAGCGCTCGCACCGCGCGCGGCGTGAACACCTTCATGATCAGCTTGCGGATCCGGGTGTGCGCGTCGCCCGACTGGAACAGCACCCAGTTCCGCCGGTGCAGCGTCAGCAGGCCATCGGGGGCGAACCGCGGCGGGCCCGCTGGATCGTTGGCGTCGCGATACCCGCGCGGCGTGCGAAACGCGCTCGACCGCAGCACGCGATCGACCGCCTCGTAGCGCGTCACCATCCAGCCACCGAACGGTGTCTTGAGCACCGGCACACCCTCGCGGATCTGCGCGTAGATCGGATACGGATCCTCGCGCCCCTGCGGGGTGAACAGCATCATCACGGCCTGATTCAGATCACTCACGCGCGTATGGTGACACGGCCGATGCTCGCGAGGTCGATCAGAATCCCGTCGACACCGGCGCGGCGACGTTGCTCTTGGTGATGCCGTTCGCGAGGATGAACGCCTCGAACGCCGCGCTGTCACTGCGCAGGACCGCGAGCAGGTTCGAGACCGCCGTGACCGCCTGATCGGCCTGTGCGCCGAGCAGGTTCTTGCTGCGGCCCTGCGTGTCGTAGAGCTGCGCGGAGATGTAGTGGAAGATGTCGGCGCGCGCGCGCGAGTCGAGCGCGCTGTCGGGGACGATGCCCGCGAACGCCGCCTTGACGGCCGCCACCTCGGTCGGGTGCTGCTCGGTGAGGAACCGCGAGGCGAGCTGCTTGAGCCGCGCCATGTCCTGGTACTCCTGCATGTCGTTGCCGTGGTTCAGCACGTCCGCGTACGACGCCTCGCCGGGGACGAGCGCGCTGCCGACGATGACCTGGCCGATCACCGGCTTGCCGGTGCTGTCGGTCTGGCCGGGCCGCGCGAGCGCGTGCGCGACGAGCCCGAAGAACTGGACGTTGGTCATGTTGTAGCCCCAGCCGAGGCTCGGATAGCCGAACGTCATGCCGCGGTAGTCCTCGATCGCCATCACGCTGTACCAGTCGGTGATCGCCGACTGCGCGACGCCCGAGAGCTGCGCGATGCTGCGGTTATCGGACTTCGCGAGCAGCTCCATCATCGCGCGCGTGTAGATCGGCGCGTCGGCGCTGCTCATCGCGCCGAGATCGAGGAGCTGGCGACCGAACGTGCTCGCGAGCGTGTCGTGGGTGGGCGTGTCCATCGCGACCACGCCGATCCGCTCCGCGCGGCTGACCTTGTCGGTGATGAAGAACGCCGACGAGTCGGGGGAGAACTGCCAGCGCAGCGAGCTACCGGCGCCCGCGGCGAAGTACATGCTGAGCGTCGACATCGCGAGCCCGGTCTGCGAGGGATCCGCGATCAGCTGCGACAGCGTGTTGTAGAACTTGTACTCCTTGGTCAGCCGGCGCGGCGTGGAGCGCACCCCGCTGACCGCCGAGATCAACTTGTTGAGGTTGGCGAACTTCTCCGTGGTGGTCGCGCCCTTCATGTACTTGCGCGCCCACGATCCCGACTTGTAGAGCACGCAGCTGCGCACGAACGCGCCGACCTTGGTCGACGAGTACGAGCGATAGCCTTCGCGATCGAGCTGCGCGGCGGGCGTGATCACGTCCTCGAGATAGGCGCGGAACGGCCGGTCGCCCGGGAACGTCAGCGTCCGGACCGGCTTCGTGGTGGTGTCGCGCACGAGCTCGACGTGCTTGCCGTCGAGGGTGCCGGACAGCCCGTCGTCCTTGACGCTCGAGCCATTGACCTCGATGTCGAGCGACACGCCGGTCGTGGTCAGCCGATCTCCCGAGCGCGTCAGCGAGTACTTCTTGCCGTCGAGCGTCAGGCGCACGCCGACCGCGGGCCACGACTCGATCACGGCGTCCGCTGCGGGCGCGCCGTCGATCGTCACGTCGTAGATGCCGTTGAGGTCATCGTCGCTGACGACGGTGACGGCCTCTTCGGTGTCCTCGAAGCCGTCGTCGGGATCGACCGCGTCGGCGCACGAGCTGAGAGAGAGGAGCAGGAAAGGAACGAGGTGGCCAAGCTTCTTCACGTTAGGTTCTCCAGGACAGACGGACGATCGAGGAATTGAAAAGTCGCGGGGAAATGGGCGCTCAGTTCGCGGGGCAGCGAACCAGCGGAGCGATCGGCGAGAAGTTGAAGGGCGTGAGGTCGAGCGCGTCGTACGCGGCGAGGCCGGTGTCGAGCGAGCTCTTGATCTCGGCGAACGACTGACCGAGCTTGTTCGACACGGTCGCGGTTGCCTCGGCGACGCACACGAACTTCGCGCCGCTACAGACGTCGAGCGTCTCGCAGGTCAGGTTGTCGGCGCCGAGGGGCTGGATCTGCGCATCGCCGTAGAGCAGCCGCCCGTTGACGATCACGAGCCGGACGGTGCGCGGCGTCGCCGCGAGCAGCGCGTCGTACGGCGCGGCGAGCGTGCCGGGGACGACGAACAGGTCCGCCTTCTTGCCCACCTCGATCGAGCCGAGCACACGCTCGACGCCGAGCGCCTTCGCGGCGTTGATCGTCACCATGTTGACGAGGTCGCGCGACGACAACAAGTTCCCGTACGTGGTGTTGTCGACCAGGTCGGCGAACCGCAGCTCGTCGAGCATGTTCTGGCTGCCACCGATCGACCAGTCGGGGGCGAGCGCGATGTTGATGCCCTTCTGGAGCGCGAGCGGGACGTTCGTCGTCTTCGTGAAGTCGACGCCGCCACCGTAGAGGAACACGTTCGAGCGCGGCGACCACACGATGCTGATGCCGTGCGCGGCGACCGAGGTCAGCTCGGCGTCCCCGAGGGCGGTGCCGTGGATGATCGCGGTCTTGTCGTTGAGCAGGCACTCCGGCGTCGTGGTGATCGTGCCGAGCGTCGCGTACTCCTTCCGCGCCGTCGCATCGACGCCCTCGCCGACGTGGATCGCGTACGCGTCGGTCTTGCCGATCGCCATGTTGTTGCACACCGCGTCGGCGGCGCTGCGCGACGGGAAGATCGTCGCGGTCTGGATCTTGTCGAAGCCGAGGTCGTTCGGCGCCTGATCGATCGTGCGCGCGACCGAGCCGTAGCACTGCTTGTCGGCCGGGTTCCCCGAGCCCTGCACGCTGGTGGTGCCGGCGATCAACGCCTTGAGCTCGCCGTACTTGTTCATCTCGCAGCCGAGGTTGGTGGTCGAGGTCTCGCCGTTGAGGTGCTGCTTGGTGTCGACCAGCGCCTTGTACTTGGCCTCGTTCGGCCACTGGTTGTGGTTGGTGTAGACCTTCGACGGCGACCAGTGGGTCTCGTCGAAGACGTCGAACAAGATGTGGTTGTGCGCGTCGATCATGCCCGGGTAGATCACGCCGTGCGTCTGCACGACCGAGGCGTCCGCCGCCAGGGGATGGCCCGCGCACGACGTCGCGACGCACGCGATCAGATCGCCATCCACCAGCACCTCGCCGGTGAACGCGGCATCCGGCGTGACCACCACGCCCTGCAGCAGGATGCGATCGCGCCGCCCCAGCGACGTCAGGTCCGCGTGACCCGGATCGGTCGTCGTCGCGGTGCACGCACCCGCCTGACAGGTCGCGTTCGCGCCGCACGTCGTGCCATCGGGCAGCGTGTCGTTGCGGCAGCCATCCTGCTGCGTACACAGGTCCGCCGTGCACGGATCGGCGTCGTCGCAATCGAGGGCCTC
>Ga0075163_10014138_pt1 | contig 10310 bp, 10 predicted proteins | sample JI1023141ADNA_FD_71478 | JGI IMG/M metagenome (GOLD analysis project Ga0075163, IMG submission 71478) | Wastewater effluent complex algal communities from Wisconsin, to seasonally profile nutrient transformation and Carbon sequestration -... | ecosystem: Engineered > WWTP > Effluent > Algae... | reverse complement strand
GATCACAGTAGTTTATAGCGATCACAGTAATTTACTGTGATCACGATCCAGACGGGATTCGAACCCGCAGCCGATAGATTAGAGGCCTGCTGCTCTTCCATTGAGCTACTAGGTCATATTTAGTTAACATTTCTTATATCAGCGATCATCATTTAGTTTTGTACACTAGAATGACATTAATTTTAAGTTCATACAGCTAATAGCTGTATGAAATGACGCTAGCGGGAGTCGAACCCACATCTCTCGCTTGGAAGGCGAGTATTCTAACCGTTGAACGTATAGCGTCATAATATATTTAATTTTCTTACATCAGAATATAATGACAATGTTTGGAATCACCCGATTATTCATATCGGAATGATATCGCATTATCACAACATTCGTTGAACCCGAAACGATTCAAGACATTTAGTTCCGACATTGAAAATGATTCGATAATAATGATACATTATGTCTAAAAACAATCGGTGTTGTGATAATATTAGGACATGAATTCTCAACTTATCTTCCGTAACTTGGACGTATCTCCTCGAGCTGTAGAAATCGCGGAAAAGATTTTTCATAGCAATGATCAGAAAATGTTTAATGCAAGTGTGAGAGCTATCCTAGAGAATATCTTCAATTACGATGACATGTGCCTTGCTGGTCGGCTCCTTATTTATGAGGTAGTCAGAGCTGTTCCGAATGTAAAGACTTACATGATCCTTAATAGGAGTCGTTTGGCTCCACGAATGATCGAGTTTATGACTACGCATTTACCAGCTCTCGAGATCTTGGTTAAAAACGCAGAGTATTACAACTATGACAATCATGACTTTTTCTCGGCTAACACCTTGTGTAAGACATTCTTGTTCAAGGCTTCGGCCAACCACAAGCCAACCGAGACTCCAGTGTTGAAGAACCTGCGGGTAGCAATCGAGACTTGGTTGGATGGTGATCGTTCAACTCCATGGAGAACACCACTTCAAGTGGTGTCTGAGTACTTCGATGAACTCAACCATAGCATGCACACGCCTGCTAGTCCAACTATTTTCAATGCCGGAACCGAAAAGCCTCAAATGGCTTCTTGCTTTCTTGGCGATGTTGAGGATGATCTTGATTCGATGATGAACCTCTGGAAGATTATGGGAACTATTTCTCGTCACAATGGAGCCTTTGGATTCTCAGTCAATCGAATTCGCCATAGCGCCATTGCTGGAACTGGGCAAAGTTCGGGTGTCATTGGGTATCTACGTGCTAACGATCGTGTTGTCGAATACGTTGATCAGGGCGGAAAGCGTAAGGGTGCAGCTGCAGCCTATCTTAATCCCTGGCATATTGATGTTGAAGACTTCATTAAGGCCGTTGATAACTTCACTTCACATGAAATGAGGTTTCATAACCTGAACAATGCCGTTTGGATGCATGACTTGTTGTATGAACGTATCTACAATGATGAAGAGTGGACTCTATTCTGTCCCAAGACGGTGAAGACTTTACAAGATAAATACGGTCAAGAGTTCGAAGACGAGTACATCAAATTAGAGACCTTGGCGATTGAGCGAGAAGGACTTCTCGCTGTCGCTGAAGCTCGTTACCTTGACTTGCGTCATCGTCTCGAGGAAGATTCGAATCTTGAAGAGGAACATTTGGAGGCATACAATGCTTTCCAAACAGCTCTTAAGAATCGTATCGTCTATAAGAAGGTAATGGCCAAGGACATTATGAAGCTTATCTGTGATATTCAATTAAAGTCTGGGAAACCTTACGTAATGAATGGAGATCGGTGCAACTACAAGAGTAATCATAAGAATCTTGGAGCGATCAATAATTCTAACCTTTGTGCTGAAATTGTCGAGTATTCTGATTCGAAAACAATTGCGTCATGCAATCTCAGTTCATTGAATCTTCCGAAGTTTGTTACTCGTCGTTTTAACCACAAATTTTCTACTTCATTGAACGGCGAGGATTCATTAACCGTTAGTGATGCCGAGATTATGGCCGAGCTACGTGAATCTTATAACTTTAATCTCCTCGGGAAGATGACTAGAAGTGTTGTTCGTAATCTTAACCAGATTATTGACAAAAACTACTATCCTTTATCCGAGTCTGAGATCAAGAAGCCTAACTTTGACACTAGACCGTTGGGAATTGGCGTTCAAGGTCTTGATGATGCTTTCAAGGTACTCGACATTACCTATATGAGTCGCGAAGCTATGATCCTCAACAAGATGATCTTTGCTTGCATGTACTACAACGCTATTCTTCAGAGTGTTGAGCTTGCTAAGGTCGATGGAGAGTATCCATTGTACCGAACTGGCAATTACCAGCGCTGGGATGATATGACAAAGACTTACGTAACTATGACTGGCTCGCCAATGAGTAATGGACAATTTCAGTTCGATCTCTGGCAAGAGGAGTATCTGATGGATTTCCATCGTGGCCGCATTCGTGCACCATATGATCCGAAGGATAACATCCCGATTAACCCATCCGAATGGGGTCAGACTCAAGACTTTCCGGCTGGTATAGATGCATTCACAGAACAGCCTAACATTGAGCATTCATGGGATTGGCTTCGTGAACAAATGATGATTCATGGTGTTCGTAATTCGTTGCTCTTGGCTATTATGCCGACAGCAACTACTGCTCAGATCCTTCGGAATGCCGAGGGTATTGAAGCACATCAATCGAACTTCTATTCTCGTCAAGTTCTTAGCGGCAATTACACCGTTGTGAATCGCCATTTATATTCTGATCTCAAGGAAATTGGCTTGTTTACCAAGCGATTTACAGAGGCTATCTTCGACAATCGTGGTAGCCTTCTTGGCTTGACAGATCTAGTAAAGAAGTATCCTGATATGTGCCCATCTGAAGCTTTGATTGATGTTAACGGTCAAAGTCAGTTGAAGCCAGAGCTCGAGTCTCGACTCCGATTCCTCGAAGACAAATATCGTGGTATGTTTGAGATTAAGATGACTCACTACCTGCAAATGGCTCGTCAACGTGGTATTTACATTTGTCAAACTCAATCAACTAACGCCTATATGGTGAACCCACCGTTAGAGCATCGAATGGCGTATCATGCTATTGCTCATGCTCTTCATTTGAAGACATGCCAGTATTACTTGCGTAATAGTGTTGAAACCGTTGATTCTGGCTTCAACAAGACTATTACAAGTTTGGCGCAAGAGCGTATTGGTCAAGATGGCGAGATTGTCATGAAGCGGTTAGAAAATCCTAGCGAGATCATTCCTGTTTGCCGAATGGAAGAGGGATGTGTTAGTTGCAGTGCATAGAATTACACTCATTGAGTGTAATGATTCGAACTTATAAGATTGATCTAGCTAGTTCAAGCTCTCGGTTAAAGTTCTGTTCAACGAAATTGATGACATGCGGTCGTGTCTCCCTTCTGCCGGCAACACGCATCACAATGCTAGTTCTACTGAAGATGTCAACTGGAATGATGTTTTGCCCCTCAACATTACTAGGGATATCACGAGTACGATCAGGTATTGTAATTCCATAGACAGACTTCTCCCGTCGACGAATACTCCTTAGAACTTCAGATTTCAAAGAATCATTCCTAAGTTTATCTAGCTCGACGAAATCAGGCTCTGTTGTCATCAGACGTCTCAAAATATCTTTATCAGAATTAAGTACCGCTCTATCGATCAAAGCTTGAAATCGAAGAGCATAACCTCCATATTTACTCTTTGGATGTATAAAATATCGTGCAGTGGGGTTCCAAGAGTACTCATTGATGGGGACCAAACTTTTGACGTACAAGTAGCGATGAGAGTTGTTTGACATCTTTTTGAAACGGAAATCGCTTTTTATGAGTAACACAAAAACGGTTATTCTTAATATATGGCCACAGAAACCCTATCATCTATCGTCGAATCGGCCATGGCCGAAGTTCTACCTCGTTTGGTAGAAGCTGTCGCTAAGCATTTGAAGAGCGGTAAAACAGTGGATGAGGTTGTTGATGCGATTGCTGACCAGAAGCTCCCTATATCAAGGGGTTCTAAGAGTCGTTCAAATTCTGAACCGCGCAAAACCTCATCAGGTCGGAGCACATCAAGAGCTCCGGGTTCAAAGACTTCTTCTTCCAAGAAGAAGTCGGATAAGAGTCCTAAGTGGGTTTCATTTGATGAATATCGTGAGGATCATGCTGATCGTGATGTTTGTACGTTCGTTCCTAGTCGTGGTGAAAACGCGACTAAGGTTTGTTGTGCTGACGTTGAAGATGCTGTAACATCCGACACATCTCGGGTTCGTTGCCCGACACACAAGAAGTCAGATCTCGACGCATCAGCTCAACGATTCTCAAAGAATATCAGCTCTACTCGACGTCGCTCGACAGACGATGATCCGGAAGTGAATGACAACCATCGACCTCCCCTCGGTCGTGTTAGCGCTACCGGATTTCGTAGTGCACGTGGTGTCCCCACAGCTTTGAGCGGCCGTTCCAAGACTGAGGCCGTTAGCAGTCAAAGTCAGAATAGCGACGCTGAAGGCAGTGATGCTGATAAGCCAGGATTGACGTCATCATCTCGCGGAACTACCGGGGTAGCTAGTCGAATTGGTCGTCTCTCGGCAAATCGAGCAGACTCTGACCAAAAGCCATCTGAAATACGTCGGAATCCCCTTGCTTCGAGGATGACTCGTAAGTCAGACCCTGAACCAGAGGCATCTGAACATGAGACATCAACTCGACAATCTGTCGGAGACTCTGCACGAGTCAGAGTAACAAGGAGTCGATCTGCGTCGAAGGAGCCAGAGTCTCGATCCGCGCGAATCATGCGATCAACACGTGAAAGCGCAGAGTCTCCGAAGCGCCCGCTCCGTTCGAGAGACACGCTTGAAAGTACCCCATCAAAGGAGGAATCTCGATCGTCTCCGCGAGAGACAGAACCCGAAGATGATGACAACAAGGGTAGACGTTCGGTTCGAGCCACGCGGGCTACTCGCCGTGAGCCGACACCAGACCCGGAACCAATTCCAGAAAAGGATGCAGAGCATCACTCTGAACGAGAAGAGACGAAGTCGCGAAGGCCTAGTCGCCGTGAGCCAACACCTGAAAGCCGCGAATCAACACCGGTGCAAGCTGACGGCGATAGCGACGAGCCTGAACTTGTATCTTACACAGTCCCCAATGTTGCTGATGTTGAATGGATTAAGCTTGGAGATTCTAAGTTCCTTGGGGTTGACGGTACTAAAGCTCTTGGTATCTATCCATTGGAAATCAAGAACGGCGTTAAGCTTCCTCCAATCTGGAAATCGAAGCTTGTCAAGAAGGACTTTGATGACGCAACGCTCAATCTCATTAAGAAACTTGACCTAGAGTTGCCATGAATGCTTCTATTGAAGCATTTTTAAAATAATAACTAGCCGTAAAAAATGTCGACTTTCGAATCCGCGATGACCCGACTTCCTCATCAGGTCCAAGCCAACGTTAACTTTCAGTTAACGAAGCTAGCTTCTGGTGAGTATTTGAAGGGTATTACTCCAGAAGAGGCCACCGACGCAGACATCGAAGTTGCCATTAAGAAATATAAAGATCATGTTATCGCCAATCGAACAAATCATGCTAAGATTCTATTCTATCCAGACTTTTTCAGCGCCGAACAACGTAGTATTGACATGCAGATATTCCATTTGAAGCATGATCGGGTAGTTCGGAAGGGTATGAAGTGCTCTTTTTGCGGTTCGACGAACACTAAAATGGAACAACATCAACGACGTAGCGGAGATGAAGCTATGACAACTGAAATTTACTGCTATGATTGTCATCGTGTAACGAAGTACTAGATTACGATCGGCTGATTGAACCAATGATATGAATAGATTAATTATCAAAATAAATGAATGCATTGGGATGGTAGTGTTATCTCATTTCACGGATCTCTCGAGAAACTAGAAGACGGGTTGTATTCGTTTAGCAGTTGTGATGAGAGATGCAGAGTTGAGAAATTCAAGAACTCTATTCCGCTGATAGTCGATGAATTGAAACCGATCTTCGGATTGCCAAAAATAGGAAGACATCGTTTGGATTATCTTGACTTCACATCAGTGTTGTTGAGTAGAGAGTTAGGACTTGAAAAACCTGTGGTTTCTGTCGGTGATAAGCTTTCTGAACCAGAAACTTATGATGTCTTTAAGACTCGAATCTTCAGATGGATAGTTGGTCTACCAACAACATTTGTCAGCAAAGACATGATAATCCGCAAATATAAGGGGATCGTGGAAGTCATTTCTAACAAGGATGAATCTATCGATTTTTCCAGACCTGACCCGCCTTTCGTTAAAAGTATAGCTGTAACTGAAGATCTTTGGAACGTGGAAACAGCTGTGTCTGCAATGTTGTATGGGTATTCTTTGGCAACTCTGAAAGATGCCTTAATCGATGTAATCTTAAGGATAGATCCATCGATGGTCTGGGTTTCTAACGGGATTGTAAATCGTTTGAGTTCTTATGGCTTCTTGAAAGAAGACTTGGACTGACGATATTAATATTGTATTCTTGATTCCTTTCGGAATCTATCGTTGCCTAAAGATTCGATAGTCAAATATACCGATCGGTATATCAATCTCTGATGACGAATGCACCATTATCAGTCATTCGAAGACCACTGATGTGTGTAATCTCACCAGACTCATTCAATTTAACACGCTCTTCAGGGAGATCCTTGGAGATATTATACAAAATGAGTGTTGTCTCAAGTTCTTCTTGTTCAGCCTGGGAGTAGTCATGATCTCGTGAATATCGCGCAGCAAACCCCTTCAAACGCAATTCCTGTTCCTTTGGCTTCAACTTCTTCCACAAAGTTCTCTGTTCAGTAATATACCTCACCGGAACTTCCGTTTGCTGGTTATCAGAATCATCATCAAACTCGAGACTTGTATTAGTTCGGATAAATTCCTTAACCAGCTTAGAAGTCAATGCAGGGTTATTATAGAGATCAACACTTCTGTCTGTTTTCCTAATCTTATACGTCAATGACCCAATCTTCATATTGGGGTCGGTTGAATCTTTATCGAAATTGATGTCAACGACAATATTCATCTTCGAAGGACTCTTGCCTGTTGCCATCTCAGAGAAGAGCTTCTTCCATTGTGGATTAGTTTCTTCCTGAGCAATTCTTTCAAAGATAGGAAACTTGATTTCATATCTAACGGCGCCTTTACTTGCGAGTGCCTTTGACAAACGCTTTAAATCTCCATTAGGAGGACTTGTACCGATAAACGTTGATTCGGTGCTAAACAGCACATCTCCTTGACGAGATTCAATAGTGATAGAGCCTGATAAGTCCATTGTTTTGAGATTGGAAACTAGAGAGTCTTTGAGATCAAACTGACGGTATTCTATGTTCTAAACGTTGCTAAAATAATGGTCAAGATTTATGTATTACCTATTTCCGGAGGAGGATTTGTTTCTCAATTAGCGTTGCTTGCAGAGTTGTATGATGCCACATTCGAAGATGACTTTGCACATACTATGCGAGATTCAAGCCTTGGGATCGTCCATAAAAGATCATTACCTGGAACACCAGATTTGGTTCTTGCTAGTTCGGGTGGAAATGTTGCTGCATATCTTGCTATGGTTTCTGGATGGAGTTCGGGTGGTATTACCAATAACATTTCAGCTGTTAAGGCTAGCATCTTCGTTCAGCCATGGACTCCTCCTTTTCTCCCATCATGGGTTATGTTTCCTTTCACACAATCATTGTATCGTAATGGCTCGGGTATGGATCAGCTGTTTATGGCAATGTATACACCAGCTAGTATCAAGCAGACAGAAATATGGACAGGTACTTATAACACTACAACCCAAAGATGTGGGTTGTTCTGTAATCTGAGTAAAGAAGATGCATTTGTACAAAATGGTGCTGCATCATATGGGAACATTTTGTATGATGCAGATCCATATAAGTATCTCAATGGAGATGTCGTCAAGATCTCGAAAGCTGTTCATGCATCGGCTGCTATTCCTTTCATCACTGAAGGTATTTACATTGATGATTCGAAGTACATCGATGGTGGTCTTGCGTATTCCTCGCCTATTATCCCAATTTCGGATCAACTCAAAGTAGCTCTTGATAAATACTTTCAGACTCCATCACCTTGCCGGAAGTTATTACAATTGTTCTATTTTTGTAGTTATGATATGGATCAACAATTTGCCGATTCCATGTGGACAAAAAGTGTAGGTCTTATGATTCATAGTTCAGCGTTACAAGATCGAGCCTTTTCACTAAGCTTCTCTAGACAGTACATTAATTTTCAGAAGGATCCACAGATCTATAAACACTTAGATTCTAAGAAGTTACGACAAGTATTGGGAGAAATTAAGAACAAATCATACATTGTGTTTTTGTACCCGCTTGATGCTAGGAGCTTAAATGTTGCAGATTTCTCACAACAACAGTTGAAGGAGTATGTGGCTTGGACCCGAAAACATTATGCTGCAATTATTTGGGTTTCGCAATAATACCTATAGGTATTATTGTAATCGATGATAAAAGAATGTCTACCGTCACTAGAACTAGAGTTGTTTCGCGTCCAAAAACAGATGCCTGGTCTACAATGGCAGTTGCACCTAGAAAGAGATTGTCAACGTCTTCGACACATTCTAAGACATTGAGGTGGGTATTAATTGTTGTTACAATCTTGATCATCATTGCTCTTGTTGCTGCAGCAGCAGTACTGTACGTGATGGACAAATGGCCTTTTGAGCATGTTCAGCCTTCTAATCCGGAATATAAATACCCTAATGGTACATACTCATTGAAGAATAATGTACAATTATCAGCTGAAGCAAAAGATAACATCAATAAGAACATCACGGCATTGAAGAATGCCCAAGACAAAGCTGCTACAAGATAGAATGATTCGATTGAATCATTCCTGTATACCACGGGACATTGCTGTTCAATGATTTAAATCATAAGATCACTGATAATCAGTTCATCTCGATCTTCAGTGATATCACCCTTCTCTCGACGGAATCGAAGAACAGCTAGATCGGCTGACACAACTTGATAAACAGGGAATGCCAACACTGTTCGACGACAGCATAGCTTATAAATCCCGAGACCGTCAAGAACATCAGAAGTATCACGCGAATCGGCCTTAAAATCAGGGATAGCCTTCTGAAGACGAAATTCTATCTCCGGCTGAAGCAATCCGATTTCACGTCCACAGCTGCAAACAGTCCCGATAATAGGTACAAACTGAATCTCCTTGTCTGCCATAGATTTTTCGGAGCTCTGTTTTTAGTATCGACTGTTATCATTTTGCCAATAAAACTACTTCTGAATAACTAATGTCAATATTCTCATACGCTTTTGGAGGAGCAGTTACCTTCTCCAATGATGGATCGAAAGTTCCGGGTAAGAAACGCTTTATAGGCCCCCAAAACAATTTTGGGGCTACGGGTGAAGATTCGGCTACTTACAGTATCAAGCAACAACTGAAACGATATTCATCTACATATCAAGAAACCACGGCTAAGTTCTTACTTGATATTCCTGGAAGTGAACATCTGAACACTAAAATGCTTGTTGCTGCTTATTATTGGTTTACAGGCAATGAATCACCGGAACAATTCACACCAGACATGTTCACAATGGATAATACATCGTTTGCTGAGATAACACTCAAGTCATTCGAAGAATCGCAAGAATGGAAGACTGATCGTCTTATCAGTCTCGTTACTTATGCGATGTTAATTCGTCGCAATCAGCATGAGATTAACTTGAAACGTGATAGTCGACGTTTGCGAATTCAAGAATCATCTGATGAAGAAACTGAGGATGAATTTTATGAAGACGAGAAAGAGTCGGATATAGAATTTGATGATGAATGATTTTACTTGATTGAGAAAATCAAAAATTCGCGTTTGGAACGATTTTTGACCCGACACTCAACTCGGGTCATTTTTCATGAAAAACACTGCTGTGAGGTATCAGTCACGTCAAAAAATTCTGGCTTGGTGTGAAAATGATTTTCAAATCCGATTCGAATATCAAAAAAAATCACACCATGTGCTCCATTTGCCCTGAACCTCTCTCGGAAACAGCGGGCTACAGCTGTAGCTGCAGCGCTAAATTTCATTTAGCTTGCGTGTCCCAATGGGCGACCCAAAGCTACGGTGAGATAATACGTTTGCGTAAAACTCAATGCCCTCACTGTGAGAAACCATTGGATCTTTCGTTGATCCCAGCTACAAGTGAAGGAAAGATCTTTACCCAGGCTGAAATCGAAGCTTTTGATTCGAAAAAGCTGTTCAAGCAATGTAAGACTTGTCGGGTGCTATTTGAGTGCGG
>Ga0075163_10014137_pt1 | contig 10310 bp, 13 predicted proteins | sample JI1023141ADNA_FD_71478 | JGI IMG/M metagenome (GOLD analysis project Ga0075163, IMG submission 71478) | Wastewater effluent complex algal communities from Wisconsin, to seasonally profile nutrient transformation and Carbon sequestration -... | ecosystem: Engineered > WWTP > Effluent > Algae... | reverse complement strand
GGTGGGGGAATCCTTCTGGGCCATGACGTCTCCGGGCGCTGGGGGGGCTCGTGCGAAGAGGCGGCCCGGAAGAGGAGCTGGGAGGCGCCTGGCCCCCCACGGCCTGACCGTGATGAAGGGGCGCTACGAGTGGCGATCCCAGCCGTCGTCCGTGCCGGACGAGGTGTCGAACGAGGCCGGTTTTACGGGCTCACTCTGACGAAGAGGCGGTTTTTCGGCCCCCAGAAGCGGTCGGCGAGCGATCGAGACGTACTCCGAACCACTCGGTTTCGTTACGCTTTCGAACAGGTGCACGGAATCGACACGGGTCGCACTGAACACCTGTTCCGATAGCGGGAGCAGCACGTCGCGGACGTCATGAGGCGCGCGCAGCCGGGCCAGGGTGACGTGGGCGTGGAAGCGGCGCGGCTCGCGGGCGAAGCCGACCTCGACCAGCTCGCGCTCGACCGCGGCGGCCAGGCGATCGAGGCCGGCCGGATCGTCGATCCCGGCCCAGACCACGGTCGCCTTGCCGGTCGACGGGAAGGCGCCCAGGCGGGCCGCCTTGCAGCGGAACGGCTCGACGCCGACCACGGCGCGCTCGATCGCCTCGGTGATGGCCGGGATCGTCTCGCTGCGGGTCCAGCCGAGGAACTTGAGGGTCAGGTGGTAGCTGGCGGGCGCGACCCAGCGCAGCGCCACGCCCTGGGCGCTGGCGCGGCGAGCCAGCGACTCGCAGGCGCCGGCGAGCTGCTCGGCCAGCGCGGTCGCGATCGGCACGCCGACGAACAGCCGGCGCCCGGCGGGCGGCGCGGCGGGCGGCGCCGGCGGCAGCGGCTCGCTCACGACGCCGCTCCGGCCGCCCCGGGCGCGGTGGTCAGGGCCTGGCGGATCAGCTCGAGGCCCCACCAGGCCGCCAGGGTGCGGACCTGATCGCGCGCCCCCGGCCACGCCACCTTGTAGGTGGTGGCCGGGCGGTCGGCCCGATCGAGGGCGAGCCAGACCGTGCCGACCGGCTTGTCGGCGGTGCCGCCGCCGGGGCCGGCGACGCCGGAGATCGCGACGCCGAAGGTGGCGCCGGTGCGCTCGCGGACGCCGCGCGCCATCTGCCGCACCGTCGCCTCGCTGACCGCGCCGTCGCGCTCGAGGGTCGCGGGGTCGACCCCGAGCTGGCGGACCTTCTCGGCGTTGGCGTAGGTGATGGCGCCGCCGAGGTAGTAGCCCGACGAGCCGGGCAGATCGGTGAGCAGCGCGCCGAGCAGGCCGCCGGTGCACGACTCGGCGGTGGCGACGGTGGCGCCGGCGGCGAGCAGCGCCCGGCCGACCACCAGCGCCAGGTTGTCGTCGCCGGTGGCGTAGACGTGGCGGCCGATCCGGGCGGTGATGGCGTCGCCGATCGCGTCGAGGCGGGCGGTGGCGGCGGCCTGGTCGACGTCCTTGACCACGATCTTGATCAGCGTCTCGGGGAACTTGACCTGGTAGTGCAGGCTGGCGCCGGCGACGCCGACGGTCGGGTCGCCGATCGCCTGGGCGAGCTGGGCCTCGCCGCGGCCGAAGGCGCGGTAGACGCGACGCGCGATCCGCGGCGCGGCGCCATGGCGATCGCGCAGCTCGGCGATCCGGGCCCGCAGGCTGCCGGCGTGGATCGCGTACAGCTCGCGCGGCACGCCGGGCAGGCACACCACCGGCACGCCGCCGACCGGGATCTCGAAGCCGGGGGCCAGCCCGGCCGGGTTGGGCAGGACGCGGGCGCCGGCCGGGACCCGCGCCTGGCGGAGATCGATCTCCCCCACCGGTCGCCCCCGGCTGGCCAGGAAGGCGGCGAGGCGCGCGCGGGCCGGCTCGTCGATGGCCAGGCCGACCCCGGCGGCGGCTGCGACCACCTCGCAGGTGAGATCGTCCCCGGTCGGGCCGAGGCCGCCCGACGTGATCACCAGGTCGGCGCGGCCGGCCGCGGTGGTGATCGCCTGGCGGAGATCGGCCCCGTCGTCGCGGCAGCTCGTCATCCACCGGACGGTGACGTCCTGCTCCCAGAGCTGGCCGGCCAGCCAGGCCGCGTTGGTGTCGACGATCTCACCCCGGGTGAGCTCGTCCCCGATGGTCACGATCTCGGCGAACACGGCGGCATCCTAGCCCGGGACCGTGCAGCTTCACGACCGCGCCGGGAGATCAAGATCGTCACGCCTTCGGTGCGGGTTCGTAAGGTGGGCCCGCCATCGGTTGACGGGGGTTTGCACACCACCCTAGACTCGTGCGGTGGGAATCCAGTCCCCTTCGGCATCGGCCCGCTCATGAAGATCCGCTACGCCGCCAAGACAGACGTGGGGATGAAGCGGACCCACAACGAAGACTACTTCTCGTTGATCGAGGATGAGCAGCTGTTCATCGTCGCGGACGGGATGGGTGGGCACGCGTCGGGCGAGGTCGCGTCCAAGATGGCGGCCGAGACCATCGGCGAGTTCTATCAGCGGACCCGCGCCGACGAAGAGGTGACCTGGCCCTACAAGATGGACCGGTCGCTGTCCTACATCGAGAACCGGCTGGTCTGCGCCATCAAGCTGGCCAACCTGCGGATCTTCGAGACCTCGTGCCGCGACATTCGCTACAAGGGCATGGGCACCACGATCGTGTCGACGCTGGTCGCCGGCGACAAGGCCTACATCGGCCACGTCGGTGACTCGCGGGTCTACCGGGTCCGCGACGGGCAGATCCAGCAGATGACCCGCGACCACTCGCTGCTCGAGGACTACAAGGAAGCCAAGCCCGACATGACCGAGGAGGAAGAGCGCAACTTCCCCCACAAGAACGTCATCACCCGGGCGCTCGGCATGCGCGAGACGGTGCAGGTCGACATCCGCGCCCACCAGATCAAGTCGGGCGATCTGTTCCTGCTCTGCTCCGACGGCCTGTCGGGCATGGTCCACGACGACGGCATCCTGCAGATCTCGGCCAACGCCAAGTCGCTCGAGCGCGCGGTGGCCGAGCTGGTCGACGCCGCCAACCGCAACGGCGGCACCGACAACGTCACGACGCTGATGTTGCAGTGCGTGTCGGCCTGACGCCTCGCTGATCCTCTCGCCGATCGGGGCCGCGCGCGGCCCCTGCCCTTCGAGGCCAACGGCGCGCGCCGCTTCCGCTGGCTCACCCGCCGGCGAACCAACCGCGAGACATCCATGACCCGCTACCAGATCGGCGCCGGCTCGCAGCTCCGGGTGACCGCGCGGTCGAAGGTCCACGACACCTCGACGGTGTGGGACACGATCACCGGCGAGGTCGAGGCCGACGGCGCGACCCTGGCCAGCGCCGGGGCCCGGGCCCGGCTGACCGTCGACATGGCGACGTTCGACGCCGGCGACTGGCTCAAGAACCGCAAGCTGCGCAAGGACTACGAGCTCGATCGTCACGCCCGCGCCGAGTTCGAGCTGGTCGGCCTCGACGGCGTGGTCGCCGACGGCGACCGGTTCCGCGCCACCGCCCGCGGCGTGCTGCGCTGGCGGGGCAAGGAGCTGGCGATCACGCTGGCCGGCGACGGCGTGGTGGCCGGCGATCGGCTCGAGGCGACCGGGCGGTTCGAGCTCGACATCCGCACCCTCGGGCTGACCGCGCCCCGCTTCCTGATGTTCAAGGTCGAGGACGAGGTGGCGGTGGAGGTCGTGCTGCGCGGCCGGGTGGCGCCGTGAGCTCGCGGACGCTCGCGACGGTGACGACGGCGGCGACGGTCGCGCTGCTGGCGAGCGCGGGCGGCTGCAAGCAGAAGACCGAGTTCGCCGGCATCGGGCCGTGGCGGATCGGCAAGACCCACCTGCGCGACGCGACCGGCCGCTGTCAGCCCGAAGAGCTGCCCGACGGGCGCAAGGGCACCTGGTGCTTCGGCCAGCCGCCGCTGCGCCTCGGCGGCCAGGACGCGTCGATCGATCTGTACTTCGATGGCACCGAGCCCGACGCCAAGGTGATCGAGATCCAGCTCCAGTTCCGCGGCTGCCACGAGGAGCAGCTCGCGAGCTGGGTGCGGACCAACTTCGGCGAGCCATTCGAGACCCGCGGCAAGCGGCTGTTCCTGCGCAACAGCGTCGCCTTCGTGGTCGCCGATCTGCCGGAGTCGCCCGCCCGCTGCTCGGTGCGGCTGCTGCCGCGGAGCGAGACCGGCGAGCTCGAGCGGATGCGCGGCGCCGCCACGCGCTCCTCGCCCACCGGTTCGGGCTCGGGCTCGGCTTCGGGCTCGGGCTCGGCTTCGGGCTCGGGTTCGGGTTCGGGCCCTACCTAGCCTCCGGCTCGGCGCAGCGTCACCTCCACCGCCGTCCCGTGATCGAGCCGCGACGCGACCGCGATGGTCCCGCCCATGCGCTCGACGATCGTGCGGCAGATCGACAGCCCCAGGGCGGTGCCGCCGCGATCGGCGCCGGTGGTGAAGAACGGCTGGAACAGCCGGGCCTGGGTGTCGGCCGACATGCCGGTGCCGGTGTCAGAGACCCGGAGGATGACGGTGCCGGCGCCGTCCTCGGCGGCCAGGACGATGGTGTTGGCGACGCCCGGGCGGGTGGCGCGGGCGGCGTTGACCAGCAGGTTGAGGAGGACCTGGACCAGCCGCGAGGCGTTGCCGATCACCGGCGTCGCGGTCTGCGGGCCGTTGACCACGGTGACGCCGGTGCCGAGCTGGTAGCCGGCCAGGCGCACCGCGGTCGCGATCACCGGCGCCAGCGTCACCGGCGCCAGCGGCTCGCCGGCCGGCCGGGCCAGCGACGACAGATCGCGCACCACCACCGCGATCTGCTCGCCGGCGACGCGGACGTCGCCGAGCAGGGCGCGGACCGCGGCCGGGGTACGCGGATCGAGCTGGGCCTCGAGCTCCTCGATGCCCATGGTGATGACCGTCAGCGGGGTGCGGATCTCGTGGCTGACGCCGGCGGCCAGCATGCCGGCGGTGGCCAGGCGATCGCGGGCCAGCAGCTCGTCGCGCAGCGCGGCCTGGGCGATGGCGGCCTCGCGCAGCGACGCGTTGGCGGCGGCGAGATCGGCGGTCCGCTCGCCGACCCGCTGCTCGAGGACCTCGTTGGCCGCCGCCAGCCGGCGGCGGTAGTGGCGGGTGATGCGGCCGACCACCGGATCCATCACCAGCGCGCACACCGTGCCGGTGATGAGCATGTCGCCGCGGACCCGGCCGTGGTTGAGCAGCGCGCTCATCAGCGCGGTCATGGCGACGCTGCCCACCACCGAGTACAGCGTGATCAGGCGATGCGATCGCAGCCGCCGCCGCGACCGCGCTGGCGTCGGACCGACCGCGGGCGGCGACGTCCCGACCGCCGGGGGCGAGGTCGGCGTGGCCCCAGCGTGGGCAGGCATCGACCTACCATTCGACCGCCTCGGGCAGCGATCGAGTGGCGACGCCGGTTCACCAGGGCGTCGCGAGCGCCCAGTCGCCGTCGACCCGGGTGCGGAGCGCGGTCACCACCGCCGGGGTGCGGACGATCTCGCCGATCTCGCGGTTGTCGCGCAGCGACGTGCTCGACATGTTGTGCGAGCCGATCAGCGCGGCCTGGCCGTCGGCGACGATCAGCTTGATGTGCGGGACCGGGTTGGCCAGCATCCGCACCGGCACGCCGGCGGTCTTGAGCGCGGTCGCGGTCGCGCCGTTGTCGCTGACCTCCGACGGCTCCGACAGGATCACCCGGACGGCGACGCCGCGGTTCTTGGCCGCGACGATCGCGGTGCGGACCCCGATGTCGGCGATGTAGTAGACCTCGACGTCGAGCGTGGTGCGGGCGGCGCCGATCAGACCGAGGACGCGGGTGCGGGCGTCGGCGGGGCTGATCACCAGGCGCGGGCACGACAGGGTCGGCGTGGTGCCGGCCCAGTCGGCGGCGAAGATCGTGGCCAGGTCGGCGACGTCGGTGGGATCGCGGTCGACCAGGCCGGCGTTGCGCTGATCGACCATGCCGGCGACGGTCAGGTTGCCCGACATGAACATCGCGGTGTCGCGATCGACCACCAGGTACTTGGCGTGGGCGGCCGGGAAGGTCGCCGGCGCCCACTTCACGTCGACGCCGGCGCCGGCCAGCATGTTCTTGACGTTGTTGTTGGCCGCGCTCTGGGTCTGATCGAGGAGGACCCGGACCGCGACCCCGCGCCGGTCGGCGGCGATGAGCTTGTTGGCCAGGCCGCTGAGGGTGAAGGCGTACATCTGCAGATCGATCGACACGGTCGCGCCGTCGATCTGGGCGCCGACCTGGCGCTCGAGATCGGCCGGGCCGATGTAGAGCTCGGGCGTCGCCGCCAGCGCGCGATCGGGATCGCACGGGGTGCCGTCGACGCCGGCGTCGATCGCGGTGCCGCCGTCGCCGCCGCTGGCGCCGTCGGACGGGCAGCCGGCCAGGCCGCCGAGCGCGACCAGCCCGGCGAGCGCGATCGCGAGGCTGGCGCCGCGCGGGCCGCGGCGGCTCACGCGCCACCGCCCGGGCACCGATCATCGACGCCGCGGGCCTTGGGGCACAGCGCGTACAGCTCGTGACGGTGGCGGACGACGGTGAAGCCACCCAGCCGCTGGGCGATCTTCTCCTGCAGGCGCTCGATCTCGTCGTCCTCGAACTCGAGGATGATGCCGCAGCGGGCGCAGATCAGGTGATCGTGGTGGGCGCCGGCGACCTCGAACCGGGCCTGGCCGTCGCCGAACTGGCGCTCGATCGCCAGACCGCTGTCGACCAGCAGCTTGAGCGTCCGGTAGACCGTGGCGTAGCCGACCCGCTCGTGCTTGCGCCGGACCTTGACCAGCAGCTCGTCGATCGAGACGTGATCGGGCGTCCGCAGGAACAGATCGACGATGACCTCGCGCTGGGCGGTGGTGTTGAGCCGCCGGTCCTCCAGGTAGGCCTTCCACCGCTCCTTCAGCGCGCGGGCGTCGGTGGTGCGGAACTCGGCCGACCCGGTCATGGCTTTCATTTTCATCCCAACCCCTGAATCGTCAAGCCATAATCGCCGACCCGGGCTTTCATCCTCCGATCCCGACGCGACCTGGACCGATGCCCGCGCGGGGCTACGCCGGACGCCGACGTGGGCTATGCTGGCCCCATGGCCGACGGCGATGCGCGCCCCGAGGAGGGCTTCGACGCGGTGCTGGTCCGCCTGCGCAAGGTGGTCGAGCGCCTCGAGAGCGGCAACTTGTCCCTCGAGGACTCGTTGACCGTGTACGAGGAGGGCGTCGCCCTCGCCTCGCGCGGCCACAAGCTGCTCGACGGCGCGGAGCGTCGGGTCGAGCTCCTGATCGCCGGCGGTGCCCAGGCCGTGCCGCTCGACGAGGCGGCGACCGACGCGCCGTGAGCCGGGCCGTGGCCACGCCCGACCGGCCGCTGGTCGCCGTGGTCGACGACGATCGCGAGGTCCTCGACTACCTGACCGCGCTCCTGGTCCGCGCCGGCTTCGACGTCGCCCAGGCGTCGAGCGGGCTGCGGCTGGTGTCGACGCTGCAGGTCGACCGGCCGGCGCTGATCCTGCTCGACGTCAACATGTCGTGGATCGACGGCTACGAGCTGTGCCGGGCGCTCAAGCGCAACCAGGCCTGGCGGACGATCCCGGTGGTGTTCGTGTCGGGGCGGACCGCGCCCGAGGACGTCGAGGCCGGGCTGGCGGCCGGCGCGGTCGGGTTCTTCGCCAAGCCGATCGACGGCCGCGCCCTCGTCGCCCGGGTCCGCGAGCTGCTACAACCGCCGGCGCCATGACCGGCTCGCCCGCGCCCACGCTCGACCCCCGGGCGGCGCCGCCCGCCGTCCGCGACCTCCTGGCCCGGGTGGTGCCGATGATCGACGCCGATCTGGCGCGGCGGCTCACCGTCCCGGCCGCCGACCCCGGGCGGCTGATCGAGGCGATGCGCTACGCCGCCACCGGCGCCGGCAAGCGGCTGCGACCGGCGCTGGTGATCGCGGCGTGCGAGGCGTGCGGCGGGGCGGCGGTCGACGCGCTGCCGGCGGCGGTCGCGCTCGAGCTGCTCCACGCCTACACCCTGGTCCACGACGATCTGCCGGCGATGGACGACGACGACGTCCGGCGCGGCCGGCCGACGGTCCACATCGCGTTCGGCGAGGCGATCGCGATCCTGGCCGGCGATGGCCTGCTGACCATGGCGTTCGGCTGCCTGGCCGAGCTGGGCGCGGGCGCGGCCGCGGCGGTCGCCACCCTCGCCGGGCGGGCCGGCGCCCTCGAGCTCCTCGGCGGACAGGCCCTCGACCTGGCGATGATCGGCGCCGGCGCCGCGCCGAGCGATCTGGCCGCGGTCGAGGAGCTGCACGCCCGCAAGACCGGGGCGCTGTTCGCCGCCGCCGCCGAGCTGGGCGCGATCGCGGCCGGGGCGTCGACCGCGACCCGCGAGCGGCTCGGTCGCTACGGCCTCGCCTTCGGCATCGCCTTCCAGCACGCCGACGATCGCGACGACGGCGACCTGCCCGAGCACGCGGCGGCGGCGGCCGGGCGGATCGCCGAGCTGGCCGGCGAGGCGGCGACCATCGCCCGCGACCTCGGCGCGCGCGGGCCGCTGCTCGACCTGGCGACGTGGATCGGCAGCCGGGCCTGAAGCGGACCGCCGCGACGGCGATGGGCGGACGGGCGGCGCTGGTGGTCGTGGCCGGGCTGGCGCTGGTCGGCTGCGGCGGGCGGGCGACGGCGATCGCGCTGCCGGCCGGCAGCCGGGTGCTGGCCCGCGGCAGCCTGGCCTACGCGGTCGCGTTCGCCGCCGACGACCGGGTGGTGTCGGTCGAGCTCGAGGAGCGGTTCGCGCTGGTCGTCCGGACCGCGGACGGTCGGCTGCGCGGCCGGTTCGACCTCGGCCCGGCCGAGCGCGACCTCGGCGCGCTCGCGGTCGGGGGCGGCACCGCGTGGGTCGGCGGCGCCGACCGCCGGGTCCGTGGCCTCGCCCTCGCCGACGGCCGGCCGGTGGCGACCTGGCCGATCGGCGCCCGGGTGACCGCGCTGGCCACCCTGCCCGACGGCCGGCTGGCGATCGCCGACGCCGACGGCGGCCTGTGCCTGCGCCGGCTGGACGACGGCGCGCTGCTGCAGTGCGTGCAGCTCGGCGATCGACCGATCACCGCCCTCGACCGGCGCGGCGCGGTGCTGGTGGCGACCGTCGCCGGCCGTCGGCTGGGCCTGGCCCTGCCCGGCCTGGCGCTGGTGCTGGCACCGGCCGAACCGCGTCGGATCGAGCGCCGGGGCCGCGATCTGCGGCTCGACGGCGGGCCGGTCATCCGGCTGGGCGGCGCGGTCCAGGCGGTCGCGATCGACGGCCGCGGCCGGATCGCCATCGCCGCCTGGATCGCCGGGCTCGACGATCCCTCGGTGGTGCTGGTACCAGCCCGCAGCCGATAGCGTGGTCCGCGAGGTGTCGCTCACCCGCCGGATGCCCACGGCGGCGCGCGAACGCTGGTACCATGGTCCGCCGTGTCCGACTGGGATACCGACACCAACGTCACCCACGAGAGCGAGCAGCCCTCGCCGCGGGCGACCCGGCGCGACCGGGCGTGCCTGCTGGTGCTGTCCGGCGCGCGGGTCGGGGCGGTGTTCCACCTCGACCGGACCGAGCTGATGATCGGCCGCAGCCAGCGGGCCGAGCTGTCGTTCGAGGACGACGGTGTGTCGCGCACCCACGCCCGGATCCGGCGCGAGGCCGCCGACTACCTGGTCGAGGATCTCGGCAGCCGCAACGGCACGTTCGTCAACGGCGTGCGGGTCCGGACCCCGATCCGGGTGGTCGACGGCGACAAGATCCAGCTCGGCCGCAGCACCATCCTCAAGTTCACCTTCCACGACGCGCTCGACGACTCCTACCAGGAGCGGATGATCGAGTCGGCGCTGCGCGATCCGCTGACCCGGCTCTACAACAAGCGCTACTTCGACGAGCGGATCGACGCCGAGCTGCGCTTCGCCCGCCGCCACGGCACCCAGCTCGCGCTGCTGATGGTCGACGTCGATCACTTCAAGAAGGTCAACGACGAGCGCGGCCACCTGGCCGGCGACACCGTGCTGCGCGAGGTCTCGGCCGCGCTGCAGCGCGCGGTCCGCAACGAGGACGTCGTCGCCCGCTACGGCGGCGAGGAGCTGGTGGTGCTGTCCCGCTCCATAAGCCGCGAGGCGGCGATCCACCTGGCCGAGCGGCTCCGCCACACCATCGAGGAGCTGGCGGTCGCGGTCGAGGGTGGGCCGGCGATCGCGGTCACGATCTCGGTCGGCGTCGCCGGCTCCGAGCCGACCGACGAGATCACCGCCGACCAGCTCATCGCCGCCGCCGACCGCGCGCTCTACCTGGCCAAGGACCGCGGCCGCAACCAGGTCGCGACCTGAGGACCCGAACG
>Ga0075163_10014136_pt1 | contig 10311 bp, 9 predicted proteins | sample JI1023141ADNA_FD_71478 | JGI IMG/M metagenome (GOLD analysis project Ga0075163, IMG submission 71478) | Wastewater effluent complex algal communities from Wisconsin, to seasonally profile nutrient transformation and Carbon sequestration -... | ecosystem: Engineered > WWTP > Effluent > Algae... | reverse complement strand
TTTTTTTGTTTTTTTTTTTTTTAAACTAAAAAAAATTTTTTCATTTGGATAGGAAAACATTTGAAAATGTGATCTACCTAAATCTAAAAGTAAATTATCTCTTAGTTTAGTAAATCAATAATTCAAACCCTTTAGTTCTAATTCATTAACTTTTAAAAATCAATTTTTTAAATTTTTTAAAAAAAAATTTAAAAAATTGATTTTTAAAAACAAAAAAAAAAAATTAAAATTACTTATTAATAAATATTTTTTTGAAGATTTTCATATAAATGTGTTTCCATTATTTAAATATAAGCAGTCAGCTTGCAAAGAAAGCGGTTTTTTTTTGAAAAAAAAGGAAAAATCATATATTCTGTAAGAAATCATATAAAAAAATTTAAAATATTGCAAAAAGCAATAAACCGCCAACCTTATTATAGCGAGCATCAGAATCATTCATAATACCAAGTGGTGTACTCAATACATAATAACCCCCAGATTTAGTTAAAACTAATAATTGTTTAAAATTAACATAAACAGAACGTTTTTGACTAGTATATAGAATAATTTTGTTTATTTTAATATTTGTTGCAAGATCAATTGATATTACTTCATATTTATTTTTTTTTTGAGCAAATGATCAGATATAACCATCAGCCAGTAAAGTTTTTAAAATAAAAAAATTAAAAACGGTTTTTGGAATACAAAATCGTATTTTTTTACAAGCAATTGAACTTCAATAATTTGCTAAAAAAGAGTTAAAGTTAGAGTTTGGCATAATAAATTTTAAAAATTACGTTTTTTTACACCTGTTAATAAACCTTCAGAGCTAAACCGTTTAAATTCCATTCTAGATAATCAAAAATCCCTTAAAACAGATTTAGCCCTGCCAGTAATTATACATCGGTTAACTATTCTTATTTTTGAAAATCGTTTAAATTTTTTTGCTAAGATGAAAGAAGCTTTAGTTCAATCATTATGTGGCATAGATATATCAAAAATAATAGATTTAAGAAATCATATTTTAGATTCATTTTTTAAATAATTCATTCGTTTAAAGAAGTCTCATAAATTTTTATTTGTCATAAATTTAAAATTTAAAATTTTTAGAAAAAAAATTAGAATTAGAAAAAAACACAACTGATGGGAATTTTGAAAAATTTAACCATCCGCCGTGACCACGTAAACATTTTAAAGATAAACTACTCCAAAGTAATCTTGTTACCATACTTTTTATGAAAGGCAAAGTAAAAAATTTTATTACTTTAGAAACCTTGTTATTTAATGTTTTAAAATTCCACTGGAAAGAAAGATAAAATTTTTTATCCCATTCAAGATGTTTTTCATTTAAATAATGAGAGAAAAAAGCAATATCATCTAAACTAAAAGATATATTACCTTCACTATTAGATAAAATAACGCAGCGTTCAGACCCATACGAAATTTTCATATAAGGTATAATTGTCAAAATAAAATAATAAAATCATATAAAAGAATATGAGTTTTTAACAAAACTTTGCAAAACAAAACCAGAATTCTTTTTTTTTAATTGTTGTAAAATTAATTTTTTTTTCAAAAACGATTTTTGAAACGTAAAAAATTTTATTATATTTAAACATTGTAAAACGGTTCTTAATTTAAAATTTAGATTACCATAATCTAATAAAAGAGGTAATGTTGCCTGATATTTAAAGTCGTTAGGGAAAAAAATCGTTCAATTTAGGGTTCCATTTGATTTTGTTTTTAGATCAAAATATCTATAATTTTGAAAAAAAAACTTTACGGAAAAAGCATATCCGCTATAATTATCAATTTTTTTAGAATTGTAAGTTTCAAGTTTTTTCATAAAAAACAATATTTATATTTTTAGTACTAAAAAATCCCTGCAGATAGTAAAACAAGTTTTATAAATGTTCATTTTCGGACCTCTCGTGATATTGGACCTAAAACTCGTGTTCCTAAAGGTAAATAATTATTTTTTTTTGAGACTAAAACAACAGAATTTTGATTAAATCAAAGAAAATCGCCAGCATGAGATACTCAACTTACAATCTGTTTTGTTCTAGTTATAACAGCATAATGTATACTACCTTGCTGTACTTTGCTTACACCTTTTAAACAAGTTTTTATACTAACAATAATAAGTGAACCTGCAGAACAACCTCATCTTTGTGAAGAATTTCTTATGCCAATGCATTTTACGGTCAAAGCGCCGGAATTATCATTACAAAGCAAAATTGTTCCTGGGTAGATCATTTAATTTTTTTTAATATATATAAAGTTATACTTATAAAATTTTCAAGAATTTTCGTATACTGATATACTTGATGCTTGTTTATACGAATGTTTCGATTCTAAAATCTTAGATTTAATTGGTAGTTTTTTTTTTAAATCATGAAGAACATTCTTAACATTTAGGGTTTTTTTACCTTGAAAAAAAAAAGGTACCATACCTACTTTTACTGGTATTGACCAATCAACTATACCACCCTTACCCTTACCCATTCAAACTTCTGTTGGTTTTTTAGTAATAGGATAAACAGCAGGTGTAGGAAAAGTAATAATTCCGCTTTTTTTCAATTTTCATTTTGTATATTTATTTATTAGATCAATGTGTCACATTGATAAATAAAAATTTTGTATAGATTTACAAAAAAAAATATTTATGGGTAGGGTATTACTAAAATATATACCTCTATAGCGTTTCGAATCACGCTTAAATAACTTAAATTTTGAATTTACAAGAGAAGGGTTAAACATATTTTTTTAACTTTAATTTCAATATTGGTGGCAAAGTAATATATACATGCTTTAAACAATAATACATTCAAATATAGTGATAAAAACTTTCTGTATATAGAGAAAAAGCATTTGGTAAAAAGAAAAATTTACAAGTTAATAACGATATAGAACTTATATATAGGGATTGTTGATAATTTTCTATGTTTGTTACAGAATTAGTAATATATTGATTTCATAAAAAAAAATTTAAATTTAAAAGAGGATACATTGTATTAATTAAATAGTAGGTTTTTGATTTTTCAGAATGTCATCATAAATAATCGATTTTTAACCAATACGCTTTTTTTGATCAAATATCTTTTTGTTTTGGCATTTTTGAAGTAGTTAGTAATGAAGTATTTCAACCTTGGGGATATAGTTGCATTTCTAATAAGGCATCATTATAAAAATCAATATAATTTAAATTACTTTTATAATTATTCAGTGAACCTTTTTTTTTTAAAAAAGAAGGTATTGATATATTTAAAAATTTAACAATTCGTACAAAAAGATTTTTTCCAGCCTTTTTTTTTATAAAATATCAAAAAAACGGCATAGGTATTATTAAATTAAAATAAAAAAGTAAGTGTGGGGTTTTAAACATAAGCAAAATAATTTTTGGTAAAGAAAAAATTAAAAAGCGATTTAATAAAAAAAAAAAATGAATTGAGTAAAACTTCATAGAATTCTTTTTTCATAAGTATTTAAAAAAGGTGTAAGTGTTAATAGCTTCGGGGAAAGGAACTTCGCGTACTGTTAAAAGTTTAGAAAATTCATAAAAAGGGTTGAGACCGAATATTTGCGGTTTATAAACTAAAAAATTTTTAGTTAAATTTTTATTAAAATTATTTTTTAAGATTCAATACGCAATGGTTGGGTTAGATAAATTGTGTTTGAAAGCTAAAGTCAAATAAAACTTAAAGGGTTGATACGGTTTATTAATTAATTTAGAATATTTTTTTTGTAATTCTTTAAAAATAGGTAGTTTAAATAAAAAATTATCCATTAAAAAATTTTCAAAAGAATTGTTGTTTACTTTATTAAGAAAGATGAAGAAGAAAAAAAGTTTTAAAAATGGAGGTATTGCAAAAAAAAATTTGTTTGATGGTGTAATCTTGGTCTTTTTAATTTTGAAGATATCTTCAAAATTAAAAAGACCAAGATTGTTTTTAACACGAATACTTTTAAATTTCATGACCGATCCAAGTTGGCTTCTAGTTAAAATTTTTATATAATTTCTATTTTTTTTGTGACCAATAAAAAATCAAAGTTTTTTAAAAAAAAAACTTTTAAATAAAACATTATTATTTATATTTAAAGATAATAATTTTTTTATTAAAAAAGTATAGCTATTAATTCAAAAATTAAAATTATTAGTGTAATTTTGTAAAAAATTAAATAAAAAAAAATCATTTTTATATCCAAAATAGTAAGCAGGTATAAAATTATTAATATTATCAAATTTAAAAATATTATAGCTTTCTTTTATTTTAAATAAAAGTCAATTTTGACCAAGTAATTTTAAAAAAAAAAATTTCCAGAAAAAAAATTGTAACAAAATTTTTTTTTTTAAGTTTAATAATACGGATTTAGGGGTTTTGCTAATTAAAAAAGGTTTAATTTTGGAAAATTTCGGCTTAATCTGATTAAAAAGTATAGGAAAGATTCAACCATCATGTTTAGATAAATTTAAAATAAATAATCACCTTGTAGGCCAGTGATATCTTTTATCAAAAGGATCTACGTTAGCCTGTCAAAAAATTTTTAGCTCAGTTTCCGAAAAAAAATGAGGTAAACCCAGATTTTCCTTGGACAATTCTTTAAATATTATTTCTCATGCTTGCAAAAGCGAGGTACCTTGGGTTTTAGTTAAAGGCCTTTCCCCCCTACGTCGTTTTAGAGGTAAATTAGGATTACGGTAATATTCAAACATATCTCTAAAAAAAATAAGAGAAAAAATTTTAAATCTTTTCGATGAGTAGTATCATCTTAAATAATTTTTTGAAAATGATGGTTCGATGAAAAGTCAAAAAACATTATTTAAAAAAAATAATATTTCTAATTTTAGATTATGATCAAATTTAGTTAAATAAGTTAGTTTTCCAGGAACATAAGTGGTGATAGGAGAAAAATTAAATTGATAGAGTCATCACTCAAAAAAATCATTATAATAGTTATAAAGTGATTCTAAATTAGTTTTTATTAATAATAATTTTTTTTTTACTTTTTTTTTGTCGTCTTCTTCAGAAGGTAATGGTATTACATAACGTGCAGTTTTTAGATATTTTACTTGGGTAGGTTGTATAGATTTTTTTTTTTTTTTTAAATTTATTAGTTTAAAGCTAATAAAATAATTCTCTCATTCATATATTAATTTTATTTTTTTTTTAAATTTTTGTAATCATGAACGAGTAAATTTTTTTTTCGTAACCATTTATTTTACATTAAATCATTGCCTTTAATTCATCTAAAATAGTAGAAATTACCAACCAAATTCAAATTGATGCAGTACCAAACTTTAATGTTACGGGCATCTTGCAATAATCCAATTTTGTGTAAATAGATACTTGGTCTAGCTTACCTTTTTTTATCCAAATTTTAGAAGCTCATTCTTTTCTACTAAAACGACCTTTTAACAAAAACATAAAACCTTTTATCATTTGAGCTTGGTTTAATAGACTATTTAAGCTTCTTAAAATTTCAGCAAGAAGGTGATCTCGTTCCAATTTTTTTTTTATAAAGACAGCAATAAGAGTTGCATTTAATTTTAAGTTGCTATAGTGATCAATTATTAGATGAGCAGGTACTCAATTTACAAAAAATGGTAAACTAATATCAATACGATTTTTTTTTTCAAAAAAAAATGTGGAATTTTTTTTGAAAAAGGCTTTAGAAGAAAAACGTATACCAAAAAATGGCACATAATAAGGTGAAGTAGAAATAAGTTCATTATATGAAAATTTATTTAGGAGTAAAAATTTATTACCAGTTTTGTTCAACCAACAATTTGGTTTACCAAAATTTGAAATACTATCCGCAAAATCGGCAATAGTAAAAGCAAGTTTTTGATTACTTGATTTAAACGTCCGATCTAATCTAAGCAAGCCAAGAATTAAAAATTCTCAAAAAGATGATGAAAATAGATCTAAAATGGTTATATAAGATCAACTTCACTGCATAAACATCGATACCGGTCTTGTTATAAATAACAAATTTTCTTGACTACAATGGGAATACATTTTTTTTAATGTTTTTAATATAAAAATATAAAAGAAAAAAAAATTTTGCCAGTATATACTAAATAAATGAACTAACATTGAAAAATGAGTTAAATTACCTAAATCTATAAATATTCAAAAAAAAAGTTTTGGAGAAAGTTGAGATAAGGCAAAGTAAAAATAAGCGAACCTTAGTCTTCGTAATATTTTTCACGTATTAACAAATTCTAAAAAATTAAAGAAAAAATTATTCCCTAAAAAAATTATAGCAGACCAATCTGAATATTTAATAATTTTTTTTAAATCCATAAATTTATCATATAGGTTAAATAATTGTTTTACGTTACTAGAATTAAATTGGAATTGTAAATTATTTAAAAAAAACGATGAAGATTTAAATATTAGACTAAATGTTTTATTTTTTAACTTTTTAAAACTAAGATTAAAAAATGAAACAAAAAAAATTATTAGAGCATTGAAATCAAATCAAAAAGATTTTAGCCTTACATTACTTGTGTTCGGCAATTTTTTTGGATAAAAAATAAATAAGTTTTCAGTTAAAATATGACTAAATGATTTAATTATATGTTTGGTAAACAACGATATCAAATTAAATTTTAAAAAAATGTTTATATTTCTTTTTTTCAAAATATTTCAAATTAGTTTTGTTGCTTTTAAAAAAGATTTAGTAAGAAAAGTAAACCAAATTCTAAAAAAAAATGGATATAAAAAAAAAAAATCTAATACTAATCAAAATAATTTTTCATTCACAATTGTAAAGTAATAAACTCATAAAAAAGCTATGTAAGCGTCTGTATTAAGACGAATACCAGATGCAGAAGTCTGCAAAAGTTTTCAAAATGAAAAAAGCTTTTTAAAAATAAACTTTGTAGAATTAATATTAATTTTACCTTCATAAGAAAAATATTTTAAGTAAGCTTTAAGATAAAACCAAACCTGTTTAATACTGAAGGCCATATTATTTTGTGCATATAACTTAAGATGTAGCAATTTAACTTGTTTTTTTATGAATTCTTGGGTCAGACCCACATCAGATGTATCAGAATTTTTAAAAAAGGCATTTAGCTCACGAATTAAAAAAAAAAATCATACAGTTTTAGAAAAAAAATAATTCATAGAGTATAATGGTTGTGTTGCATGTATATATGAAGATTGGTATAATTTTAAAGATTTTAAAGCCTCTCTTTTAGATAGTTGCCATGATTTATGTAACCATGTGTTATAAAAAAACACAAAATTTGGATATCTACTTAATATAGTAGGGTTAAATAAAAAATTTGCTAATCAAAAACGATCCTGGCGAACTCATGAGGGGGTTAATTTATCATTTGTGTACCTTGATATATTGCGATTTATAAAAAAATATTGAAATTGATCGATTTCATCAAAATTATCAACTTCAAAAAAAGTTGATTTTGTAGAAAAAACAAATTGTGATAAAAAAAAAGATGAAGACATTGTCTGAAGAATAGAAATTTCATCTTCATGAAATGAAGATTCATCTTTTAATAAAAATGAAAAAGTATTAAAATTATCAAGATAGTTTCAAGTTAAAAAATTATAATAGTAGGAATGTGGTCAAAAGAGAAAATTAACCAAATTATTACCACCCATAGTTGAAATAAAAAAATTTGTATCGAATTCCCTTGTTAAAGTATCTTGTAGTGTTAAAATTCATCCAATATATGCAGCTTGGCTTAGTCTTGCAAAGTCAATATTATACTTTTTAAGATATAAATAAGTTTGATTAAATGTTTTTTTTAAACAAAAATCATAATAATACATGAACGTTCAATTTAATTTATCATCAGAATAAAATTTTGTTTTCAAATAACGTAATGTTAGATAATCATTAGTAAAATATTTTGTATATGACCTTTTATAATTTGGTATCCAAAGATTTTTCCATTTTGCACCTCTAGAAATACGAGAAGCTTGTATATTTGATCGATAAGACATTTAAATTTAAAAAAAAAATTAAAATGCAACACCCTTGAAGTAATTTTTTAAATTTAGACCTCTGGTGTGCGTTTTTCTAGTGAAAGAAAATTGACCAAGTTTATAACCAACCATGCCGGGAAGTATCTTTACTCAAAAAAATTTATTACCGTTGTAAATAAAAAAAATTTTATTTATAAAAAAAGGCAGGATTGTTATTGATCTTGACCAAGTATGTATACCCTCTAGAATATTTTTTTTTGTATTTTTTCTTGTATACTGCTTATATCATTTAAAAAGATTAAATCTATTATTTTTAAAAAAAAATTTAAAAAAATAATTTTTTCATGCTCAAAAAAGTTGTGTTGATACAGCGAATAAATAATTTCAATTTACAAAATATTTAGAAATTTTTAATGTACCTGTTTGCAAACTTAAAAATCTATTATAATTAGATATAATTATATCATGTTTATTGTAAAATGTGCTTTCCATAAAATCCAAACCAAAATAAAATATTTTTTTTAAATCAAAAGTTAATAGAAGTTTTTTTATTTGATATAAATTTAAAATCAAAAGAAAAAAAAAAGTATTGAAAAAAAATAAATTATTTAAGTTCTGCACAAGCATAAAATTTTTATCAAAAATTTTTTTTACTGTTACAAATAAAAATTTTTGTAAAAAAAAAAAATCAGTACCAGGAGTTCAAAATTTAATTTTTGATAAAAAAAAATATTTTGTTCAATTAAAAGAAAGGTCTCATCTCCAAAAAAAACCAGAGTAATTTAATATGTTTTGTTTCAAAAAAAAAAACAATTCGGTAATTTTAAAAGTAGAGTCTAAGCGATTAGATTGAAAAATAAGAGAATTAAAAGAAAACTGAAAAGAAAAATTTTCAAATTTTATATTTAAAAAATTTGAAATTTTATGGAAAGAATTTTTTACAAGAAGTAGATAAACTGAAAACTTCTCGCTAACCAGCAACTTACTTACCTTAAAGGGTCAAATTTTTGTAAGTAATTTTTTTTTCTTATATTTAAAAAAACTTATTATTAATCAATTTAATATGGGCGGTTTAACAAGTGATCACATTAAGCTTTTTTAATTTTAGAAGAATAAATTTTTTTTTTGGACCAAACCCTAGTTTTACGCGTTTTTACGCCTTTTGATAGAAAACCAGACGGAGTTTTTGGATGACCGCCTTTATTAGTTCAACCACCGTGTGGGTGATCAACAGGATTCATTGCAATACCGCGAACTTTAGGAGATTTACCTAAATAAATGGATTGCCCTGCTTTTACTAATTTCCGAAAATTTTTTTTGGATGATAAACCTAATGTTGCAGAACCTAAAGATGAAACAATATAAATTTTTGTACTAGGCAGTTGAATATAGACTCAATTATAGGATTTTTTAATAACTTTTCCATAGCACCCAGCTGATCTAGCAAAGTTTGCCTGTTTAGAAAAATGCGCTTGTATCGCAAATAAGATCAAACCTATTTTTGAATTTTTTAAAAAAATTGAATTGCCTCATTCGTATAAATTAGTTAAAGTTGTTGAATGCTTTATAAAAAAATTTTCTTCGTGTAAATCTTCACAAGGATTAAATGAAAAAATACCGAAACCAGGGTAGAAAACCATACTTGCGGTAAAATTCATTTTTAATGTCTTAAATAAACTTTGAATTATACCAACCTCATTCCAAATCTTATACACGAAATTAAATTTATATGAATAAAATTTATTATAGGATAATGAGCCTCAAAAAACCTTTAAACCTCAACTTCAACCACCAGAAATAGATCTAGTACGTCAAAGTTGAAAAAAGTACTTCAAAAAATAAAAATTTTTTTTTTTATTTAAATACATTCAACCTACAACCATCTTAAATAAGCTTTATTACGTTTTATTGTCATATGAGTTGTTTCCTTATTATTAAAGGATAGGCCTCTTTTTAAGCAAGCATCCCAAACTTCCTGAGCTAAACTTTCTGAAACACTAGCTGTTTTACGTTTTTTAGCCGCCTCTAATAACCATCGAATTGCTATTCATTTACTACGGCTTGGGGATATAAAAATAGGTATTTCATAAAGTTTACCTGCAATTTTTTTTTTTTTCAACCAAACTTTCGGCTCAATGAATAGTAAAGCGTGTACAAATATTGGTAAGGCAGGTAAAGCGTATTTTTTCTTAAATTTTTTAAGAAATCTTAGAAAAACACCGCGTGCGGTCAATTTTTTCCCCTTACGTAATATAAATTTAAAAAGGGTATTAGCAACGTTTATATCTTCAATTATTTTGATTTGTTGAGAAAAAGACGTATATAGAAGATATCTTATATTTTCATAGTGTTTGACACGGCTTTTCAAAAA
>Ga0075163_10014134_pt1 | contig 10311 bp, 7 predicted proteins | sample JI1023141ADNA_FD_71478 | JGI IMG/M metagenome (GOLD analysis project Ga0075163, IMG submission 71478) | Wastewater effluent complex algal communities from Wisconsin, to seasonally profile nutrient transformation and Carbon sequestration -... | ecosystem: Engineered > WWTP > Effluent > Algae... | reverse complement strand
CGCGCGCGCGCCGAGCACCAGGCCCAGCTCGAGGCCCACCGCCTCCAGCAGGAGATGGAGATCCGCCGGGTCGAGGCGTCGAAGAAGCGCCCGACGTGGCTGGTGATCACGGTCGGCCTTGCGATCGTCGCCGCCGGTATCGCCATCGTCGTCATGGTGCAGAAGAGCAACGACGAAGCGGCCGCGCAGCGAGCGCGACGTGAGGCTGAGGCAATGCAGCAGAAGATGGCGGAGGAGGTCGACGGTTTTCGCAAGAAGCTCGAGGGCCTTCAGCAGGAACAGGACGAGTTGAAGGCGCAGCAGGAAGAGGCGAAGCGCCAACTCGCCGCCGCCAACACGCAAGCTGATCGCGATCGGATCGCGGCACGCCAAGCGGAACTCGACGCGCGTGCTGCTGAGGTCCGCCGCCGGCAGGCCGCGGCCCAGGCCGAGATCGACAAGCGTCGCTCGAAGGTCAAGCCGAAGTGCCCGCCTGACCAGCCGCTGTGCTGAGTTGATCTGAGGGTTTTTCGAAAAAAACCTCCCCCAGCATTCGCTGGGGCCCCCTCCCAAAACGATCCGACCTGAACTCAGGCGCCCGCGGTTCTCGCGGGCGTCGGTGCTTTCGGCGCGGGGTTGTGCTCCATCGGTGGGGCGAGATCGTCTAGCGCGGTGTGGTGGTGACCTCCGGCGAAACCCTCCCCCAGGGCCGCCTCCAAAAACGATCCGACCTGATCTCAGGCGCCCGCGGGCGTCGGTGCTTGCGGCGCGGGATTGTGCCCGGATCGATCCGTTCGGAGCTCGAGGTGCTCGGCCGCGAGCTCGATGACCTCGAGCGCGCGATCGCGACGGCCAACGATCAGGCGCGGCGCCCTGGCCTCGCGAGCTGCGGCGCTGCGGCAGCGGCGACTCGACCTCGAACGCGAAGCGGCGCGGCGACGGGAGGGGTTCCGTTCACGGTGCCCGGTGGATCAACCGTTCTGCTGAGCGGAACGCGACGTTTTCCGTAGGCAGGGCGCGCGCGGTTCGCTACCCTGGGATGGAACCCCTGCCGCGAGGACGAACTTGTCGCATCCGCCGCCGCTGCGCTGTGAGATCCGTCGGCCCCCGCCCGAGCTGGGCTGGCTGAAGTGGTGCTTGGCTGGGATGGTGGTGGTGGCCTCGCTGCTCGACGCCCTGTGGCTGATCCCGGCCCAGCGCGAGGCGGCGCGGCGTCAGGCGGCGCAGGCGGGGGCGGAGCTGCGCACCTACCGCTGTCGAGAGCTGCCGGCGCCGGCGATCGAGCGCCGCGTCGACGGCATCTACCTGGGCGCGCCGCCCACGACCCGCTGACGGTTGAGCGGCGCGGCGCTCACGCGCTGGTCGCCGCCTGGACCGCGGCGTCGTAGTGACGCCAGCACACCGGGTGGTACTCGGTGTCACCGAGCTGCACGGTTGGCCCGTCGACCGCTGCTTTACCGTCGACCATCCGCAGGTTGCAGATCGCCTTGCCGTTGCAGTACTGGCAGGTGACCTTGACCTCCTCGATGCGGTCGGCCAGCTCCATCAGGCGTTGCGCACCGGGGAAAAGCCGGGTCCGAAAGTCGGTGCGCAGCCCGTAGCAGATCACCGGCACGCCCGGATCGATCGTGGCCCGCCGCAACGCCACCACGTGGTCCGGGGTGAGGAACTGGGCCTCGTCGACCAGCACGCAGTGGTAGCCGGCCAACGCCGCCGGTTCGAGCGCCGTGGCCTCATCGAGGATGAGATCGGCCTCGGCGGACAGGCCCGAGCGCGACGCGATCGCGGTGGTGCCGAAGCGGGTGTCGATCCGCGGCTTGACCAGCAAGACGCGCTTGCCCTGCTTGCGGTAGTTGTGGGCGACGGCGAGGAGGTTCAGCGTCTTGGCGCTGTCCATCGTTCCGTACCGGAAGTAGAGCTTGGCCACGACCGGACCCTACCGGTTCCACCGCCCGCGCGTCGAGCCGACGCTCTCGCGATCCGGACCTCTTCGTGAAGGGTGGGAGGGGGCCCCTTCGCTTTGCGAAGGGGGAGGGGTCTTGTCCGAGGCCACCAACTCCCTGCGCTGCAGCAGACAGCGGCTGAACGGCGGCCCTCACGCACCACCACGACCGCTCAGATGGACGGCGGTGCTCCCGCGATCCGGACCTCTTCGTGAAAGGTGGGAGGGGCCCCTTCGCTTTGCGAAGGGGGAGGGTTATGTCGGAGGTCACCAACTCCCTGCGCTGCAGCAGACAGCGGCTGAACGCCGGCCCTCACGCACCACCACCACCACTCACATGGACGGCGGTGCTCCCGCGATCCGGACCTCTTCGTGAAAAGGTGGGAGGGGGCCCCTTCGCGTTGCGAAGGGGGAGGGTTATGTCGGAGGTCACCAACTCCCTGCGCTGCAGCAGACAGCGGCTGAACGGCGGCCCTCACGCACCACCACCACCACCGCTCAGATGGACGGCGGTGCTCCCGCGATCCGGACCTCTTCGTGAAAGGTGGGTGGGGGCCCCTTCGCTTTGCGAAGGGGGAGGGTTATGTCGGAGGTCACCAACTCCCTGCGCTGAAGCAGACAGCGGCTGAACGCCGGCCCTCACGCACCACCACCACCGCTCACATGGACGGCGGTGCTCCCGCGATCCGGACCTCTTCGTGAAAGGTGGGAGGGGGCCCCTTCGCTTTGCGAAGGGGGAGGGTTTTGTCCGAGGTCACCGACTCCCTGCGCTGAAGTAGACAGCGGCTGAACGCCGGCCCTCACGCATCACCGCCACCGCTCACATGGACGGCGGTGCTCCCGCGATCCGGACGTTTTGGGAGGGGGCCCCTTCGCTTTGCGAAGGGGGAGGGTTTTTTCGAAAAACCCTCAATCAAGAGGAGCCGCCCGGATTTGAACCGGGGAATGGAGGTTTTGCAGACCTCTGCCTTACCACTTGGCTACGGCTCCGACGTCGCTGTCGGGTTTACCAACCCGGCCCGGCGCCTGCAAGAGTGGCGGCGCGGGAATCAACGGGCGCGACCGAGGCCGAACTCGAGGCCGAACCCGACGGTCCAGGTCGAGGCCACCCCGCCGCTGCGATCGGCCCCGATATGCTGCCGGCCGTCGACGCGCAAGGTCACGGCGCGATCGGCCGCGACCGCGGCGGTCACGCCCCAGGCCACGTCTGGATCGAGATCGCGCTCGAGGTCGCGCGGCGGGCTGGGCAGGGCGAAGCCGCCGCCGCCCACGAGCACGCGCAGCTCGCCGCGGGGGCGTTCGAGCAGGCGGACGCCGAGGTAGGCGTGGCCGCCGAGCACCAGGGCGCTGTCGTCGCGCTCGACCAGCGAGGTCGGCACCACCGCCAGCTCGGCCTCCGCGAACAGCGCGGGCCGGAACCACCAGGCCGCGCGGGCGGTGACCGCCGCGCCGCTGGCGACGATGTCGCCGTCGAGCGCCGGGTTGCCCAGCTCATTGCCGCCGACCGCGTCGGTCGACAGGAGCACGGCGCCGACGCTGATGCCTGCGGTCGCGATCGGCCGGCGCGGCGCTGCCGCGGGCGGCGGCGGTGCCTCGGGCACCTCGGTCGGCGCCGGCTGCCGGATGCTGATCGCGACCTCACCGAGAGCGCGCTGGGTCGCGGGATCGATCACGCGGATCGAGCCGCTGGCCGGTGCGTCGGCGGCGGCGCGCACCGTGGCGATCACCTCGCCCGGGCTCGCGACGCTCAGGGTCGCGGTGATGCCGGGGGACGCCTCGACCTGCCAGGTCGACCCCAGCGGCGCGTTGCTGGTCAGCGCCAGGGCGACCTCGACGGTGGCGCCAGCCTCGAGCTCGACGGTGCCGGAGCGCGGCGCGACCTCGACCCCGACGACCTCGAGGGCCAAGGGCGCGAAGGCCTGGCCACCGTCGACGCAGGTGACCGCCGTCGGGCCGACGTCGGTGAGCACGAGCTCGGCCGCGGCGTATCCGCCCGCGGTCGCGCAGGCCAGCCCGTCGGTGGTGAGGCGGGCGCCGCGGGCGACCAGGAGCGGGGCCGGGGCCGCGGTCGGAGCGATCGGGGCGTCGTCCGCCAGCGCGGCCGGGAGCGGGGCGGTCGCCGCGCCCGGCGCCGCGATCGCCAGGCCGCGGACCACGATCTCGAGAGCCGGCCCGGGCTTGCTCTCGAGTCGATCGCGATCGAGCGACGCGATCCGGGCCTGATAGCGACCGGGCGGTGCGCCGTGCAGCTCGAAGCGGGTCACGCTCGCCGGAAGCTCGACGGCCGCGACCACCGCGTCGCCGCGCGCCAGCTCGATCCGATAGCTCGCGGCCTTGGGCTCGGGGGCCCACGCCGCGTCGACGGTGGCGCCGTCGCCGACCGCCAGGAAGCCGAGGGGGCCGGGGGTCATCCAGCGCGGCGCGGGCGGCAGCGGCCGCGGCCGCTCGGGCGGCTTGCCGACCGCGATCCGCGTGCCCATCCCCGAGGCGACCGCGACCTTGCCGCCGGCCTTGCCGCGGACCGCCACCGCGTCGCCGTCGTGGTTGGCCACCGTCGACAGGCCGGCCGGGTCGACCGCGACCAGCGCGCTGCCGCGCCCGAGCTCGGACTCCGACGATGGCGTCACGACCTTGAGCCGCTTGCCCGATAGCTCCCCCAGCCGGCTGCGCAGGGCGCCGCGCTCGAGGACGGCCTCCGGGGCGTCGATCCGGGCGCGCCGGCGCTCGGGACCGTAGATCACGACCACGGTGTTCTCGCGCAAGTACAGCCGCTGGGTGTCGATGAAGGTCACCTCGGCCGAGGCGCGCTCCTCGGCGCCGACCCGCCAGGCCCGGAACAGATCCATGCCGCGGCGGGCCGCGTCCCACGCCGGCTCGCTGGGGCGGCGGACCCGGACGTCGCCCGACTTGCCGGTCAGGCGCGCGTCGGGGTGGTCCTCGACCTTGGGCACCTTCAGGATCTGCCCGGCGACGAGCTGGTGGGGCAGCGGGCCGAGCTGGGGGTTCAGGCGGTGGAGCTCCGGCAAGAGCCGGCGATCGCCCAGCACCCGGACCGCGATCTCCATGCAGGTCTCGCCGCCCTGGACCACGTAGTCGGTGGTCGGCTCGTCGGCGGACGCGGGCGCGGGCGCGGCCAGGGCCACGGCGCAGGTGACGACAGACGCGAGACGAAGGCTGGCGAGATGAGGCATCACGGCGTTCCTGGCTTCGCGCGCCGCAGGCGGCGCTCGATCTTGCGCGCCGCCACATCGGCGGCCAGCGGGCGGGTGAGGACATCGGCGACGCCGCGGCGGGCCAACGTCAGCGAGGCGGCGATGTCGCCAGCGGCGACCGCGGCGATCACCGGGCGTCCCGTGGCGAGGCAGGCGTCGACGGTCGGGCTGTCGGCGTCGACGACGATCAGATCGGCCGCGGCCGCCTCGGCGGGCACCGAGCGGTGGCACGCGACGCCCGAGGCCGCCAGCGCCACCATGACCTCGTCGGGGATCGCGCCGATCACCGCGACCGTGCCGAGGACGGCGCCGGTCGGCACGGCCTGCGCCGCCTCGGTCTGGGTCACCATCCGGTGCGCGCGATCCTCGACCACCTTGCCGCGCCCGAAGCCCGGCCGCCAGCCGCCCCCGTCGAGCTGGGTCGCCAGGCGCTCGCAGCTCACCGCGACCTCGGCCATCGTCGGTCGATCGGCGGGCGCCTTCTGCAGCATCCGCCCGACCAGGACGCCGACCGCGTCGGGCAGGCCGGGCACCAGCGCGGTCAAGACCGGCGGCGCGGTGTAGACGTGTTTGCTCATCACCAGCGCGGCGGCGCCGTCGAAGGGCGGTCGATCGGCGCACAGCTCGAACAGGATGCAGCCGAGCGCGTAGACGTCGGAGGCCGCGGTCAGCGGCGCCGCCCGCGCCTGCTCGGGCGACATGTACATCGGCGTGCCGCCGGTGACGTCGGCCTGGGTCAGCCGGCCGGTGGCGTCGGCGCCGTCGAGGGAGAACGCCAGGCCGAAGTCGATCACCACCGCGCGCTCGGCGTCGCCGCGACGGTCGATCAGGATGTTGTCGGGCTTGAGGTCGCGGTGGATCATGCCGGCCTGGTGGGCGTGCGCCATGGCCCGGGCGACCTCGGCGGTCACCGCCAGGGCCCGGGACAGCGGCAGGCCGCCGTCGGCCAGGCGAAACAGGGTCTGGCCGCTCAAGAGCTCCATCACCAGGAAGCCGCGGGGGCCGTCTTGCCCGACGTCGTAGATCTTGCACAGCCCGGGGTGATCGAGGCGGGCGGCCAGCTTGCCCTCGCGGAGGAACCGGCCGCGGGCCAGCGGATCCTCGAGGCTCATGATCTTGAGCGCGACCTCGCGTCCGAGGACCGTGTCGCGGGCCCGCCACACCGAGCCCATGCCGCCGGCGCCGAGCGGCGCCTCGAGGCGGTAGCGGTCGAGCACCACCTGGGCGACGTCGACCACCGCGAACATGCCCGACGGCAAGGTCGGGTGGCTGCTGTCGACCGTCACGTCGCCACCTCGTACAGCTCGATCATCTCGGCGCGGCCCGGCGCCTGGTGGGCGCCCAGCGCGATGTACTCAGGGCCGGGCGCGGCGTCCTTGGTCGCGCGCGACGCAAGGATCTGCTGCGGCCGCGCCAGGGCCTCGAGCCGGGCCGCGACGTTCACGGTGTCGCCGATGCAGGTGTACTCCATGCGGGCCTCGGAGCCGAAGTTGCCGACCACCGCCTCGCCGGTGTTGAGACCGATCGCGAGGTGGATCGTGACCCCGTACTGCGCCTGCCAGGCCTCGTTGCCGATCTCGAGCCAGCGCAGCATGTCCTCGGCCGCCGCCACGGCGCGGGCCGCGTGGTCCGGCTGCTCGGCGGGCGCGCCCCAGAACGCCATCACGCAGTCGCCGATGAACTTGTCGACCGTGCCGCCGTGGCGGAAGACGATCTCGGTGAGGATCGTGAAGAGCTGGTTCAGGATCGCGACCACCTGCTCGGGCGGGAGCTTCTCGACCAGGCTGGTGAACGACGCGACGTCGGCGAACAGGACGGTGATCTGGCGGCGCTCGCCGCCGAGGCGGAGGTCTTGCTTCTCGGCGACGATCTGATCGACGAGCTGGGCCGGCAGGTAGCGACCGAGGTCGCCGCGGATCTTGCGCTCGCGCGCGATCGTCGCCTCGCTGGCCGACAGGTCGGCGGCGGCGTTCGACATCGCGGTCGCCAGGTCCTCGAGCTCGTCGCCGGTGTCGACCTGGACCCGACGCTCGAAGCGGCGGTGCGCGAGGTCATCGGCGAAGCCGACCAGGGTCCGGACCGGCGCGGTCAAGCGGCCGCTCCACACCAAGGCCAGGCCGATCGCGCCGAGGGCGGCCAGCGCGATCGCGATGATCACCGCGCGCCGCATCCGCGGGATCGACGCGAACACCGTGGCCGCAGGGCGCTCGGCGACGACGACCCACGGCACCTCCTGGAGGCTGCGGGCCGCGCCGACCACCTCGCCACCGGCGCGCGGGTAGATGCCGAAGGCGTCGAAGCGGGTGGGCTGGGTCGGATCGCTCGAGCCGATCTTGGCCAGCACGCCGACCACGCCATCGGTGCGCGCCGCGGGCAGCTCGAAGGCGACCTCGGGATCGGGGTGGGCGAGGATGCGGCGGTTGGCGTCGACGATGAAGACGCTGCCGAGATCGCCGCCGAAGCTGTCGTGGGCGAGCTGCTCGACCTGATCCTGGACCGCGGCCAGGGACGCCGGGGCCATCACGTACCAGGTGGTCACCCCGCGCGCCGGCACCACCATCATCGCCCGCGGGCCGGTTGGACCCGCGAAGGCGGCGCCGACCGCCGGTAGGCCGCCGGCGGCGCGGGCCCGAAGATCGTCGGGGAGGCGGTCGGGCATCACCGAGCCGGCGCCGGTCTCGGCGATCACCTCGACCGCGACGCCGTCGGCGTCGTAGATGCCGACCTGATCGATCGTCGGGCTGGCGCTGACCAGGCGACGGACCACGGCGATGCGGATCTCCTCGGCGGTGTCGGGGTCGGCCAGGGTCGCGCCGATCGCGGTCAGGGTCGCCTCGGTGTCATCGAGCGCCCGATCGCCGGCGCGCGCCAGGTCGGCGACCGCGGTGCGGAGCTGGCCGCGGATCGACTCTTCGAGGGCGGCCCGGTTGACGTCGATCAGGATGAAGCCGATCGCCACCAGCGGCGCCACCACCAGCGCGACCGTCATGGCCACGAGGCAGACGCGGAACGAGCGCTTACGCACGGCGGCCACGGCGGCGAGCATGCCGCGGCGCGACGGGCGCTCGCCACATACGACTCGGGTAGGTGCGGGTCATTTGGGCTCGGCGCCGACCGGGGTCAGGCGTCGACTCGAGGTGGCGAGGCGTCGGAGCTTGCGGGCCAGGGCGTCGGCGCGCACCGGGCGGGGCAGGGCGTCCTTGCAGCCGACCCGGACCCGGGCTGCCAAGGCGTCGAAGTCGCCGGCGGCGACGTCGGTGATCACCGGCAACGAGCCGGCGACCAGGGCCTGCAAGCGGGGCAGATCGGCGCCCGGGGCGAACACGGCCAGGGCCCGGCTGTTGCCGGCCTCGACCACCCGGATCCCGGCCGCCGCCAGCTCGACCCGCAGCTCGCCGTCGAGCTCGCCGTCGACCGCGAGGGGCAGGGTGTCGACGTCGTCGGGCGCGTCGGCGAAGGCCGGGCGCGGCAGGACCCGCTCCGAGCGTTCGCGCAGGCGAAACGAGCCCGAGGTCGTCGAGGTCGGCGCCAGGGCCGCGGTCAGGCCGGCGACCACCGCGGTCGCGGTCGGGCGCAAGGGGGGGCTCTTGCCCAGCATCGACAGCACCAGCTCGTCGAGGTCGATCGGGATCGTCGGCTCGATCTCGAGCTCGCGCAGCGACAGCGGCGGCGCGTAGGCGTGGCGCGTCAACAGCTCCGCGACCGGGCCGAGGAAGGGCGGTCGGCCGGCCAGCATCTCGTACAGCGTGCAGCCCAGCGAGTAGATGTCGGACGGCGGGCCGACCTGTTTGCCGCGAGCTTGCTCGGGCGACATGTACGCCGGCGTGCCGCCGAGGATGCCCTCGTCGGTCATCCGCCCGATCGAGCTCGTGGGATCGGCGATGAAGGCCAGGCCGAAGTCGACCACCTTGATCAGTCGTCCGCTCGCGGCCGTCTCGAGGAAGGTGTTCTCGGGCTTGATGTCGCGATGGACCAGGTTGATCCGGTGCGCGGCCTCGAGGACCTGAGCGATCGCCCGCGCGATCTCGAGGGCGTCGGTCCGCGGCACGGCGCCCGCATCGAGGCGGGCGCGCAAGGTCTGGCCGGCCAGGAGCTCCATCACCAGGTACAGCCCGCTCGGCGTCTCGCCGAAGTCATAGACCCGCACCGCGTTCGGATGATCGAGCGTCGCCGCGACCCGGGCCTCGCGCACGAACCGGGCCCGCGCGTCGCCGCGGTTCGCCAGGTTCGCGTGCAAGATCTTCACGGCCACCTCGCGTGCCAGCTCTTCCTGGCGCGCGCGCCACACCACCCCCATCGCGCCCTCGCCGATCGGCGAGTCCAGCCGGTACTTGCCGGCGAGCACATCTCCCGCTTGCACGGCCCACAGTATGCCACCCACCGCCCGCCCCGTGGTCCCCAACACCCGTCCGCTCCGCCTCTCCCTCTGCCTCCGCCGCCCCCGTCTCGGTCTCGGTCTCGGCCTCGGCCTCGGTCTCGGTCTCGGTCTCGGTCTCGGTCTCGGTCTCGGCCTCGGTCTCCGCCTCACCACCATCCTCGCCGCCACCAAACGCCCGAGGTCACCCCCTCACCGCGCTGAAGCAGCCGGCGCCCCTGGGGGGCGCCGGCCGACCGGAGGGAGGGGTCTCGGAGGGGAGGCTCGCTGGGGCTACGCCCCAGCGAGGGGAGGTTTGGTGACAAACCTCCCCAAAAAGAACCGACCGGAGGGAGGGGTCTCGGAGGCTCGGAGGGGAGGCTCGCTGGGGCTACGCCCCAGCGGGGGGAGGGTTTGGTGACAAACCCTCTAGGAACTCACGACAGCACGAACCCACGCCCGACATCCCCCTCGTCGCTCGAGCCGCGGATGCGGTCGGCGCACGGATCGGCGCACGGATCACCCTCGCCGCACGGGTTGGCGGTCTGGTTCGGATCGGTCGCCGCGCACGGGTCGCCGGTCGGCTGATCGGGCTGGGCCTCGACGGTGGTGTCGGTGGTGGCCGGCTTGGCCTTGCCGCCGCAGGCCGCGGTGCCGAGCATGGCGCCGGCGAACACGACGGTCTTCCAGATGGTCTTGGTGGCTTCGCGACGAAGGTTCATCCGTCGGATCGTACGCGGCAAAACGCCGCAGTTCAACGTTCATCCGGCCATGAGGCCACGCATGCGCCGGACCAGCTCGGCGATGATCGCGGTCGAGATCTC
>Ga0075163_10014133_pt1 | contig 10312 bp, 9 predicted proteins | sample JI1023141ADNA_FD_71478 | JGI IMG/M metagenome (GOLD analysis project Ga0075163, IMG submission 71478) | Wastewater effluent complex algal communities from Wisconsin, to seasonally profile nutrient transformation and Carbon sequestration -... | ecosystem: Engineered > WWTP > Effluent > Algae... | reverse complement strand
TCGGCGACCGTCTTCGCGGGCACGCTGGGGTGCACGACCACGAAGAACGTGTAGCGACCGATGTCGGCGATCGGCGTGAAGTCACGAACCGGATCGTACGGCGGGTTCTTTTTCATCGAGGGCGCCACCGCCATCGGACTGTTGGTGGCGAACAGCAGCGTGTAGCCATCGGGCGCGGCGCGCACCACCTCCGCGCCCGAGATCGCACCGTCGGCGCCGGCCTTGTTCTCGACCAGCACCGGTTGGCCCATCGACTGCGAGACCGCCGCACCGAAGGTCCGTGCGATCGTGTCGGTCGCGGAGCCCGGGGGGAACGGCACGACGAGCCGGATCGGTTTGGCGGGATAGGACTGCGCGGCGGCGCTCAGCGCGAAAGCGCCGAACATCAGAGCGGTCAGTAGTTTTTTCACTGGTAGTGTCTCCTTGGTTTTAGCTCGCCGTGGTGCCCTGCGACGGAGAGCCCGGTTTGCTCGGCTGGTCCATCGCAAACACGACATACCTGGCACCGGCAAGGCAGCAGCGTCCGCGCGACAAGCGTCAAAGGGGCGCGGACCATCGCACGGGCATCGCTTGGCTCGGTCGAACGGGGTTAAAGGTCAGAACGCGCACCGCACCGATTCGGTTGGCACGGCGTTCAGACAAGTCGAACCTTAACAAATCTTGTCGATCCCGCTGACCGCCCGACCAGCCCGCACCGGGACTTCATGGAGGCGGCATGCACCGCGCCGGCCTACACCACCGGGTGGTGGCACCGGTACGGCCCTGGCCTTGGTTGAGCAGGCCGCGAGCCCTCCCTGGGAGCAGTTCGCCAGGCTGCCGGTATTGGTAGGCCGTGTTGGACTTGAACCAACGACCAAAGGATTATGAGTCCTCTGCTCTAACCAGCTGAGCTAACGGCCCCCGGTCGGCGAGTATAGCGAACCCGACCCGCGCGCCGTGCCGCTGCCCGCCTACAACCCCAGCACCTTCTGGATGATCGCCTTGGCGATGAAGCCCAGCATGCCGAAGGCCAGCACGAAGAACAGCACGAAGGTGCCCAGCTTGCCGGCCTTCGATTTGCGCGCGAGGTCGTAGATGATGAACAGCATGTAGCCGATGAACAGCGTCAGCCCGACCGTCACGCCGAACTCGGAAACCTGCTCTTCAGAGAACCCGAACACGCCCGCCCCCTCAATGCCGCGCGGGCAGCGCACCCGCGTCGACCACGTCCCGGTAGGCATGCCAGGTGGCATGGCCCAGCACTGGCACCATCACCAGCATCGGCAGCAGCAGCGCCAGCGCGAACAGCACCGTGACCATCACGATCGCGGCCCACAGCAGCATCGCCTCGGGGTTGTTGCCGACCGCGCGCACGCTGGTGAGCACGGCGCAGCGCACGGTGACATCGCGGTCGAGCAACATCGGCACCGACACGGCGCTGATCGCAAAGACCAGGGCCGCGAACAGGCCACCGGCCGCCAGCCAGAGTGCGAACGACTGCCAGTGCGGCGAGAAGACGAAATCGCGCACGAAGTGCAGCACGCCGCCGCCGCGCGCGCCCGACCAGCCGACGATGATCAGCGCCGACAGCGCCACCCACAGCGTGCCCAGCAGGCCCAGCAGCACGCCCAGGCGCCATTGCGCCGCGCTGCCTTCGCGCCATGCCTGCGCCACCGTGGCAAAGCTGACCGGGCGGCCCGCCTGGCGCTCGCGGCTGATGGCGTACAGCCCACCCAGCAGCAGCGGCCCGACCAGCAGGAAACCCGAGAACGCACCGGCCAGCAGATCGTGGCGGCCCCATCCGATCAGCGCGATCAGCAGTCCGCCCACCAGGAAGGCTCCGCCATGCAGCACACCCAGCCAGGGCTCGGCGAGAAAATCATGCCAGCCGCGCGCGACCCACGCCATCGGCCGATCGGGGGCGATGACCCGCACGGGTGCGGGATCACCCGCGGGCTTGGAGAGAGGTTCCATCATTAGCCACATTGTAGAACGGGCCGAACGCTTAAACTGGCCGTTCGGGGCGTAGCGTGGGCAGGTAAACCTCGCGGTCCGATGGCCCTGCGGCCATGCAGAACACACCCTCGGGAGATCAGGATGCGCTGGGACGGCCAACGAGAAAGCGACAATGTCGAGGACGCCCGCGGGCAACGGCCCGGCAGCGGCGGCATGCGCATGGGCGGCCGCGGGCTGGGCATCGGCACCATCGTCATCGCGCTGGTCGGAGGCTGGCTGCTGGGCGTGAACCCGCTCACGGTGCTGGATGTGCTCAGCGGCGGCGCCGGCGTCCCGATGGAAGCCGGTGCGCCCGAGCAGCCGGCGCCGCGCAGCCCGGCCGGCGAGACCGCGCCGCAAGACCGCACCGGCAAATTCGTCTCGGTGGTCCTGGCCAGCACCGAAGATGTCTGGAGCGAAATCTTCCGCCAGGTCGGGCGCAGTTACCAGGCCCCCAAGCTGCGCCTGTTCGAAGGCCGCACGCGCACGGCCTGCGGCACCGGCGAGGCGGCGGCAGGGCCGTTCTACTGCCCGGGCGACCAGCACGTGTACATCGATCTGAGCTTCTTCCGGCTGCTCGAAGAGCGTTTCAAGGCACCCGGCGACTTCGCCCAGGCCTATGTGATCGCCCACGAGGTGGGTCATCACGTGCAGAACCTGATCGGCCTGATGGACAAGATGCAGGCGGCGCGAGCCCGCCTTTCCGAGAAGCAGTACAACGTGCAGTCGGTGCGGCTGGAACTGCAGGCCGATTGTTTCGCCGGGGTCTGGGCGCATCATTCGCAGAAGGCCAAGGGCTGGCTCGAAAAGGGCGACCTCGAAGAAGCGCTGCGCGCGGCCGAGGCCATTGGCGACGACACCATTCAGCGCAGCCAGGGCGTGGATGTTCCCGACGCATTCACCCACGGCACCGCGCGTCAGCGCATGCAGTGGTTCCAGACCGGCATGCGCCAGGGCACGCTCGCCGCCTGCGACACCTTCAAGCAGCCCCCGCCCTGATCGACGCGCAGACACCGGGCGGCCACTGACCCGAAGGACCGCCGCCGCCCGCCTCAGTGCCTGAGGTCGCGCTGGCCGAGCGCGATCACGGCGCCCAGCGCCAGCAGCGCGGCCGACACGGCCAGCCCGCCGGCCAGCGAACCTGTCAGGTCGGCGGCCCATCCGATGGCCATCGGACCGGCGATCTGGCCGGCCGCGAACATCACGGTGAACGTGGCCATCGCGCTGCCCCACGCGGGCTTGGGCAGCGCGCGCTTGATGAAGCTGCTCACCGACGAGGGCGCACTGAACATCGCGCCCCCGAACAGCAGCGCGGAAGCCAGCAGCACGGCCACATGCCCCGACAGCAGCGGCAGCGCGGCGCCCGTTGCCAGCACGGCCATCACGGCCGCCAGCGGACGCCCGCCGGGCCAGTGTTCGGCCGGATAGCGCCACACCAGCGGCGCCAGCCAGGTGGCCAGTCCGAGCAGGCACCACACCGCCACGACCAGGCCGGTGCTGGCGCCCTGCCCGCGCATCCAGGCGATGATGAAGGTCATGTAGCCGATGTAGCCCAGTGCGAACATCGCATAGGCACCGAACTCGGCGGCCAGCGGACCCAGCCGCCATTGCGAAGAGCCCGCCGCGGCGCCCGGCTCGTCGATGCGCAGAGCCGCCCAGAACGAGGCCGCGGTCATCAGCGCCGCCGCCACGCCCATCTCACGCCAGGCCTGCGGCCAGGAAGCCGGGCCCTGCGCCTCGAGCATGCCGGGCAGCACCGCGCCGGTCAGCATCAGGCCCAGACCGCCACCGGCGAAGTAAACCGCGATGGTGGTCGTGGCCATTTCCGGGCGCCGCGGCATCACGTTGCCCGACAAGGCGCCGCCGCAGATGAACACCGCCGCCCCGCCGATGCCGGTGAGCACGCGCAGCGCCATCAGCGCCGGCAGGTCGCGCACCAGGCCGGTGGCGAACAGCGCCAGCGAAGTGATGACCATGCCGGCACAGAACAGCCGCCGGTTGCCCGCTCGATTGACCACCGCGCGCACCAGCAGCGCGCCCAGCAGGTAGCCGAAGGCGTTGACGGTGTTGATGGCGCCGGCCTGCGACCAGTTCCACTGCAGGTCGGTGCGCATCGCCGGCAGCAGCAAGGCATAGGCGAAGCGCGCGAACGAGTTCGACACGGCCGGCCCGAAGGACAGCAGGAAGGCAATGAAAAGTCCGCGCCACATGGACGCGCAGCATACCGCGCCGCCTACAACCACCAGTGGCGCACCCAGCCCCAGAAACGGTCGCCAAAACGCAGGGCCAGCCAGCCGAACAGCAGCGCGCTCAACAGCACGGCCACACCGGTGGGTCCGAAGGCCGCTTCGGCCAGCCAGCCCGCGGTGGGCAGCGCGACCAGCGCACCCAGCAGGGCCCCGCAGCCAAATCGGATGCCCTTTTCAGTGGCGTCGGGCTCGCGTTCGTTCATCGTGCCTCCGGGTGCGGGTCGGGGATGGCCCGGCGATTGCACACGGTCGCCCGGCGAGTGCAGTCGGTCGATATCTCATTTTCGAACCCGGCACAGGGTCGACGCCGGTCGGTGGACCGATAATAGCCGCAGCCCGGCGCGCGCAATCGCGATAATCGCCCTGCGGCGCATCTCGCCGGCCGTGCGCGCCGTGCCCGTTGCCGGCCGGGGGATCCGGGCCCCCACCTTCCAAGGAGTCGACATGAATGCCGAAGTGATCGAACGTTGCCTCGAGGCGGTTGCCGAGCGCGTCGGTGACCCGTCGGAGATCGTCTACCGGCGGCTGTTCGAGCTGGCCCCGGACCTCGAAGCGCTGTTCGTGCGCGACACCGACGGTGCGGTGCGCGGCCAGATGCTGCAGCAGGTGTTCGAGACCCTGCTGGACCTGGTCGGCAGCAACCACTACGCCGAGGTGCTGATCGGCACCGAATGGCTCAATCACCAGAATCTGGGCGTGCCGGCGCGCCAGTTCGAACTCTTCTTCGAGGCGATGATCTCGAGCTTTCGCGATGTGCTGGGCCCGCAGTGGACCCCCGAGATCGAGGCCGCCTGGCAATCGGTCGTGACGCGCATCGGCGCGATCATCCTGCAGCGCTCGCTGCCTGCCTGACCGACGAACCGGGCGCCCCGCCCTCACCCCAGACACCTTTTCCCAAAGAGCGCTGAATGCGCGGACATCAAGTCTTCATGCAAAGCCTGATCGCCCACGGCGTGGAGCGGATCTTCGGCAACCCCGGCACCACCGAGAGCCCGCTGCTCGACGCGCTGTCGGACCATCCGTCGATGCAATACATCGTCCACCTGCACGAAGGCGTGGCGGTGGGCGCGGCCAGCTACTACGCGCGCACCACCGGACGCACCGGCGTGGCCAACCTGCACGTGGCGCCGGGCCTGGGCAATGCGATCGGCATGATCTACAACGCGCTCAAGGCCAATGCGCCGGTCGTGGTCACCGCAGGCCAGCAGGACACCCGCATGCTGCGCCGCGAGCCCATCCTGTCGCACGACCTGGCCGCGATGGCCGCGCCGGTCACCAAGTGGAGCACCCAGGTCCAGCATGCCGACGAGATGGACGAGGTGATGCGCCGGGCGTTCAAGATCGCCAACGATCCGCCCTACGGTCCGGTGTTCGTCGCACTGCCGATCGACGTGATGGCGCAGGACACCGCGCATGTGCCGCTGGCCCCGCGCCGCCTGTATCACGACATCGCGCCCGATCCGCTCGGTGTTGCCGCCGCCTGCCAGCTGCTCAGCGCCGCGCGCGAGCCGGTGATCGTCGTCGGCGACGAGGTCGGCCGGGCCGGCGCGTCGGCGCAGCTCGTGGCACTGTCGCAACGGCTCGGTGCGGCCGTGTGGTTCGAAGGCATTCGCGGCCATGTGTCGTTTCCGGCCGCGCATCCGCATGCCCGTGCCGGTGTGCCCTTCGACGCGGCCGCGATCCGCAAGACGCTGGGCAGCGCCGATTGCGTGCTGATGGTCGGGGGCGCGTTCTTCGAAGAGGTCTGGTATTCGGAGGGCCTGCCGTTCCCCGATGGCGCCCGCGTGATCCAGGTCGAAACCTCCGCGCGGCCGGCCGGCTACAACCACGGTGTCGACGTGGCGCTGGTCGGCGCCATGGGCCGCACGCTGAGTGCGCTGGACGACGCGCTGGCGGGCGCGATGGATGACCAGGGAAAGGCAGACGCCGCCACCCGCTGCGCCGCGCTGGCCGAGCAGAAGGCCCGCGAGACCGCGTCCTACCAGTCGCGCCTGGAGAAAGCCTGGGCGCGGCTGCCGATTTCGATGCCGCGGGTGATGGCCGAACTGCGCCGCGCGACGCCGGCCAACGCGCTGGTCGTCGAAGAGTCGATCACCGCGAGCGTCGATTTCGCGGCCGCGTTCCAGCTCGAGGCCAACGAAGGCTACCTGGGCGCGCGCGGCGGGGGCATCGGCCAGGGGCTGGCGGGCGCGCTGGGTGCGTCGGTGGGCCACCCCGGCCGCCCGGTGCTGTGCGTGTCGGGCGATGGCTCGGCGATGTATTCGATCCAGGCGCTGTGGACGGCCGCGCACCACCGCCTGCCGATCGTGTTCGCGATCCTCGCCAACCGCGAGTACCGCGTGCTCAAACACAACCTGGACATCTATCGGCAGCGTTTCGACGCCGCCACCGACAAGCCCTATCCGCACATGGACCTGGGCGGACCGGCGCTGGGCTTTGTCGAACTGGCCGCCGGCATGGGGGTCCCCGGCGTGCGCGTGGACAAGCCCGACGACCTCGCCGGCGCGCTGGCGGCGGCATTCGCCGCCGGCGGGCCGCGCATCGTCGAGATCGCGATCGAAGGCAAGCGTTGAGCGCCAGGGACCCGGTGGCCGCGATCGGCGAAGCCGACGCTCGCGGCGACATCGCCGAGTTGTACGCCGACATTCGCGCCACGCTGGGCGTGCCGGTGGTGAACCTGGTCTGGCGCCACCTGGCCAGCATCGACGGCGCCCTGCCATGGGCCTGGCAGGCCGTGCGGCCGGCCTATCGGAGCGGGGCCGTCTCGCACCATGCCGAACGCCTGAAGGCCGGGCTGGTGCTGCCGGCGCTGGAGCCGGTTCCCGCCGAAGTCCTCTCCTGCCTGGGCCTTGCGCCGGCTCAGCAGCTGTCGATCCGCCAGGTGCTCGATTCGTACGACCGCAGCAACCCGATGAACTGGCTGGCGCTGTCGGCGCTGCTGCTCGCGGGCGATGGCCCTTCGACACCGGCGCTCGAACCGCGCGGCGGGCGGGCCGCCAATGATGCGAGCATGGCCTCGGGCGCCGCCGCGCGAGCGGGCGCGGCACCCGGCAGCGCCACGGCCCACGCGGGCGGGTCAGGGTCCGGGCCCGCGGCTTCGCCGCTGCTGAGCGGCGCGGCGCTGGACTTCACGCTGCCCGCACTGCCGGCACTGGACGAACTGGATCCGGCCACCCGCGCGCTGGTGCTGCGCCTGAACGCGCTGGACGCCGAACGCGCCGACTCCATCCTGGCCAGCATGTTCCGCCACCTGGCCCACTGGCCGGCGATCCTGGCCCTGCTGTGGACCCAGCTGTCGGCTCTGGCCCATGACGGGCGGCTGCAGCAGGCGCGCCTGCAGGTGAGCGATCATGGCGCACGCGAGGCGCGCGCGCTGGCCGCGGTCCTGCGCACCGATGCGCCGCAGCCGGTGCACGCGTCCGGCCAGGCGGCGCTGCGCGATTTCCTGGCGCGGGTGGGCCTGCCGAAGATGATTGCGATCACCACGATGCTCAAGGCCGCGCTGAGCGCGCGCTGACGGCCGGCGCGCCAGTCAGCTGCCGATCACGCGCGCACGGCCGGCGTGCCGATCAGGCGCGGGCGCCTGGCACGCCCGCGACCCTAGGTTTTTCCCGCCCGCACGCGCCCGATCACCTTGCCCAGGATCGCCAGGCGTTCGCGCCGGCTCAGCCGCGAGTTGCCGATCGCATCGAGCATCTCGGACAGCGCATTGGACTGGTTCACGGTCAGCATCGTGAGCACCACGGTGGGCACCAGCACCACGAAGAACATCGCGATCTTCACCGCCAGCGGCTGGTCGGCTTCGGCCAGCAGGTTCATGCCCAGGAAGCCGGTCACGATCGTGCCGATCAGCCCGAAGATCGTGACCACGGTCAGCCGCAGCACCGCCTCGCCCTGGCGGCGCGAATCGTCGCTGTCCAGGTACTGGCCCATGTCCAGGACCTCTTCGCGCACCTCGTTGAACAGGGCGTCGTTGCCCAGGTGCTGCGCGAACATCTCATAGAGCCGCCGGGCCATCGCCTGGTTGGACACTTCGTGAAACCAGTACCGGTGGTTGAAGCGCAGGAACACCTCCAGCGACTGGCGGATCTCGGCCTTGAAGCGGTACAGCGATTCGGAGTTCTCGACATCGAGCCGGGTCACCGCCGTCACCAGGCGATCCGACAGAAGCAGCAGCGCGGCCTTGTGGAAATGCGCGATCAGGCCGACCAGAAAATACGGGTGGCGGAACTGTCCGAGCATGCCGGTCTCGGCATCGACGAACCAGGGCACCGCGGCGCTGCCCACCATCACCATCGAGTGCCCGTTGCACGACACGCGAGTCGAGGCGCGCAGATCGCGCCGCTCGGGCGCCCAGAATCGATCGAAGAAATAATCGCGCTCGAACGCGTCGACCGCCGAGGCCGAATAGCGCAGGCCATCGCCATCGTCGGGGCTGCTGCCCAGCGCCAGCCGCACGAAATCGTCCCGGCCGAGGGCGAACGGATCGTCCAGCGCCAGAAAACTCATCTTGGGCATCCGCAGGTATTCGAGCTGCCGATAGCGCAGCGGACCCGGGTCGGGCGAGTGGTGCGACACCATCGGCTCGAGCAGGTACTCCCAATGCGCCCCGACCCGTGCCGAACGGTGCTCTCCGGCAAACGCCAGGTACTTCTGGCGATCATGGAAATCCGACTCGGCCAGCACCTCGCCGCGCGCATCGAGCCACTGGACACCGCGCATGCAGTGGCTCGGCTGGCCGTCGGGCTCCCAGCCAGCCGGAAAGGCCCGCCCGAATCGGTACAGCGTGTCCTGGACCCGATCCAGGGGCAGGTCGTCCGCATAGGTCTCGACCACCAGGATGACGACATCCATGTCGTAGAAAAAATAGAGATCGACATGCTTGATCGCGAAATCGACCTGCTGCCCATCGTCGTAGCGCAGCCGCGCACGCTGCACGTCGGTGCGGCGAAACACCCGGATCGGCGAATCTCCCACGCCATCCTGGTCCAGCCGGATCCGCCCCTGGCCGTACAGGAAGCGCTGCACATGCGGCAGGAAGGTCACGAACTCCCGGTAGTGGCGCTCCTGGAACTCGTTCGGATCGGGTGTGAATTCGTCTTCGACCTCGCACCAGGGATTCGGGCGGCCGCACTGCGACAGGTACTCCCAGTGGCGCTGCACCTGCTCGCCGTCGCGCACCGGCATCAGCTGCAGGGGCCACATCAGGATCTGGCGGAAGTGGCGCACGATCGGCATGCTGGCTTGGGTCATGGTCTGTTCCGGGGGGCGCGCGCGGGATCGGTGGCGCGCGAATTATCGGTGAGAACGGCGCGGTGCGGGCCGTCAGCCCCTCGTGTTTCCCATCGACATCAAAGTGTCATCTTCCGTCCGCCCGGACGACATCGGACAACGCCTGGCCGGCATAGAATCGAACGCATGCCACCACCCCCTGCCGCCGCACTGCGCGCCGAGCTTCGTTTTGCCCGCGTGGGCTCGGGCGCGCGCATCGCCTGGGCCGCCAGCGGCCAGGGCGCATCGGGCAGCCCGCCGCTGGTCCGGGTCGCCCATTGGATGACCCATGTCGAGCACGATCTGACGTCATTGATCTGGAAGCCATGGCTCGAGCGGCTGGGGCGCGAGTTGCGGATCATTCGCTACGACGAACGCGGCTGCGGACGGTCCTCCAGCGATGAAGAGCCGATCGGCATCGGCGCATCGGTCGAAGAACTCGAGGCGGTGATCGATGCCGCCGGCCACGAGCAGGTCGCGCTGCTCGGCATGTCGGGGGCAGCCGCCGCCGCGATCGCCTACGCCGTCCGGCACCCCGGGCGGGTCAGTCACCTGGTGCTGGTCGGCAGTTACAGCCAGGGCATCCTGCGCCGATCGCCCACCCCGGAGCAGGTCGCCTATCTGGACGCGCTGATCCGCCTGATGGAATTGAGCTGGGGCAAGCCGGTTCCGGCGATCCAGCAGTTCTTCACCGCCTTGATGATTCCCGACGCCACGCCCGAACAGGCCGCGGCACTGACGGAACAGCAGCGGCGTTCCTGCGATGCCGCGCGGGCGGCCAGCATCCAGCGCGCCCGGGCCGGTATCGATGTGAAAGC
>Ga0075163_10014132_pt1 | contig 10313 bp, 8 predicted proteins | sample JI1023141ADNA_FD_71478 | JGI IMG/M metagenome (GOLD analysis project Ga0075163, IMG submission 71478) | Wastewater effluent complex algal communities from Wisconsin, to seasonally profile nutrient transformation and Carbon sequestration -... | ecosystem: Engineered > WWTP > Effluent > Algae... | reverse complement strand
TTTTTTTGATAGGCTGAGATTAAACCCGTTAGCAGCTAGCCACCAAACGCGAATTGCTAAGCACCTGAACAGGATAATGCCTGCGGAGGGAAAATAATTAAAAGTTGATGCAACCCCCTTGCGTCAATATGTTTAATTAATAAAAAAATAAAAATGATTTACACCAGCAGGGCAAAAATTTTATTTGCCACCGTCTTTATGTATTCAATGAATACTAGAGCGCAATCAACCATTAACGGACAGGTATTAACAGAGGATGGAGAGTCCATTCCATTTGCCGTTATAGGAATTAAAAATACGCAGCTTTCGACAACCGGAAATGTGGACGGTTTTTTTAAGTTTAAAAATTTAAAAAACGGAAAGTACGTTTTTACAACAAAAAGTCTTGGGCATCTTGAACGAACAGACACCCTGGTTGTGAATGGTGACGCGGTTTTTAATCCAACACTAACAAAATCAAATAAACAACTGGATGAGGTAGTGGTAAACGGCACGCGTGTTGATAAAAACAGCGGAATGGCTTTTAGCAATGTGGATTCTGAAACATTAAAAAAGCAAAACCTTGGACAAGATGCACCCTACATGCTAAATCACCTAACAGGAGTGGTAGTTAATTCTGACGCTGGTAATGCCGTGGGATATACGGGTATCAGGATACGAGGGTCGGATGGAACGAGGATTAACGTAACGGTAAATGGTGTGCCAGTAAACGACGCGGAGTCACAGGGCACTTTTTTTGTTAATATGCCCGATTTCGTGTCGAGCGTCAACAATATCCAAGTTCAGCGTGGCGTTGGCGCTTCAAGTAACGGAGCAGGGGCTTTTGGAGCAAGTATAAATTTTCAGACAAATGAGTTAAAAGAAAAGCCCTATGCGAATTTAATTTCTACAGCAGGTTCGTTTGATACTTATAGAAATACCATCTCGGCAGGTACTGGTCTTTTGGAAAATAAATTTACTCTCGATGCGCGGGCCTCTAAAATTACCAGTCAGGGTTATATTGATCGCGCTGCCTCTGATTTGCAATCCTATTACATTGCGGCAGGTTATTATGGGGAACGAAGTGTTCTGAAGTTCATAAATTTTACTGGCAAGGAAAAAACTTATCAGGCCTGGAACCTTGTAAACGAAGATTCTGTTAAGAAAGGGAATCGCACCTATAATGAATTAGGACAATATACCGATGCCAACGGCCAAAGAAAATTTTACACGAATCAAACCGATAATTATACGCAAAGTAATTCTCAGTTGCATTTTATTCATCAGGTTAACTCAAAGATCAGCTTCAATCTCACAGGTCATTTTACAAAAGGTAAGGGGTATTACGAGGAGTATAAGGAGGCGCAACCTTTCTCCAAATATAAATTGACCGATCCTAAACTATTTATCAATGATACGGTGCCTGTAACCACTACTAATGTGGTCAGGCGTCTTTGGTTGGACAATGATTTTGCGGGTGCTTTGTTTAATTTTAATTATACGGCTGCTGCAAATCTTAATTTTACTCTGGGTGGCGGGTACAATACTTACTTTGGGAAGCATTTTGGACGCTTGGTTTGGGCGCAATACGCCTCAAACAGTCAAACCGATCACGAGTATTATTTTAATACTGCTAATAAAAATGACGCCAATATTTACTTAAAAACGAACTTCCGGCCGGTTGACGCGTTGAATGTGTTTTTAGATTTGCAGTTACGGCAAGTAGATTATCGTTTTTTAGGAATCAACGAAAATTTTGAGGAAAAGATACAGAATAAAACATTTATGTTCTTTAATCCTAAATGCGGATTGAGTTATAATTTAAATAAAACATTAAACGTGTACGTCTCTGTGGCGGTTGCAAATAAGGAACCTAACCGGAACGATTTTGTGGAAAATACACCCGGTAACCAGCCCAAACACGAAGAATTAACGGATATGGAGGCAGGGTTCAAATACGCTACAAATAAAATTACATTTTCAGTAAATGGGTATCATATGAAGTACAAGAATCAATTGGTACTTAACGGGCAACTAAATGATGTTGGCGCTTCAAAAAGGATTAATGTTGATAACAGTTACAGAAGGGGACTCGAGTTTGAAGTGGGAGTATTGTTGAACCGTTATTTTTCAGTTAGTGGAAATTTAGCGTTATCACAAAATAAAATTAAAAAATTTGTAGAGTATATTGATAGTAGTAATGCAGACTATTCTATTTATACTCAGCACATAAATGAATACAAAAATACGGACATCTCGTTTTCTCCAAACACGGTAGCTTCTGTGGTTTTGTCTGTAAAACCCATTAAGAATCTGGAAATTTCGCTTATTAATAAGTATGTAAGTCGTCAATATCTGGATAACACCGGTAATGCACAACGAAGTATCGACCCTTATAATACTCTTAACCTGCAAGTGAATTATTCTGTTAAGACAAGAATAATTCCCGAGATATCTTTTATGCTCAGCGTTTATAATGTCTTAAACGCAAACTATGAAACAAACGGTTATACATTTAGTTATTACTATGATTCTCCTGGTTTAACTACTACTAATTATCTGGCCCCATCGGCTCCTGTTAATTTTTTGGGAGGTGTTAGCTTCAGATTTTAGAGAGTTGTACAAGCCCGTTACAACAAAAAAGCCTATGAACATGCTTTCATAGGCTTTTTATAAATATGTAGTAAACTGGCTTAAAAAATGGAGCCAATCACGTGCATCAATTTTTCAATTTGACTATTCCAAAGCAATTTAGAAGATTCTCTGTCCGCAGCCGAATCAGCAAAGTCGGTGATAATTAAAGATATATCATTAGTAAGGTCGTCACGTTGGATTCTGAATTCGAAATAACTTCCATCTGTCTTATCCACCCATTGAAATCGGACGAGCTGCAAATCAACTGTTTTTAAGAGTCTGGCTTGTTGTAACTGATCATCCCAGATAAACGTATAAATGCCATTCCTTATATTCAGATCATCACAAAACCATTCAGAGAGACCACTTGGCGTGGATAGGAATTCATAAAGCATTTCTGCCGATGAGTGTACAACAAATTCAAGTTCGTATTTGCCGCTAGGCTCTTTTTCCGGTTTAACCGCATAAGAATCGGTTTTCCGGATAGGATTAGTTATGGAATTAGAAATAGAAGCGATTTTTGAAGGGGAAATCTCGTTTCGTTCCTTTACCGGAATAGTATTAGTGATCGCCAAAACATCCTGCGCCACTTTTTCTGGCTTTTTGAAAACATCCTGCGATTTTATTGGTTTAGAGACAATCTCTTCCTTTTTTGAGGTTGCTTTTGGCGTTTCTTTTATGTGCACTTTAGCGGAAGTTGTCTTTTGTTCGACCGAAGCGAGTTTTTTGGGTTCTACTTTTTTTACGAGTGGAGTTTTCGTTATCTTCTTGGAAACTTCCTTTTTAGGAAGAATTACCTTCTTAACTACCTGATTTTTTTTTGTTGGGGCGATCGCTTTTTTAACAAGAGGTTTAGTAATTAACTTTTTTTTAACCGCTCCCCCTTTTTTAGGGGACGGGTTTTTTTTTGCCGAAGCTGTTTTTTTTGTCGGCATCGATTTTAATTTAATTACCTTTTTTTCAATTTTTTTCTTTGCCGGTGCAGGTTTAGCCGGTTTTTTTAGTTTAACCGGTTTGGCCTGCTGTTTCTTTACAACAGCTTTTTTAGCTGCCGGTTTTGAATTTTTCACTGGCTTCTTTGTTTTGTTTTTAATAGACGAAACCTTATTTTTTTTCGACGGCATATTCCCAAAATTTTGTGAAATATAGAAATTTTTAACAAGAAAGCAAATAATAAATACATAATTTTTTTCTTTTGACTTTATCAGCTAAAGGTTTATATTTGCAGCCCTAAAAATGGCGGGATAGCTCAGATGGTTAGAGCGCAGGATTCATAACCCTGAGGTCTCGGGTTCAACTCCCGATTCCGCTACAAGTAACTCCTTGAACGTTAATCGTTTAAGGAGTTTTTAATTTTGGTTAACTCTATTAATTTGTCAGAGTGGGATTTGGAGTGGGAAATGGAGTGGGATTTTTGTCAAATTATAAGAGTATTTGGCACTTAAAACATTTAACCCCGTTAACCTAATAATTTTAAAATGGATGTTCCAGGTTTTGAAAACGAGTTTGTTAAAACAAAATCAATTCCCCCTTGTGTAATGGCACCGCTCCTATCTCCTTTAGGTAAATTTTGAAATATGGCTAATCGAGCACGCTGAAGTATTTCTGTTATTAACATTAATTCGTCAATCGATAATTCTTGTTTATCAGCCTTAAAAGTGCTGATAATAGGTATCATTCCATTTTTTGCCCGTTGATCGTATAAAGCTTTTAAAACCAAATCTGTTTTGTTTATTTCGGGCATATGTCTTTTTGTTTTGTTATTTGACCTAAACTCAAATTTAAAATAAAAACTAGTTCAAGATATTTATCATATTTTAAATCAAGGTGAATAATATAAAGTAAATTAAATATTAATTATTCGCTAATTATTTGAAATGCGACTTCAAAATGAGAATTTAGGCCTGAAATGAATAGGAAAGATGATGATGACATACCGCTTAAAAGGGAAATAATACAAGTAATACTTGCCGCTATTTCTATTGTACTTCTCTTTTATCTTTGGTCAGTGGTAAAATAATACCTACAATCTTTAGGAAGATTTGCCAGGATTTTAAAGGAATTGCAGCACTGCTAAACTCAGCTCTATCTTATCGAATAAGTTTTTACGGTTTACATAAAGAAGTTGCTTATTTCCGTGCCTTTGATTCCGTAGGCTTCATTTCAAAATTTAATGTGCTATTCCTTTTCGAGGTGTCAGCGACGATAGATTCTTTTGTTACAAACCCTTTGCATTCTGCAATTAAGATCGTTGGAGAAGTTGGCTTCTCGGTGTGATAAGTGATGCCGTAATATCCGCTACTATTTGAAATAGTATAAATTTCCGTACCCTTAATTTTCACGGTTGCTATTAAAGGAGTTTCAGAGTTGCCTTGTTTTTGAAATACTTGCCCTTGAATGAAGTAGGTAGAAGTAGGGTCATAGTCAACAGTTACATTTTTTTGTTGAAGCTTAATTTTGTCGTTTTGGCTCACTACAGTAAATGAGCACAAGGTTAATGCGAATACAAAAAAGCCTTTGAGTTTCGGTAAAAAATTTGTGCGTTTCATGACTTGAACTAAGTTTTGTTTTTGAAAATTGTAAAGTACTTTTAATGTAAGTCTTTTCTTAATCAGTATAAATATTGGCGTAAAAAGATATTATTTGAGCAGTGATACTAGCGTTTTTTCGACCATTGTATCCCTCAGGTTCTTTGCCAAAATAATCCCATTTCCATCAATCAGGAAATTAGTAGGAATTCCAATGACATTGTAAAGACTGGCACCAACAGAATTAGTGTCTATGACATTTTTCCACGTGAAATTATTTGTTACCATACAATACATCCATGATTTCCTGTTTGGATCTCGTGAAATGCCGTAAATCTCAAAACCATTCCCCATTTTGAAATCTCTATCCTTATACTCAGCGTAAACGTTCACCAGCTTTCTGTTTTCAATGACGCACGGTTTGCACCAACTTGCCCAAAAGTCCACGAGGACGAGTTTATTTTTTAATGAGGTTAAAGAGATTTCCACGCCTGCCGAATCCCTTAAATTTAAAAATGGTGCTTTATTGCCGATTTCAAGACCTACTATTGGAGGTTTTACTGTATCTGTCTTAACCGTTGTTGTGTCTTTTGGCTCAGGAGCGATTGTTCGTGTCTGCACTGTATCTGCTTTATCTTTTTTGCATTGCACGGCTACGCATAATGAAAGCAAGACGGTGAGTATTTTTACAAATGGACGCACAGACAAAAATAACATATTATTAAGTTAAAAATGTAAAGGAATATTTAACATTGCTATGAAGCGATACCGCTGTCTTTTCTGTACATTTAATCTATAAAAATTTACGAGATGAAATTCATGAAGATTATTGCCGTATCTATTTTTGCGTCGGCAGTTCATCCGGTATTTTCGCAACAGACTTCTTTGACCGTAGAGCACAAACCACTTTATGGGACAATGGCCACGGGCACACATACATATATTACAGGCAGGGTTTATTTTATTCAAGACTACAAGTTTGTGCCCGTTATTTCAAAGGTAAAGATCAAGGGCACTAAGCTCAGCGTAAAAACCGATACCCTCGGGTATTTCACTTTGGATATTACCGATTTGGTAAAATCTAAAGATAAACTTGTGGTCGTGTGCGATGCGAAGCACTATGCTGTAAAAGACGAAGTTGTATCACAGCCTTATATTAGTAATCGGATAGTGAATTTTGAACTAACCCCAAAAGCTAAAAACAAAAAAGGCTGATCATTTCGATCAGCCTTTTTCTTTTTATTCTATTGTTTTACAAGCTTGACTGTTTGTCGCTTATTTCCAACTGTAATAGTGAGCATATAAAGGCCAGGGCTTACGTTTCCTGTATCAAAAGTATAACTGACCGACTGCCCTAATTTTTCGGGCTCTGTTGACCTAATTAAGTTCCCAGATATTCCATACAAACTGAAACTGATAGTCTGTTCATTCTCCAACTCAAATGCAATGTTGACACTCTCATCTATGGATGAAGGATTCGGATAGACTGCCAATTTCAGTAGGTTTGCGGTTTGGCTTTTAATTCCATTTGGCATGGTTCCACAATACGAAGGCATCACTAAAACATGATTTCCAACACAAGTTAGACCGCCGGTAAGGCTGTCAGAAACGAAATTTCCGCCGGTAACCGCCCCAAAGGAAGAGTAAACATTTTTTCTTTGACCTCCGCTTGTTGGAAACGAGCGTTGAGACCAAAACATGAGATCGCTTAAGCTGTCATTGATATGATCTAATAAGTGTGCATGTCCAAATTCATGTTCTGCACTTTGGAACATATCATAAACGTTTGCGGGCATAGTAGCTCCGGTGGTGTCATAGTACCAAGGCTTCGGTGGGTTAGGGTTTATTAATATATCGAAGCTCTGCAAGTACCAGGTTTCAACATTCCCTGAAACACAAGTAGAAATGCTCGTTTTCGTTTCCATCAAAGTCGACTGTGCCATATTATTTGGCCCCATCGTGATTTGATTAACAGTATCGCCACTGAAAACTCCTTTGGTTGTATCTGCTCCCATGTACCAATTAATCCAGGTTACGCAAGCCCAATCTTTCATAGCTCTTCTAAGCAGAGGCTTCATGCGTAGATCATAAGTATTAATTGATGGGTGGCACTGCACCTTGTATGAAGACGAGGTCGGGCTCGAAAGCCTGATACGTTTTTTACGATATGGGCCTGTCGGAGCTAATACATTTGGTGCAATAACGTTCGTATGAGCGTATGTGATAGTTAGTGGGGTGCTTGATTCTTTTTGTGTTCCAGTAAAGTTTTGAACTTTGAATCTCCCGGTGCCCGGAGTGATCCGCGTTGGGCCGTATGGCAATAGACCCAGGTTCGTAAACTGATAAGTATATGCTGAATCAATAATCGAAGGAAGCCTGATATCTATTTGGTTGTCAGTCCATGAAATGACATCGTATGGCTGAATACCGCTTGAGTGAGGGCCTTGTGCAAAGTTCGGATAAATTGTACCGATGTCAGAATCTTTAAAAATAACTGTACCCGCTCCCATGTTGGGGCCGAAGTATTTGCCAGTAATAGTCAAAACACGACCAATCCCAGCAGGCACATTGTTATTGAAGCTACTAATAATTGGTTCGCATGCATTGTCGGTAATATTTCCTGTAAAATTCACACTGCTGAAATTTACGATACCGTTTATAGGCGTGTTTGAGGCTGGAGTGTACCAACACTGAGTAGAGGCAGAAGATCCATTTACAAATTGCAAATTTACTCCGGCTCCGCAGGTTACAATCTTGAACCTTATCGTAAGCATCTTGGTCGGTGTCGTCGAAAGCTGAACACGGCTGTAGGGGCCATTTCCAGTCCCAAAATTTATTTGAACAATTTGGCTGGTGTTATCCACAGAAACAAGCATCGGATTTATGTAGGTTGGAATGTTAAATGCTGGAGCAGGAGTTATAACGCATCGGTTGTTTGAAAGCGCTGAAGCTCCAAAAACGGAGGTATTATACTGGATATTCATTTGGCAGTTGTCAAAGAAAATTGTGGAATTGTTCGACGAAACCATCACATCAAATTCAAACCAGTTATCTGCACCGATTCTTACTAAGCGTTCATTTGCCATATCAAGATTTAAAACATCTACCATTGAGGACTTATTTCCGTTTTGGTTTGCTTTTAATTTGAATTGGTTGCTATAAAATTCTGTTCGTTCATTTACCCTTTTTACATTTTCTGCATGATCGATCAAAGGCTCTTGATTTGTTGTTTCTATTTTCCCAGTTGCTTTATGTTCGTCTCTGCAATAATTGGGTGGAGTTGGGTTCACATCATCGATATATGATAGAAAAAGTTCCAGTTCGGATTGATCTGCGAAAACATAACCAGCCAAAGTACAGAATGCAGGTATAAAGGTTGCTGAACCATCAGATTGTTGTATCCTTGTCGGTACGTCATAGGCCATTTCATAGAGTGAATGGAAGTTTGAGTAATATTGTTGTCCCACATAATTTGAACCTACAATTGGATCAATTTTGTCACAGAAAAAAATCTGTTTCGGATAGGAATTTGCCGGCTCAAAAACCTTCTCATTTTCCTTGCCGTACATTGTGTGTTTTGAAGGAACGTACGTGTATTTGTCTTCCGTTGTACCTCCGGTTGAAGTGTTGATCTTCATTCTATAAATATTGTCCAACGCATAGCACCGGGTTAGAACCTGGAATGTACGGTCAGAGTTAGTATGGATTTCACCCTTATAGGTTTTGCATACTTTGATTGTTGCAAGGCTGTATCCATATCCTCGCCTTCCATTTGAAAAACGCCAGTAGGCAACATCGCCGTTCCAAACTAAATTACTTGTTGTTAAAGGATTGCCATACTCATCGCCAGCAAAGATTTGGACACTTTGAATTTGTCCTTCAAAAACGTAAGGAATGTTTGCCATTTGAGAGTTTATATCCGCAACGTATGCGAACAAATTTGGAGTCTGTGCCTTGAGCATACCAAAGGAGAGGTATAATAGGACAATAATTTGATGGATTTTGGTTTTCATATGTGTTGTTTTTATTGTTTGAATTATTAAAGTTCTTAGTTAAGGTGATAAACGTATGGAAATTACAACAGATAAAACGGCCGGTAAACCGGCATTTTTTAATTTTCCATATTATTTTATTTGACTTGGTTTGGTGTTTTTGATAACAAATTGTACATAACACCTTACCATTTCCTTTACCTTGACAAGAATCTTAGCATGTTCAGTAGTATTCAAGGTACTTGCGTTTTTTATTTAACGAGTTATGGTACTTCCAAATCAATTAAAAATAAAATAGAAATGGAAGAAACAAGCAAAACAACAAGTAGCCTCGTAGAAATCAAAGTTACTTACATGCACCATGTAAAAGCCTCAGAAAGGCATAAAATTTCAAGTTCCTCAGACGCTGTAAAATTGCTAAGGCAAGTGTGGAGCAGTACTTTGGAAATCCGAGAGGAGTTTTATATTCTGCTTTTAAACAGATCAAACAGAGTTTTGGGTTGGTATAGAATTTCCCAGGGCGGGCTCACAGGCACTGTCGTTGATCCTGTATTAATTTTCGCGATAGCTGTTAAGACACTAGCTAAAGGGATTATCTTGGCACATAATCATCCTTCTGGTCGCCTGGAACCAAGTGAAAATGATAGACAACTTACAAAGAAGTTGCAGGCTTCAGCAGAAATGTTGGATATAAAAATTCTTGATCATTTGATCATAACCGTTGAATCGTATTTTTCATTCGCAGATAAAGGAATTTTATCTAATTAAGCTAAAAAGCCCTATTTTATAGGGCTTTTTTAATTTAAGTTTTTGTTTTTCTAATCGATTGTTGACTAAAATTAAATAAACTCTTGTCTTCAATTCGACATAGCGACATAACAATCTTAATTCTCTCTGAATTACTTAAAAAAGGAAAACTAGATGAAAGGATATCTAATTTGTATTTGTCAATCCAAACTCTATGCATCCTCGCGACCACACCAAATGTCGACAAGGAGGTACCACTTAAAAGCATAATGATTGTTTTTGGATCATTTTTGTAATAAAAAATAAAGTAAAACGACAAAAATAAAATTAAAATAAGTACAATAAATATAGCGTAAATAAGTACTTTATTAGTTTCTACTTTTTTTGACAAAGAATCTAATAACTTTTGATCTGATGGACTTAATTCAATTTC
>Ga0075163_10014130_pt1 | contig 10314 bp, 9 predicted proteins | sample JI1023141ADNA_FD_71478 | JGI IMG/M metagenome (GOLD analysis project Ga0075163, IMG submission 71478) | Wastewater effluent complex algal communities from Wisconsin, to seasonally profile nutrient transformation and Carbon sequestration -... | ecosystem: Engineered > WWTP > Effluent > Algae... | reverse complement strand
TAGTGCGCTATGACCTGCCCCGACTCGGGGACATCGCGAATCTCGATGTGGTGCATCTGCAATGCCATATCGGCACCGACACGGTGTCGCTGGCTCGGCTGGGGCCGAGATCGGTGACCGGACTGGACTTTTCGCCGTCGGCGATCGCCGCCGCACGGGATCTTGCAGCCCGTACGGCGGCCGACGCGGCATTCGTCGAGGGCGATGTCTACGACGCGGTCGCAACACTCGGCACCCAGTGCTGTGATGTGGTCTATACCGGCATCGGCGCGATCTGCTGGCTCCCCGACATCCGGCGCTGGGCGGCCGTCGTCGCGGGCCTGCTGCGGCCCGGCGGCCGGCTGTTCATGCGCGAGGGCCACCCCATGCTCGACACCCTCAGCGACACCCGGCCCGACGATCTGCTGGTGGTGCACTACCCCTACTTCGAAACGGCAGGAACCGCCTTCACCGAGGAAAGCACCTACGGCGGTGCGGGCGTCCTGTCCGCACCGCAAGGCGTCTCGTTCAACCACGGCCTCGGTGAGGTCTTCACCGCGCTCACCGACGCCGGGCTGACGGTCACCGCGCTCGAGGAGCACCGCGAGGTGCCGTGGAATGCGTTGGGCGACGCGATGGTGGAAAGCGCCGAGTACGAAGGGGAGTACGTGCTTGCCCAGAACCCGGAACGGCTCCCGCTGACCTACACGATCCAAGCGCGCAAGCTCTGACAGCCGCGCCGTTTTCCCGCATCGAGCACCGTCCCCACCGAACTAAGATCAGGGAAGTGCCAGTGAAAGGCGTGCGATATGACCAGCGGCCAAACCTTGATCGTCGACCCGGCGGTGCTGGCCGGCGCCGCGATCGCGTTCACCCAAGCCGGCACTGACCTGGCCGCCCTGGGTGCCGAGGCACCGCTGGGCGAGGCCGCCGCCGCGGTCCCGCAGCTGGCGACCGCCGGCGCCTGCCAGCAGGCCCAGGCCGCCGTCGCGGCCGACACCACCGCAGCCGCGGACGCCGCGAAAACCTTTGGTGACAACCTGAATAGCGCCGCTCAGCGGTACGAGGCGCAGGATCAGGCCGCGGCCACCGCGATCGAGAAGTGTCAGATCCAGGGCGGTTAACCGGTGAGTTCCGCGCGGATGTCCTCATCCTCACCGCTGTGGTCGGCGGCGTTGCGGCACTCGCCGTAGATCTCGACGATCCCGCGGTCCGGGTGGTCGGGGTTGGGTGACACCAGGGCCATCACCTCACCCTGATGCATGGCGCGGCCATAGGGCTTCTTGCCGGCCGGGGCCCCGTCGCGCCAACCGTCGGCGCTCATCGCGGTGATGATCTGCTCGATGTAGGCGTCCTTGTCGGCGCCTTCAGGGAAGGTGAATCCGATCTCGACGAGCCCCCGGAACGGGGCCACCCCCTGATCGGTGCACGCCGAGAACCGGAAACCGGCGCCGCGCAGTTGCAGGCCGACCGCCTGCACCAGCCGCTTGGCCGGGTCCACCACCTGGGCGCGGGTCTGTTCGTCGCTCATCTCCGGCCCGTCCAGGTTGGGCTTGCTCTCGGAAAACATCGCGCATCCTCCTAGCAGTAGTGCGCCGGCCACGGCGGCGATGCACAGTCTCGCCCGGCGGCGCACACGGTCAGTACTGGTGGTCATTGGTGACGGTGCCACGGTCGCCTTCCGGGTCATTGAGGGCAGGGGTGCCGGGTATTGGAGTGTCCCAGTCGGGCAGGCCGATCGGGGGCAGACCCGGCAGATCCAGCTGATCGGGCAGGCCGATATGCGGCTGCCGGCGTCCCTCGGCGGTCAGCCCGTTGTCGGCCAGGGTCGACCCGTCACCGTTGGCGATATCGGTCATCGCCCGCAACGACTCACTGCCCACGTCGTAGTAGCGGGAATGGTCGCCGAAATCCGGCAGGCCGCCCCGGCCGGGCACCTCGGCGTCGAAACGCACCGAGCCGAAACCGTCCCCGGCCGGATCGCGGCCGAGTCCGGCCTCCAGACCCAGCGGATAGCCCAGCTCCCGGTTGATGATGTCGGGCAGCGGGCCGGCCTGACCCAGCCAGGTCACCGGGTCGCTGGAGGCGGCACCGACGTAGACCTGGCCGCCCTCGGGCAGGTGGAAATCCGCCGCGCTGTTGGCCAGATCCGTTCCGGGGCTGCCGATCAGCACCGCATTGTCGGCCTTCATCCCGCTGCCGGCGAACGCGTCGGCCACCGTCGTCGACCCGTAGGAATGCCCGATGACGGTGACATTGGTGGGTCCGCCCTCATGGGTGGCGGACAGGCCGTTGACGTCGGCGGCCAGCAGGTCGCCGCCGGACCGGGCCAACCCGGGTGTGGCGATACGCGGATCGGTGGGGGAATCGGGGGCGTCATACCCCATCCAGGCGATCACCGATGTCGTCTCGTCGGGGTCGCCCCTGCGCATCTGGTCATACAGGTTGGTGGCGTTCTCGCTTTCCAGCCAGCCGTCCTTGACGCTGCTGCCGGTGCCGGGCACCACCACCGCGGTGTTCTGCGCCTTGTCCGGGTTGCCGATCGCCACCGCGGCCTTCCCCTGCCCGTGATAGGCCAGCGGGTCGTAGGCCCACAGCATCACCGGGCGGTCCTTCTTGCCTTCGGAGGCCATCTTGTCCAGGCCCTTCTGGGTCTGCACGGCGTTGGTGTAGCGGGTGGCATCCGCGGCGGAGAGCCCGTAGGCGCCGGGGTTGGCCAACACCTCGTCGGTAGACACCCCGTGCTGGTCGGCGACGTCGGTCACCCGGGCCAGATCATCCTGCAGGACAGCCTGATTCACCTCGTTGCGGACGTCGGCGGGGATGCCGTTGAGGTTGCCCAACTCCGGGGGGTGCTCGGCGATGAGTTGGCTTTTCTCGAACTGGCTGAGCGAATCCCACCACGACTTGACGTCCTCGGGGCTGGTCCCCGGCGAGGGGAGCTTGCGGGGATCGCCGAGTGTGCCGGGCGGGGTTTCCGGCACCGGACCGGCGATCGCGGCCTGGATGGCGGCGGCGGTCTGGGCGTCGATCTGCGCGAACACCGCGAGCAGTTTCTGCAGGATGGCCGTCCACGCCGGGGCCATCAGCCGCAGGATCGGCGGTAGCGGGGGTGCGGTGGCGGTGCCGTCCTCGGCGACCTGCCAGCCAACGGCGCGCAGCATGGCGACGGTGGTGAGCAGCCCGCTGCGGGTGAACCCCAACTGGATGCCCCCGGTGGTGAGCGCCTGGCGCAGCGCGGACAGTCGGGCGCGCAGCTCCTCCTGCCGGTTGAGGTTCTGCTCGGCCTTGATGATCGCGGTCGACGCCGCCTGGCCCTGCCAGCCGGCCCGCATCTGGGCCAATGCTTGGCGTTGCGCCGCCATGGTGGTGTCCAGCGCGGCGATCTTGGTGCCGATTTCGGTGGCGGAAGCGACCAGCTGCTCGGGTCGCGACGCCTGCACTGTCGACACCGTCACCGACACTCCCCGCCCCCTTAGCGTCCGCATCTCATCGTCGCACGGGCGCGCGGGCGGCCGCGGCACCAATTTCCCCGCCGGTCGGGGCTACCCGCGCCGTTACCGATCGGCGAGCTCAGGTGCCCTGGCTAGCAGGGATACCCCGGCGGCGTGAAGTAGGGCACGCCTTCCACGGTGTAGCAGGGGATCTCACCCGGGAAATACGGGGTGTGCACCGCGGCGATGGCCGCGCCGGCCGCGACATCGCCGGCGATGTTGGTGCATCCGCCGGCGGCGAAGTGCCGACCGTCGACCCCGGCGCAGACATCGGCGCCGGCCGTCGGCGCGCTCACCACCAGGATGGCCGCCGAGGCGCCGAGCAATGCACCGGTCAGCAAGGTCGTCATGCGTGTGACCATCTGTGTCTCCTTCTCGCCCGGGGTCGCCCGGTGCTATTTGACGTGAGTGTAAACCCGTGCGCTCCGGCGCGTGCGAGACGGACAACGCTGATCTCATCTCCGCATCAACTCATCGCTATTCGCGACACAACGCTTGGGTTCCGGTGACGGCGGCGCGCACCATCGTCGTGGGGACAGGTCCAGCGATGCCGTTTCGGCAAGGGGGAGAACACCGATGAAGGTTGTGCGCGCCACCGCGGCGCTGCTGTTCGGGATGAGCGCCGCGATGGTGGCGCCGGTGCCGGCCACGGCCGTACCCGGGCCGGGCGGGGCCACCGTGCTCACCTTGGCCCCGGCGTTCGGCCCGCTGGACGCCGATTGGCTGCGCGGGGAGCTCTTCGCCGCGCCCAATGAGGTGGTCAAGGTGCCGTACAACAACTTCCCGGGGGCCACCAACACCAACAACGGCGCCGACAAGCTCGACCAGATGCTGCATTCGACCCCGGGGCGCAAGATCGTCGCCGGGCACAGCCAGGGCGCCCAGGTCGCCGACGCGTGGCTGCGGCGCTACGGACCGACCAGCGATATCGACCCGGCCACAGTGACATTCGTGATGACCGGCGATCTGGAAAGCAAGTACAACGGGTGCGCCAACGTGCCGGGCAGCGGCTGTGTGGCCGCATACGGCGGGAACGGCTTCCCCGATGACACCCCGTACACCGTCAAGGTCATCGCCCGCCAGTACGACTACTTCGCCGACTGCCCGAACGACCTGAGCAACGCCGACGCCAAGAAGAATCGCAGCGCGGCGAATCTGGTCGGGGGCAAGGGCGAACTGAAACCGGTGCACAACGACTACAGCGGGATCGGGCTCAACGACCCGGCCAACAAGACGTTTGTCGAGGGCAACGCCACCTACATCCTGGGCGCGCCCGCCACCTACTTCCTGCCGATGGTCACCCAACAGTGGACACCCAACAGCCAGAAGGTGGGCGACGATGCCCGGCTGCGCCCCATCGTCGAATCCGCCTACACGCGGCCGATGGGAACACTGCCGATCCCGGCGTCTCCCTAGCCGGCGTCGGTGCTCTTGCGATCGCTCTTCTGCCGGTAGAGATCGCGGTCGGCCTCGGTGAGCAACGCGGCGAACGATCCCGGCTCGTACCCGCGCCCGACGGCGACACCGGTGCTGACGTGCACCGGGCCGTCACCGCTGAGCGTGGTGGCCAACGTCCGCGCCCGATCCTGGTCGTAACCGGCCACGACGGCGACGAACTCGTCGCCGCCAAGACGGCCGAGAAGCGCTGAGGGCGGCAGTTGGCGGGTCCAGCGCCGGGTCAGTTGGATGAGGACGGTGTCCCCGGCGGCGTGCCCGTCGCGGTCGTTCACCGACTTGAAATCGTCGATGTCGAGGACGATGACGGCCAGTGGTTCTCTCCGCCGCCGGGCCCGCGGCAGCAGGTCGTCGAGTTCCTTGTTCAGCCCGCCGCGATTCCACACCGATGTCAGCGGATCCCGCAGCGCGGCCTCGATCAACGCCGCATGCAGCAACCCGAGCAGTTCGGCGGCGCCCAGGATGCACACCGGGAACAGCGCGAACCACAGCGCCGGGACGGGGGCCGGCGCGATCCCCATTCCGAGCAGGACGCCCACCGCCAGCAGTGCACCGACGATGCGCGCCGTCGTCGGCCGGTGCCAGCTCCGCACGAACACCGCGATGAGGATCACCGGGACCAGCACCCACACCTGCGCGGCCGGTTCCTGGTGACCCGGCAGCGCCGCCAGCGGGGCGCTGCACGCGCACGCGCACGCCAACCAGTAGCGCCACCCGCACAGCGGCCGCGGGAGCGCGGCCAACAGGCCGACGATGGCCAGGGCCACGGAGATCCGTTCACCCCAGACATCGGGTCGCCCCGCCGCGCTCAGGATCGACAACAGATACATCACCAGGCTGATGCCGAGATAGATGAGCAGCATCCGGCGGCGCAGCACCGTGTTCAGCACCGGCACACCCCACCCCATCCCCTTGATCGGCAAACCATTGTGCACATTCGCGCCGAATCGTGAAACAGCGTGCACCCCCGATCCGGATATCTCGGGGGCGGATCGGTGTTTCGTGGCTAGGCTTCGAAGATGCCGACCGAGATCACGGTGCGCGGAACGTTCTCCGCCTTCCAGCCGCCCGAACGCGGAACCGTGCGGGCGTCGATCGCCTACGAGGGCGCGGATATGGGGACGGTCTATGACCGGGTGGCCCACGATCTCGGCGTGCTGAAGGACTCGATCACGCGGTTGCAGAGCGCCGAGCCGGCGCCGATCACCTGGTGGTCGGTCGAGCAGCTGCGTACCTGGTCACGCCGGCCCTGGCACAAGGACGGTAAGCAGCTGCCGATGGTGCACCACGCCTCCGTCGGCGTCGAGGTGAAGTTCGGTGACTTCGCCGCACTGTCGCGGTGGGTGGGCGAACACATCTCCGGTACCGAGGGATTCCGTGTGGCACAAGTCATTTGGGCGCTCACCGCCGCCCGGTAGGACGCGCTGGTGGCCGATGCGCGCACCCGCGCCGTCCGCGATGCCGCCGCCCGGGCGCAACACTATGCCGACGCGCTGGCACTCGGCCCGGTGCGCCCGGTGGCCATCGCCGACGCCGGGATGCTGGGTGTGCAGCAGCTTGCGGAGGCCGGCGGTGGCGGCACCTTTCTGCGTGCTGCGGCCACCCCGGCCGGCGGTGGCGATGTCGAGCTGGTCCCCGAGGACATCGAGGTCTCGGCGACCGTCGACGCCCGGTTCCTGGCCGGCGACTAAGCGAAAGCGTTGCGCAGGAACGGCGTCGAATCGACCAGCGAGGCCAGCACCGTTCCGCTGTGATCTTCCTCCGGGTAGATGCGGAGTTCGACGTTCTGGTTCGCGGCCACCAGCTGGTCGTAGAACGCCAGCGTCGAGGCCGGCGGCACATCCCGGTCGAGCAGGCCCACCCCCAGGAAGATCGGCCGGTCATAACCGGACACCGGGGTACCCATGAAGTCGTTGAGTGCCTGCTCGATCCCCGGGATCGAGAGCAGCGGGGCGGAGAACATCGCCGCCGGGGTGAGCTCGGCGAGCTCATCGGTGAGCGGGTGCACGCACACCGTCTCGGCGCGGGCGGCGGCGTTCAGACCGGCCGGGGACAGCACGCTGTTGATGTCCAGGTCCGGCCGCGCCTCCCGCAGCGCCGCCAGGATGTAGGCCGTGTAGGCGTTGGCGACCGCCCCCAGTTCGGGAAGCGTCAGATCGGGACCGGCCTGCGCGACGAACTTCTGGATGTTCGCCGGGGTGCCGGTGGCGACCACACCGCGGTAGTCCAATCCGCTGCCGGCGCTGAACTCGGTGGCCCAGCGGGCGCTCGCCACCGCGGCGCCGCCGCCCTGGGACTGGCCGACGATGGCCCACTTCGGAGACAGCGGGATGGCCATCCGGTGTGCGGCGATCACCGAGTCGATGACACCGTGCGCGGTGGTGACGCTGTTGAGGTAGCTCATCAGTCCGGGGGTGCCCAGCCCGGCGTAGTCGCTGGCGACGATGACGTAGCCCTCATCGAGCCAATGCGACAGGTACTCGTTGTCGCGCGGGGTGCGTGGCAGCGCGGACGGCGTGCAGTCGTCACCGAGGCCGACGGTGCCGTGTGCCCACGCGATCACGGGGTAGCCGCCCGGCGGTGCCGGGGTGCGTGGGACGAACACCGCAGCGGTACTCACCGCCGGGGCCCGATGCTGGTCGGTGGTGGAGTACAGGATTCGGTAGGCTGCGCCGGCGCCGGCCACCGACAGCTGTGGTGCCAGTGGCACCGTCTGGATGAGATTGCCGGCCGGGGGGATCGGCCCGGTGTAGAAACGGGCATCCAGACCGGACCAGTCCGGCGCCGCGGCATGCGCGATCCCGGGCACCGCGAGCACCACGGCGAGTACGAGCATCAGGGTGGCGCGCAGGGCACGTCGCAGACTGGTCATTCCCGACACCCTATGTGTGCCCCGGAAACAACCGGCGCGTCACCTCGGGGACGCGAACGGGCCACCGAAACACACCCCGAGGTTTTTCTTGACTAATTCCAGAAAGCGGGACAGACTCGGCTCGTGGACACCACGGCGGACTTCCAGCGCATGCTGCGGGACGCCGCGCTGCGCGTGACGCGTCCCCGGATCGCGGTGCTCGGCGCCGTATCCCGGCATCCGCACGCCGATACGGACTCGGTGATCCGCGCGGTACGCGCCGAGTTGCCCGAGGTGTCGCACCAGACGGTCTACGACTCGCTCAACGCGCTGACCGCCGCCGGGCTGGTGCGCCGCATCCAACCGTCCGGATCGGTGGCTCGCTACGAGTCACGGGTCGGCGACAACCACCACCACATCGTGTGCCGGTCGTGTGGGGTGATCGCCGACGTCGACTGTGCGGTCGGGGAGGCCCCGTGCCTGACCGCCGCCGATGATCTCGGGTTCGCGATCGATGAAGCCGAGGTCATCTATTGGGGCCTGTGCCCCGAGTGCATCACCCTGCAACATCTTCAGCCGCAAGCCGGTTCGAAGTAAGTAACCCGTCCGACAGCCCCGGAGAGGATCCACAAGTGCCTGAGACAAGTCCCCCGATCGGTGAGGCGCAGACCGAGCCGACCGAGGCCCAGTGTCCGATGCTGATCAAGCCGCCCGTCGAGGGCGGCAGCAACCGCGACTGGTGGCCGAACGCGGTCAACCTCAAGATCCTGCAGAAGGATCCGCCGGCCATCAACCCCCATCCCGGCTTCGATTACCGGGAGGCCGTGCAGAGCCTGGACGTCGATGCGCTCACGGCCGACGTCGATGCGGTGATGACCGACTCGCAGGACTGGTGGCCGGCGGACTTCGGGCACTACGGCCCGTTCTTCATCCGGATGACCTGGCATGCCGCCGGCACCTACCGGGTGGTCGACGGTCGCGGCGGCGGCGGTAAGGGCATGCAGCGCTTCGCCCCGCTGAACAGCTGGCCCGACAACGTCAGCCTGGACAAGGCCCGCCGCCTGCTGTGGCCGGTGAAGAAGAAGTACGGCAAGCAGCTGTCCTGGTCGGATCTGCTGGTCTTCGCGGGCAACCGCGCCCTGGAGAAGATGGGCTTCAAGACCGCCGGTTTCGCGTTCGGTCGCCCGGACTACTGGGAGCCCGAGGAGGATGTCTACTGGGGCGCCGAGCACGAATGGCTGGGCAGCCAGGAACGCTATGCCGGCGCCAACGGCGACCGCACCAAGCTGGAGAATCCGCTGGGCGCCAGCCATATGGGTCTGATCTACGTCAATCCCGAAGGCCCCGAGGGCAATCCGGATCCGCTGGCGGCTGCCACCGATATTCGTGAGACATTCGGTCGGATGGCGATGAACGATGTCGAAACCGCTGCGCTGATCGTCGGCGGCCACACCTTCGGCAAGACCCACGGCGCCACCACGGTGGAGAACGGTCCCGAGCCGGAGGCCGCTTCGCTGGAGATGCAGGGTCTGGGCTGGGCCAACTCCGGGGTCGGCAACGACACCGTCAGCTCCGGCCTCGAGGTCACCTGGACGCACACCCCGACCAAGTGGGACAACAGCTTCCTGGAGATCCTCTACGGCAACGAGTGGGAACTGTTCCAGAGCCCCGCCGGTGCGCACCAGTGGCGGCCCAAGGACAACGGCTGGGCCAACTCGGTGCCGATGGCGCAGGGCAGCGGCCGGACCCATCCCGGCATGCTGACCACCGACCTGTCCATGCGGATGGACCCGGGCTTCGAGAAGATCACCCGGCGCTGGCTGGATCACCCGGAGGAGCTGGCCGAGGAGTTCGCCAAGGCCTGGTTCAAGCTGCTGCACCGCGACATGGGCCCGGTGGAACGCTACCTCGGACCGTTGGTGCCGAAGGAGACCTGGCTCTGGCAGGACATCGTGCCCGCCGGCACGCCGCTGTCCGACGCCGACGTCGCGACGCTGAAGACCGCCATCGCCAACTCGGGTCTGACTGTTGCACAGCTGGTTTCGACGGCGTGGAAGGCCGCGTCCTCCTACCGCGACAGCGATATGCGCGGTGGTGCCAACGGCGGCCGGATCCGCCTGCAGCCCCAGATCGGTTGGGAGGCCAACGAGACCGACGAGCTGACCCAGGTGATCGCCAAGCTGGAAGAGATCCAGGGTTCCGCGGGTGTCGCGGTGTCCTTCGCCGACCTCGTCGTCCTCGGTGGCGTCGTGGGTCTGGAGAAGGCGATCAAGGACGCCGGCTTCGATGTGCCGGTGCCGTTCACCTCGGGTCGCGGCGACGCCACCCAGGAGCAGACCGATGTCGAATCGTTCGCCTACCTGGAGCCCCAGGCCGACGGATTCCGCAACTACGTCGGCAAGGGTCTGTCGCTGCCCGCCGAGTACCAGCTGATCGACCGGGCCAACCTGCTGGGCCTGTCGGCCCCGGAGATGACCGCGCTCGTCGGCGGACTGCGGGTACTGGGCACCAACTACGGCGGCACCGAGTTGGGTG
>Ga0075163_10014129_pt1 | contig 10314 bp, 9 predicted proteins | sample JI1023141ADNA_FD_71478 | JGI IMG/M metagenome (GOLD analysis project Ga0075163, IMG submission 71478) | Wastewater effluent complex algal communities from Wisconsin, to seasonally profile nutrient transformation and Carbon sequestration -... | ecosystem: Engineered > WWTP > Effluent > Algae... | reverse complement strand
GCCATCAAAAATATAAGTGGCACCATTGCCGAAGATGCGACGGCAAATAGCGGGGACATGCGCGCTGTGCATGGGTGTACTTGTGGTTTCAAGCGCTGCGTCCAGCGTGGCGCGCGTGCGGTTTTGTCCTTGCTTGAGCCGTTCGATGCGTTCCGCGTTGTTGCGCTTTCTCTGCGCAGCGACCGGCACGACTTTGAGTTCGCTGTTGAGGGCCTCGAAGAATTTGCGTGCGTCCGAGAGGATCGCCAAGTCGGTGGCTTTGTTCAGACCGAGGATCTCGTCGTCGATATCCACCTGAATGAGTTTCTGCTCGCCGGGTTTGCCCCAGTAGGGAGGTTTACCCCACCAATCCGTTTCGCCCAGGCGCGAACCCACAACGAGGACAACATCAGCTTCTCTGCGCGCTTGATTGACCGTGTCCATGGCCCAAATCGGAAGCGTATGAGGGTGCGAATCCGGAATGACGCCACGCCCGGCCCAGCTTGTGGTGACGGGCGCTGCGAGTAGTTCTGCGGATTCGCTCAATGCAGCTGTTGCATGCGCGTGAAGTGCACCGCTGCCGGCATGAATGAGTGGGCGCTCTGCGTTTCGCAGCAGATCGGCGGCGCGGCGGATTTGATCCGGGGTCGGCTCGAGTGGCTCGGTTCTGCGATAAGATTGTGGCGGCCGGCATGCCAAATGAGCTTCCTCGAAGACACCGTTCATGATGGTCTCTGGAATGTCGAGATGAACGACGCCGGGGCGGCCGATCCAACTGATGCGTGCGGCGCGTCGGAAGAATTCCGGCAAGCGTTCGAGCGAAGGGACGGCGCCGCTCCACTTCGTCATCGCCCGGGTGACGCCGGCTTGGTTGAAGTACTGATAAGTTCCGCCGCGATCCGGATAAGAGATGGGGGAGCGTCGGCTTGAGGTAATGAGTAGAACTCTGTTGCCTTCTCCGCTTTCTACCGCGACTCCCGGAAGGATGTTGGCAACACCCGGACCGTTCGATGCCATGCAGACGCCGAGTTTGCCTGTCATGCGCGCGTATGCACCTGCCATGTGCGCGGCACTTGTTTCATGCCGAGGTGAAATGAGCAGGATGCCGTGCTTGTCAAAGCTCGCAAAGAAACCCAGATAGGTTCCGTCGACGATACCAAAGACCGTATCGACGCCTTCTGCCGCCAGCAGTTTTGCTAAAACGTCACCGCCTACGATTTGAGCCATGGGTCTTGGTCCGTGCAAAAGCATTCGCATGGGGGCTGCGAAGATTGCGCGTCGCCCCGGTGCTTGAGTTACTCTTCTACGGCTTCATTCATTCACGCCCGGCATGCGTGTGCCTTGCGTTAGATCAAAGGCAGTGTGCGTGGTCGCGTTTGTACCGGACGTTGGCTTTATGTGGCGGTTTCGAACAAACTCTTGAGGTGGGCGTTCAGGAAGTGGCCCTTAGGATCGAGCTCGTTTCGGATCTCCAGAAATTGCTTCCATTTCGGATACATCGTTGCGAAATCCGCGGCGGTGCGACTGTGCAGTTTGCCCCAATGCGGGCGGCCACCGTGCTTGAGGAAAATGGGTTCGATTTCGCTGTAGTAGAAATCATGATTTTGGGTGTGACCCATATGCACGGCGATCGAGGCCGACTCGCGCTCGTAAAAGGGGCTGAGCCACGCTGTGTCCTTTCCGATAAAGCGCACCTCGATCGGATAATAGACCTCATTGTGCCGTTCAATCGCTGTTATGATTTCACGGAGGCAGGTTCCGATAGCCTCACGCGGAAGATGAAACTCCATCTCGTTGAAGCGGCGCGGCCTGTCGGTCGAGAGTATGCGCCAAGGCACACCGACGCGCGTTTCTGAGGGCTCGTTCCGGATCATGTCCTGCGCCACCATTTTTCTGAGTGATGGTGCCCAGGACAACCAATTTCGAAGTGTCATCAAGTCTTCAACAGAGTCGTTCTCCGGATTCTGCTGAACGGGCGATATGGGTTCGCTTGTGAGATCGTGGCTGATGCAATAGGCCATTCCCGTGAAGGTGACATAGTAGAATTCGAAATGACGATGTTGTTGCGCTTTCTGCAGAGCCGTATCGATTGTTTGCTCGACCGGTTCGAACCATGTGTTTCGCTTCAACTTGAATATGGGCACCGCTCGCAGTTTTGCTTCGACAAGGACGCCGAGCGCCCCCAGGGAGACGCGCGCGGCGTGAAATGCGTCCGTGTTTGACTCCGTGTTGCAACGCAATGTCGTGCCGTCGGCTTTCACAAGCGTGAGTTCTTGAATGATTTCGGATAGAGAGCCGAAGGCAATGCCGGTGCCGTGCGTTGCCGTCGAAATCGCGCCTGCCAAGGTTTGGCGGTTGATATCGGGAAGCGCTTCGAGCGATGCGCCCTTTTGTTCAAGCGCTTCACCCAACGCGTAGAGGCGCGTTCCGGTACCGACCGTTGCAACGAACTCCGAATCCAACTCGACTTTGTGCAAGCGGTCCAGGGAGACTATCGTGCCGGTGGTGGGAACGAGGGGTGTGAAGCTGTGACCTGCACCCACGGGGCGGATAGGCGTGGCTACCGTAGGAAGCGCGTTGCTCAAGGCTTCAACGCTCTCCGGCACGATGATGTTTGCCGGTTCACAAGATTGTAGACCTGACCAATTACTCCAGCGCTTGCGACCAGGCGCCAACGGTGGAACCCGCCGTTCTGCAGGATCGAATGTGCGGAGGGACAGGATGGCTCCTGTGCCGGCGCCGAGAATACCGGCGCCCACCAATAGAGCATTGCGGCGGGAAACAGTGATCATTTTGTGGCCTTCCGCCCGGACATGAACAGGGTGAGTTGCCATAACTCCTCGTCCGAACAGTCCAGGCATAGTCCGCGCGCAGGCATCATTCGTATTCCGTTCTGCGCATTCCTCAGCACTTGATCATCACCGGCTGCGAAGCGTTTGGCCCATTCAGCTTTGTCTCCCGTCAGCGGAGCGCCGGAGTCGGGAATAATGTGGCAGCCCCTGCAGCTTCGCGCATATTTCTCTGCGAGTACCGGGTCGACAGGTGACATTTGCTCTGCGCGCGCGACTTTCTGAGCCAGGGTTTCGACAGATTTTGGTTCGCCGCATGACTGAATGAGCACGGCGAGCGCCAACATGCTTGCTGCTTGTGCCCAACTGTAGACCGGATTCGCGCGCTGCCAGTTGTGTTGGGCCATCGCAATTTCCCCTTAAGCGAGTGCTGTGGTGTCCCGCATCATAGCAGAGTTTTCGCTCTCGGGAGGCGGTGCCTCAATCCACCGGTGGCCGGGTTTACGATGATAGAATCCATTGCAGAATTTCGATTGCGGTAGAATTGCGCGCAATTGAGATATCGCCTCGGCACCATCCAAATCTCCATCGAGTATACGGCGAAAGATTTTTGCGGCTTGAACCATGTCGCAGGTGTGCGGAGACAAGCGAAAGCGGGAAACGCCGTGTTCTCGAAGCCGGGTGAGGTCGTTCGCCAGATTGAGATACTCGTAAGACAGCGTTTGGATACCGTTGACCGATAGGAAATTCTGCCCGCTCAAGGTTGTGAGGTTTAATCCGTCGGGGTCGTCCTCGCAGACAAATTGGCAGCTATCCTTGGTCCGGCCATGCGCGCGGGCGTGGTAGCAGCGTGCCGACAACGCCAATGGCAAGCGGCCGAAGACAATCACTTCGATTGATGTTTTTCTGAGGTTGGTGTTTGCGCATAGAGCTTGGATCGCCGTCTCCGGCATCTCCGGCGGCAGGCAAATGTTTTGCGCGCCGTTGTTGGCGAGAAAGGAGAGGGTGACTTCATTGTATGCGTTGATGAAGGGGCCAATGTGATGAGCGCGGCCTCTCAAGGCGCGCAAGGCAGATGCATCATTGGCTTCTATCGTGAAACCTTCGCCATCGCAGACCGTTTCGACACATTTGCGGTCCTTGTCGGACGTCACTTCGGCGAGTGTCGAAATGACCACAATTTTGCCAGCAGCGCGCAAGCGCTCGATGACCAGCGGCATTACATGATCGAACAGCGGCGTGCGCTTGGAACAGATGGTCTCGCCCAAGTAAACGGTGGAGAACGGCACCTCATCAGCAATACGGAAGTAGAAGTCCCTCCACTTTTCTGCATGCCAATTAAAGAAGACCGGGCCGAGCGTCAGCTCTGGTGATGGTGTTACCGCCATTTTTTGCTCGCGAATGCGCCTTCCGTTTGTCTTCGGCCCTCAGTTAGTGTGATGAGTTCATGGATGGCGGGGTCCCGGCCTTGCATAAGATCGTCTACTGCCCTTCGGAATGCTGAAACGACTTGTTTGACATAAGCGCGGCTGCGTTGACGCCCTTCGATTTTCAGAGCGGTTACGCCGGCGCGCATCAAGTCCGGCAAAAGCGCGGACAGATTCAAGCTGACTGGCTCTTCAAAGGCGTAGTAGGGATGGTTTCGCGCATTGCAGGAATAACGGCCTTTGCAAATCGTGGGGTAACCTGCCGTTTCGCTGCGCGCGAAACGGTCGATGACGTAGGGGCCGAGTTTCGCCGTTAAGTTTCCCGCGCCGTCTTCTTCATATTTTACGTCGCCGGCCGGTGAGCACACGCCGTCCATATTGGTGGAAAGGCCGGTGGCATAGTTGCTCAAGCTGCAGCGTCCTTCCGCCATCAGCCCAATGTTTCCGAACACGAAAGCCTCGATCTCGCAAGGTATTTGCGCGTGAATGGATGCGATTTCGTCAACCGTAAGAATGCGGGGCAGAACCACTCGCTTGATCCCAAACGATTCACAGTAGAACTGAATAGCGGCAGGCGATGAAGCTCCGGCTTGCACGGACAAGTGAAGTCTGAGCGCGGGATAGGTTTTCGCCGCGTAATCCGCCACACCCATATCTGCGATGATGACTGCGTCTACAGCCAATTTGGCGGCAAGATCGATTGCGTCCCTCCAAAGGGAGAACTGGCCTGAAGGAGGAAACGTATTGACGGCAAGCAAAAGTTTTGCGCCGCGTGCGTGCGCGTAAGCAACGGCTTCGGCCAGTTCAACCGGCGTGAAGTTGAGACCCGGAAAATTGCGGGCGTTCGTTGCATTTTGAAGTCCGCAGTAGACGGTGTCGGCGCCGGCTTCGACTGCGGCACGCAAGCCGGCTGGTGTGCCCGCCGGACATACCAATTCGGGCTTTAGCAAATTGCCGTTACGCGCGGACTGGATTGGCATCTTAGCGGCCCTTTGTTCCTACGGTGGATTGCAGCGCCTGCAATACTAGCGTTCCCAGGGGGGTGAGTGGGCCAAGACCTTTAAGGATTTCGCGCACGAGATCGCCGTCAAAGTCGTCCAGCGCGTTGCGGAGCGTTACCACAGCTTCGACGTCACCGGTGACGACAAGGTCACGCGTGAAGAAAAGCGCGTCGCCATCCAATGTTCCGTCGATCATGTTGAGCAATTGCAGGAACCTTCCACGGATCGCGCCGTCGTGTGCTGGGCATTTTTCCCGCGCGTGAATGGTCAAGACCGGCGCTGCCGTATCCGGTATGAGCCGAATGACATAGGGAAGGTCGATTGGATCGATGATGAAAACCTTGTGCGCGTGCCGTCCCATCCTCGCGAAAAGATCCGGCCGCATGCGCGCCATTCGAGATGCCACGGGTGTAAGCAACGATTGCGCAATCGGCAGAGGTACTGCGATGGTAGCGGACCAAATCGTCTGCCACAGCGATGAGTGTGCGTGCGAGTGCAGCATCTTGTCAGATTGATGCATCATGTGCCGGATCCGCTTTGTTGGTGGGAAGGGAGACATAACGGCCGAAGCGGTGTCGTTGATGTGGGTCAACTGTGCGATGGCGTGATGGATGAGAATTGGCAAGCGCTTCATTGATTTCAGGCAAGGCATAACTTGCGACGCTGAAGGCACTCGTCTGTATACGGAAAATATCCGAGACGTTGGCTCAGGAATTGTCAGTCATTGTGCGTTTGCGGGCTCACAGCATTGTTCAGAATCGTTGTTGCGGCTTTTGCGACGGGCTCAAGGGTGGTATTTGGATCCACGAGTTTTTGCATGCTGGCACCGAGCAATAGACTCCCGATCGTCAAAGCTGTTGCATCGCAATCAACACTCTCGCTTATTTCTCCAGCTTTTTGAGCGGCCTTTAAAAGCCGATGGAGATGCTCGCGAACGCGATGGTGCGATGCAGCGAAGAGTTCGCGATGCATGGTTACGTCTGCAACGGTTGATGCGAGCAGCATAAAATATGCACGACCATCCTGTTCGCGCTCCTGGGCTAGCAAATGACTTTCGATGTAGTGAATGACTCCTTGGAACGGTGTGGTGCGTGCAGTCATAACAGATTGAAGGGCTTCTTCACGTTTGCGGTGGAGATGTGCGATTACTGCTGCAATGAGGCCGCGCTTGGAGCCGAAATGCTGCGTGGCTAAGCCACGGCTGACGCCGGCTTTTCTTCCGATCTCCTCAAATGTAGCAGCGCTCACGCCTTGTGCAGACACAATTTCAAGCATCGCTTCCACGAGCAGGCGTTCAGACTCGTCTCGACGTTGAGCTTGGGTGCGGCGGACGCGATCTCGCACCGTCGTCATTTGACTTTGGAATGGACAGAGGGCTGTGCGGTTGTTTCGTTGACGGCAGCGTGTGGATTCTCAATATGCAACAAGTGACGTATCCGGTACCACGTCAATAAGACGATAAACACGATGATAGACCAAGCCATGGTTACCAGTTGCAGCAGCGTTGCCTGATTGGCGATGAAACCGCACGCTTCTGGCGTTACGGCGGTTTCCAAGATTTTGACCCAGTCGTTCTGGTTGATTTTGACTTCGTATTCCCATGGTGCCGGGGAGTCGACGACGCCATTCAACATGATGATTTCGTCGGTGCGCTTAATCTTGGCCTTGCTTAGGTTCATTACAAGCTGGCGGTCGCCAAGTCCTTCGGACCAGAAGCGCATGTCACGTATCTCCGATAGCTTGGCGCGGTCTGGTTAGCAGTTGCCAGAGTACGCCAGGAATTCGAAGCAGAAGCCTGCCGACAAACGGGAGTAATAGACCTCCCCTATTGGCGAGAAAGCTGGCGGTTTCGGGTTTGGCGAGAATTTTTAGAAAGTCGGCGAGGTCTGAGGGGCCGAGACGGATTGCGTAGTTCCAACATACCGGCTCGATCAAGCCTTCCATGGTCAGGGTGTCAGGTTTGATGTGCATAGTGGCGTCAGGAAGTTCGATGGGCAGGCGAAGCTTTCCTAGTCCTCGAGACCATACAATCATAGCAGGAATCCTTTCTCCCTTGCGTTGGTCACCGATTGCGGTTCGGTCCACCACTTTGCATAACCCAGATGCTCGGCAACGACGTTCGCGGCGTTGTAGCCGCCGCCGAACGTGATCATTCCGCCCGGGAACGTACTGGCGCCGCAGACATAAAGGTTGTCTATGGGTGTCTTGTTGGACGAGCACTGCACGTTTGGCCGCGAGTAGCCCATTTGGGTCATGATGTAGGCTCCATGTTTGATGGAGCCGCGTTTCATCTGGGGGATCTTCTTCTCGATTTGCCGCGGCGTGTAGTCGTATCGACGGACGATCGTGGAGAGGTCGACGCCGGTGGTGTACTCCGCCAGCTTGGCAATCAGGCGGTCGCCGTAGGCTTTGGCGAGTGTGTCCCAGTTTCCCGATTGCGGGTCGTACGGCACGCAGGCCTCGATCCGGCAGACTGCTCCCTCAGGATCAGTTTCCCAGGGTGCCTGTCCGGGATCGATGTCTGATGTGATCGTGACGTGTCCAATGTCATGCAACATTCTCCGATCCATCACTTCGCTGATGTGGCGAATGACATCTTCGGGCGTCTCGACGCCGAATACACGGATGAAAGACTTCGCCGACCCGGGATCGGTCTTGTCGGCCTTGAAAATGGGGCGCTTTCGTAAGGCCAAATGGCAGAGATAGAAGGAGCTCTGCTCCCATTCCCAAGTCCGTGCGGTATTCAGGCAGAGCTTCGAACGGCCGGCAACTTCCTTTTCGGGAATGAACTGGCCAAACGTGGTCACCGGGTCAGTGGAAGTGATGATAGCGCGTGCGTCGATGCGTGTCACGGGGCCGTCCGTTCCCGTAGGTGCGATCTCGACGCCTTTCGCTACCCCATTTTCGACGATGAAGCGCTTGACCTCGTAGTTTTCGCAAACCTCCATTCCTGCAACAATGCCAGCCTTCTGCAGAGTCGAAGACAGGCGGTGCGATCCACCCTTGACGAGTGATGCGTTCAGAATCCGATTGAAGTAGAGCGGAACAAGGTAGCTCGAATTGGATTCCTTCGGGTCTATGCCCCACATGCAGATCAGATAAAGGAGCAGGGCGCTGAGTTCAGGTGTTTCAAAGTCCCAGCTGTCGCAGATCTCCGCTGGCGTCATCTCCGACACCTTCAGGATCTTCTGACCGAGTTCGCTTTCCATGTACGTGGCCGCCAGCTGGGCGGATCCAACCGGACGGCCGTAGGTTGACGGAACAAGATAGGCGTCAGCGATTTCCTTGTAGTCCAGGTAGATCTGCCGATATCTTTCTGCGTCCTTCGGGGAGAAGCGTGAGATGGATTGCACCGAGCGTTCGAGATCAGTGTAGAGCGTCAGTGCGCTGCCATCCTTCTTCAGGAGTGACGCCTGCGCCTCAGGACGGATGTAGACGCATCCATCCTCTTCCAGCTTCAGGTCGCGGTACGGCGGGGCGATGTCAAGCATCAGCATGTAGTTGGCGTGCAGATTGAAGCGGTAGCCGGAGAATTCCTCTGTCACCAGCGCACCACCTGTTTCGTGCCGACGCTCAACGACCAAGACCTTGGCGCCGGCGCGAGCCAGGTACGCACCGGCGGTCAATCCGTTGTGTCCCGCGCCGACGATGACGACGTCGTATGTCTGGTTTAGGGTCATGTCGAAGCCTCTTGGCGTTATTCAATCAACTGTGAAGCGCTGGGTTACCCCTTCGCGGCGCAGCAGTTCTGCTGCGCCCTGGAAGGCGATTCCGTTCCACCAATCGGGTTTCTCAAGCTTCACGTCCGAGAGCACGACATTGGCCGCGAGCGTGCCTGCCCCGAGATTGGTGTAGTTGGCGGCGCCGCCGGACTGGCAGATGTAGAACTTGCCAAATGGCGTACGCGGTGCATTGCAGCCGGCGAACGGCTTCCAGCTCCACATCTGTGCTTCGGTCAGAGAGCCACTCGGATGCATGTTGCCGCCGCAATGCGGGTTGCGGCGTACGTAGTCGTGGGGGGTGTTCACGTAACGACCAATCTTTGCCGTCTTCAGGTTTGGCATATACCGGACGAGCACGTCCTCGACCTTGTCTGCATAGGACTCTCGGAGTTCGTCCCACTTCTCGGGGCCGCCCATCGATCGCAGCTCATAGGGTACATTTGCCCAAGTCAGTACAGTGTACTGGCCGGGCGGCGCTTGCGTGCGGTCGGCAATGCAATAGTTGAAAGCGGCGCCCCAAACGATGGGCGGGTCGAGCGGGATGTCGCGCACCATGCACGAACTGACCAGGCGCTCCGCGTCGTCCATGGTCTCGGCCCCGAAGTTGTACACGTAGGTGTCATTGACCTCGGGAAATTTTTCGGCGCAAGCGAAGATCGGCCGTTCTTTCATCACGTAGTAGTTGGTGAACAGGCTTGAACCTCGGTAATCGAACTTCTTTAGGGCGACCTTTGCCGATGTCGACAGATGCTGTTCGCCTATCAGCTTGAAAAAGGTGGGTTGTGCGCTGACGTCGCTGATGATGGCTTTCGACGCCTTGAATTCCGCGTCGGGATAGGTAGCTCGTCCGGCGAGCACAATTCCTTTCGACTCGCCGTTTTCTAGGATGACCTTATCGACCGGGCAGTTGTAGAAGATTTTGCCGCCATGGTGGACAAAGCAACGGACGAGCGCGTGGGTGAGGTCGTGACTGCCTCCTCGTGCCGTGTATCCGCCGTCAGCGGCGAAGATTGTCAAAAAGTTCAGTACGACGAGCGGGCCCGACAGCCGGCTGCTGATGACATCAAGTCCCGATGTTCCCGCATAGCTAAGCACCGCAAGTTTGATCTGCTCGCTCTCGAACAATGTATCGACCAACTGGAATCCGGTCATCCAGAGCCAGTCCTTCGGCAACACCGGAACGTTGCCGAGCGTGGACAGGAATTCCAGGAATCCTTCGTCCGTATGCGGCGCGATATATCCTTGGTGCGCCATCAGTTGCACAGTCGGTCCGAAGAAATTGGCGATCTTGCGAAACGTCTCAGCATCCTTAGGGGAGACGCGCAGCCACGCTTCGTATGTCTCTTTCGCGCTGCGCCGCGAGAAAAGCACCGCATTGCCGTCAAGGAATGGATAG
>Ga0075163_10014128_pt1 | contig 10314 bp, 12 predicted proteins | sample JI1023141ADNA_FD_71478 | JGI IMG/M metagenome (GOLD analysis project Ga0075163, IMG submission 71478) | Wastewater effluent complex algal communities from Wisconsin, to seasonally profile nutrient transformation and Carbon sequestration -... | ecosystem: Engineered > WWTP > Effluent > Algae... | reverse complement strand
GTCGCAACGCCCTTGCCGCCCTTGAACTTCAGCCAGACGGGGAAGCAGTGACCGATGAAGGCTGCGGCGCCGCCCGCAAGACCAATCGCGAACGCTTCTTGCGGCGTGTACCAGGCATGATCTGTCCAGGCGTTGAAACCAAGAGCGAGCTGCCAACAGATCAGGAAGGCAAGCCCCGCCTTGCCTGCATCGAGCAGCAGCGTGGCGAGCGCAAGGTCCTTCCGGCCCGTACGCAGCACGTTGGTCGCGCCGATGTTGCCCGAACCGATGGCGCGAATATCCCCGAGGCCGGCCAGCTTTGTGATGACCAGACCGAACGGGATCGACCCGAGCAGATAGCCGATGACCGGCAATCCGCACATCGGTAGGAAATAGATGATCTCCCCGCCCATCGTCGTGATCCTCACCCGCGCTCGAACACGGTGACGCCATCGACAAAGGTGCGCAAGACGCGGCCTTCGAGACGGCGGCCGTCGAAGGGAGAGTTCTTCGAGCGCGAGTGGAGGTCGTCGCGGTCGCACAGCCACGGAGCTGTGGGATCGAAGAGGACGAGATCGGCCGGCGCGCCCTCGGCGAGACGTCCCTGCGGCAGGCCGAGGAGATCGGCGGGGCCGGAGGTGACGGGCTTCAGCGCGGCCAGCAGCGAAAGTTCATCGCGCGCAACGAGGCTGAGCAGGACAGGCAGCAGCGTTTCGAGGCCGACGGCGCCGTAGGTTGCGTCCGAAATCGGCAGGCGCTTGTCTTCGGGCGGTTGCGGATCGTGGGCGGAGACAACAGCGTCGATGACGCCACGTTTCAGACCCTCGATCAGCGCACGACGGTCGGCTTCGCCGCGGAAAGGCGGGAAGACCTTGCAGTAGGTAAGATAATCGCCGACGTCGAGCTCGTTGAAGAAGAGCGAGTAGGCGGCGACAGAGCAGGCGGCGCGTACGCCAAAGGCCCGCGCCTGTTCAACCGACCGCAGCGAGCGGCCCGTCGAGATGCAATCGACCAGAAGGCGCGCGCCCGTCGTTTCGGCGAGCGTCAGATCCCGTTCGACGGCGATCCATTCCGCTTCAGGCGGTGCGCCGCGCAGGCCAAGGCGCGCGGCGAACGCGCCCGCGTTCATCACGGTGTTCCTGGTCAGCGAGTGGGTGTCCGGGCGCGAGGCGATCAGCGCATCGAAGCCCGAGGCATACTGCATCGCGCGGCGCATGACGCCCGCATCTTCGACGGCCTGGTCGCCATTGGTGAAGAAGGCGGCGCCCGCTTCGCCGATGAGGCCAAGCTCGCTCATGCGTTTGCCTTCAAGGCCGAGCGTGAGACCGCCGGCAGGAAGCACTTTCACTTTCGCGACGCCCGCGGCGCGGCGCTTGATGAAGTCGACGAGCGCCACGCTGTCGATCACCGGATCGGTGTCGGGCATCACGACGAAGGTGGTGACGCCGCCGGCGGCTGCGGCCTGACTTGCGGTTTCCAGCGTTTCCTTGCTCTCGGCGCCGGGCTCGCCGGTCTTGACGCGCAGATCGATCAGGCCGGGGGCAAGCGTCTTGCCCTTCGCGTCGATGATGGTGTCGCGGCCAGGTGCGGCTTTCCTGAGGTCGGGACCGATGTGCGGACCCACGTCAGTGATGACGCCGGCGACATGGATGAGGCCGCCGATCTCGTCGCGGCCGGACGCAGGGTCGATGAGGCGGGCATTGTGGATGACGGTGCGGGCGGTCATGCGTTTTTCGCTCCGAGGTCCGGAGCATTCCTGGCCAGCGTCTCCAGCACGGCCATGCGGACGGCGACGCCCATCTCGACCTGTTCGGTGATCAGCGAGCGCGTCTTGTGGTCGGCGATGCCGGATTCGATTTCGACGCCGCGGTTCATCGGGCCGGGGTGCATGACGAACGCTTCGGGCTTTGCGTAACCAAGCTTTTCCTGGTCGAGACCGTAATAGTGGAAGAACTCGCGGGCGGAGGGCAGGTAGGCGCCATCCATGCGCTCCTGCTGGAGGCGGAGCATCATCACGACGTCGCAGCCTTCGAGCCCCTTGCGCATGTCGGTGAAGACGTCCGCGCCCCAGTCTGCAGCGCCCGGCGGGGTGAGCGTGCGGGGTGCGATGAGGCGGACCTGCGCGCCGAGAATGTTCAGCAGCTGGACGTTGGAGCGGGCGACGCGCGAATGCAGGATGTCGCCGCAGATGGCGATCCGCAGGCCGCCAATGTCGCCGATGCGGCGGCGGATGGTGAGCGCGTCGAGCAGGGCCTGGGTGGGGTGTTCGTGCGTGCCGTCGCCGGCGTTGATCACGGCGCAGTCGACTTTCCGCGACAAGAGCTTCACCGCGCCGGAGGAGCCGTGGCGGATGACCAGCAGGTCGGGCCGCATGGCGTTGAGCGTCATGGCGGTGTCGATGAGCGTCTCGCCCTTCTTCACTGACGACATGGCGACCGACATCGAGATCACATCGGCGCCGAGGCGGCGGCCGGCGATTTCGAAGGAGGAGGCGGTGCGGGTGGAGGCTTCGAAGAAGAGGTTCAGCAGGGTCTGTCCCGCGAGGACATCGACGTGCTTAACGCGGCGGCGGTTGAGATCGACATAGCGGTCGCCGAGATTGAGCAATTGCTCGATGTCGAGGCGGTTCAGGCCCTCAATCCCCAGAAGGTGGCGGTGGGGGAAGGCGTAGGCGTAGTCCGCCCCGGTCGATGCCCCGGTCGTCGTTGCCATGTGGTGATCACCCTGATTTCGGGGTGGATAGCGTGCGGGGCCGCGATGGGCAAGCCGTGGCGGCTCAAAGCCCGGAAATCACCCGAGATATTGGGCCAGCGCCAGCACGAGGGGAATCACCGCCGCCGACATGAGGGTGGTGGCCGTGATGTGTCCGGCCATGAAGCGCGGATCGCCGCCCATTTCGCGGGTAAGAATGTACGCCGCCGGAGGTGACGGCGCTGCACCGATGATGGCGAGGCAGGCGAGATGAATGCCGGTGAGGCCGGCGGCGACGCCGAGCGCGAGGAAGATGAGGGGCGAGACGATCAACCTGAGGGAGACGGAGGCGGCCATGAGGGTGGGGCGTGCGGTGATGGAGGAGAGGTCGAGGCCGGCGCCGACGCACATCAAGGTGGCGCCGAGGGCGCCGCGGCCGATGATCCCGGCGAAGTCGGCAGGGGGGCCAGAGAGATTGAAGCCGGCGAGGTTGAAGGCGAGGCCGGAGAGGCAGGCGATGATGAGGGGGTTGGCGGCGAGGCTGCGCGCGATGCCGGGGAGTGTGGGGTTCTGCCCGTGACCCCAACGCGCGTGGACGGAGACGGTGATGATGTTCACGATGGGGATCGTGGGCCCCATGATGAGGGCGACGAGCGCTGAGCCATCCGGGCCGAGCAGGACGCCGGACGCTGCAAGCGTGACGAAGGCGTTCCAGCGCAGTGCGCCCTGATGGGCGCTGGCGAAGGCCGGGCGGTCGCCGCGCGCCAGTGGCAGCAGCAGGAAGCCGAGCGCGCCCATGATGGCGAAGCCGCCAACGGTGACGGCGGCGAAGGTGATGTCCGCGAAGTTGAGCGGCGCGCGCGCGATCTCGGTGAACATGTAGACCGGCGCAAGGATCATGTAGGCGAAGCGATTGACGCCGCCCCATGCCGCTTCCGGCACGACCTTCGAGACGCGCGCCGCCCAGCCGACCAGGATGACGAGGAAGACCGGCGCGAGCGCCACGAAGAGAGAGGTCATGTCAGGTCCGCGATCCGGCATCCTGCAGCCGGTCGATGGCGCCCTGCAGGATCCAGGCGGCGGCCAGCTTGTCGACCACCTCGTCGCGGCGGGCGCGGCTGGCGTCGGCTTCGAGCAGCACGCGCTCGACCCCGGCAGTGGACAGGCGCTCGTCCCACATGGCGATCGGCACGTCGCGGCGGCCGAGAATGTTCTGGACGAGGGCGCGGGCGGCCTGGGCGCGGGGGCCGCTGGAGCCATCCATGTTGATCGGCAGGCCGACGACAATGCCGACGCTGCGGCGGTCGTCATAGAGCTTGAACAGCCGGTCCAGCGAGGGGGCGAATGTCTTGCCGCGAGGGATGGTTTCGAGCGGGCTGGCGATCAGGCGATTGGCGTCGCAGCCGGCGACGCCGATGGTCTTCGAGCCCGGATCGAGGCCGAGAAGCGACCCTTTGGGCGGCAGTTGGTCGAGGGTGAGCAGGGCCATGTCCCGGCATGTAGCGGGAACCGGCGGGTTTTCAAAGCCGCGCCGTCTTTGGCGTGGGGATAGTCAAACGGGCGCCCCCGGGTTAGCCAATCGGCGAAGCAGGGACGGAACATGACCGATACGGGCGCTGTGAAACGGATCGCGACTCTCTCCGAGCTGTTCCGGCCAGGGCCGAGCGGCACGGCCGTCGAATACCTGTTCAAGGCGATCTTCCTCAACGACAAGACCGACGACGCCGGGATGATGGCCAGGTACATCGAGCCGGGCACGTGCGTGATCGATGTCGGCGCGCATGTCGGCTATTTCTCGCGCCTGTTCGCGGACCGGAATCCGGGCGGAACCGTGCTGGCGTTCGAGCCGCAATCGCTGCCGCGCGGCATTTCGACCGTGGCGAGCTTTTTCCGGCGGGCCCGCAACATCGTGACCTTTCCGTTCGCGCTTGGGCGTGAGCCCGGACTGCTCGAACTGAAGATCCCGATCAAGAAGAAGGGCCAGATCGGCATCGGCCTGGCGCATGTCGGCAGCGACGATGATCTGCACAAGCGGTTCGACGTGCGGCGGGAAATCGTGAGCTGCGAGACGCTGGATCGCGTGCTGGCGCGGATCGAGACGGGCCGGGTGTCGATGATCAAGATCGACGTCGAGGGGGGCGAGCAGGACGTGCTGCGTGGGGCCACGGCGACGCTGGCGGCGCACCGGCCGGTGGTGATTTGCGAGACAGGCGATTCCATGGGCCGGTTCGGAGATTCGGTCGCCGGGCTGCGGACCTTCATGGCCGGGATGGGCTATCGGGCCCTGGACCTGCGGACGGGCAAGGAGATCGGTCCGGATGAACCGGCCATCGATACGGCCTTCATTCCGCGCGAACGGCAGGGCTGACGCCCTGCCGGTGGCCCCGCGAACGGCAGGGCTGACGCCCTGCCGGGGCGTTCTGGCGCTTGAAGTGCGAGGCTAGGGCGTCTAGGGCAGGACAAGGTTTGTCCGCCAGACACATTCCGCAGATTCAGAGGCCCAGATTGAGCGTCGACAAAGATACCGTTCGCAAGGTGGCGCGGCTCGCACGCATTGCCGTTCCCGAGGACAGGCTTGAGCCGCTGGCAGGCGAGCTGAACGGCATTCTCGCGTGGATCGAGCAGCTGAACGAGGTGAATGTCGAGGGCGTCGAGCCGATGACGACCCCGGTCGCGATGGTTCTGCCGCTGCGCGAAGACGTGGTGAGCGACGGCAATATCCGCGACAAGGTTCTGGCCAATGCGCCGCGCACCGAGGACGGTTTCTTCGTGGTGCCGAAGGTGGTCGAATAGGATGACGGCTTCCGCGCCATCGGAAAGCAGCGTCGCGGTCTCGGTCGCGATCGAGGATCCGTGCAGCGAGGATGCCCGGGCTCTGACCGGCGAGCTGCACGATTTCATCTTCAGGCTGTATCCCGAAGACGCGGACGATGAGGTGGAGCCGTGGACGCAGGAGAGGCTTGCGCAGGCTGGCGTCTTCGTCCTCGCGCGCATCGACAACGCTGCGGCGGGATGCGGCGGGCTGAAGCCGCTGGATGGCGCGCCCGCGCCAGAGGCACTTGAGATTGTCCGCATGTATGTGCGCCCGGCAGCGCGCGGGCGCGGCGTCGTCGACAAGGTGATCGACAGGCTCGAGCAGATCGCGCTGGAGCGGGGCGCGACCAGTCTGGTGTTGCGGTGCGGGCCGCGCCAGCCGGACGCGCTGCGGGTCTATGCGCGCAATGGCTACAGCGTGCGAGGCGCCTTCGGGCTGCATCGCGACTATCCTTTGAACATCTTTCTCGAAAAGCGCCTGCGGGCGGGCGACCGGCAGGTGCAGCAATGAGCGATACCCTGGCCGCAAGAGACGAACAGCGCTGGCGTCAGCTCAATGACGCGGGTGTCGCATGCTCATGTGGAGAGCGGCACGTTGGCTTGTTCGCGTTGTACTATCTGCAGCCGCCCGGCTGGGCCGGTCCGCCGGAGCCGGAGCCGAACAGCGCGCTCCGCATGGATGGCAATTTCCTGTCGCAGGATTTCTGCGTCATGGAAGGCAGGTATTTCTCGATGCGGATGATCCTTCCGCTGCCGGTAAAGGGGCTGTCTCCGCCCGCAGCGCCCCTGGCGGTGTGGGCCAGCCTCGACCGGGCCGACTTCGAAACCTATGTCGCGGCGCTGGCGGAAAACCGTCACGACAAGCTGGGTCGGGCGCAGGCGCGGCTGATCACGCGGGTGGGCGGGTATCCCGACACGTTCGCGCTGATGGGACAGGCTTTTCCTCAGGCTGACGGGCCGCCGCTGCTGGTGCTTGAGCGCAGGCAGGCGCCGCAATTGCCCGGCGGCCAGATCGTCATCGATCACCGCGACGGTGTGACGTTTGACCGCCTGCTCGATATCTACGCTGCGCATCAGCACGATATGCGTTCCAGTTTCTCCTGACGGCTTTTTTCATGACCAAGCTTACGCAACTGACCCTTTCCGACGCCGTTGACGGCCTGAAGACGAAACAGTTTTCGTCGAAGGAGATCACGCAGGCGTTCCTGACCGAGATCGACAGGTCGAACCCGCATCTCAATGCCTATGTCGTCGTGACCGCCGACAAGGCGCTGGCGATGGCGGATGCAGCCGACAGGAAACTGGCGACCGGCAAGAAGCTGGGCCGCCTCGAAGGCGCGCCGCTGGGCATCAAGGACCTGTTCTGCACCACCGGCGTTCGCACCACCGCGTGTTCCAACATTCTCGGCGAGTTCACGCCGCCTTACGAATCCACCGTTACGCAGAACCTGTGGGATCAGGGCGCCGTCATGCTCGGCAAGCTGAACATGGATGAGTTCGCGATGGGTTCGGCCAACGAGACGTCGCGCTTCGGGCCGCCGACATCACCGTGGCGCCGCAAGGGATCCAATGTGAAGCTGACGGCGGGCGGATCGTCGGGTGGATCAGCGACGGCTGTGGCGGCCGACCTCTGCCTTGCAGCGACGGCGTCCGACACCGGCGGATCGATCCGGCAGCCGGCGGCGTTTGTCGGCATCACGGGCATCAAGCCGACTTACGGCCGCGCCAGCCGTTACGGGATGGTGGCGTTTGCCTCATCTCTCGATCAGGCGGGACCGCTGGCGAAGAACGTCAAGGACGCAGCGCTGATGCTGGAAGTGATGTGCTCGGGCGACGCCAGGGATTCCACCAGCCTGCATCTGCCAGTGCCGAAATGGACGCAGAGCGTCGGCAAGTCGGTGAAGGGCATGCGCATCGGCATTCCGAAGGAATACCGCGTCGACGGCATGCCCGACGAGATCGAGAAGCTGTGGTCGCAGGGCATTGCCTGGCTGAAGGAAGCGGGCGCAATCATCGTGGATGTATCGCTGCCGCACACGAAGTATGCACTGCCGGCCTATTACATCGTGGCCCCGGCGGAAGCCTCGTCCAACCTCGCGCGCTATGACGGCATGCGCTACGGCGCGCGCGTTGGCGGCACGGGGACGCTGACGGACACGTATGAACAGACGCGGGCCAGGGGCTTTGGCGTCGAGGTGCAGCGGCGCCTGCTGATCGGGACGTATGTGCTCTCGGCCGGGTATTACGACGCCTACTATCTGCGCGCCCAGAAGGTGCGGACGCGCATTCTGGAGGACTTCGAGAACGCCTTCACCAGGTGCGATGCGCTGCTGACGCCGACGACGCCATCGGCCGCGTTTGGCTACGGCGAGAAGTCGGGCGATCCGGTGGAGATGTATCTCAACGACATCTTCACGGTGACAGCGAACCTCGCAGGTCTGCCCGCGATTTCGGTGCCCGCGGCGATCGACAGCCAGGGGCTGCCGCTGGGCCTGCAGGTGATCGGCAAGGCGCTGGATGAAGAGGCGTGCTTCAAGGTGGCTGCGGCCATCGAGAGCGCAGCTGGCCTGACAGCGAAGCCGGAGCGCTGGTGGTAGGCGCGTGACCTCAGCTGCGAGGCCTGTGACGCTGATTGGCGTTGATGGCGCCAAGGGCGGGTGGATAAGCGTGTGGGCCGGCGAAGGACGCGTTGAGCCGGACGTCCGGATGTTTTCCGATTTTGTATCGCTGGTGAGCGCTGCGCCCGAAGGTGCGGTGATCGCCGTCGATATGCCTATGGGACTGGGTGAACGGACCGAGCCTGGCGGGCGGGCGTGCGAGATCGCGGCGCGGGCGTTTCTGGGCGGGGTGCGGGCGCGGTCGGTGTTCTCGACGCCGTCTGCGCGGGCGATCCACGCGGACAGCTATGACGCAGCGTGCGCCATTGTGCGCGAGGATCTGCCCGAGCGGCTGGGATTGTCGAAACAGAGCTGGATGATCGCACCGAAAATACGCGAGGTGGATGCGGTCGTTCGCGGGCGGCCGCAGGTTGTCATCCGCGAGTCGCATCCGGAGATGGCGTTCGCGGTGATGAATGGCGGGGCGGGACTGTTTCCCTCGAAGAAGTCGGCCGAGGGGCAGGCGGACCGGCTGGGACTGCTGAAGCGGCACGGGATCAACGCAGCGTTGCATCTGGCGGGACGGCCGCGGGGGTGCGGGGCGGATGATCTGATCGATGCGTTCGCGTGCCTGTGGGCGGCGGGGCGACTTGCGGCGGGACGCGCGCGCGGGTTCGGCGCAGGCGCGGACTATCACGGGCAGCAGATGGGCATCTGGGTCTAGGCGCCAGCCTCAGGCGGGGTCTGGACTGGGGCTCCGGCTTGTCGATAATCGCGCGATTCGCAACCGATAAAGGGGGACTATCCATGATCCGGACACTGCTTGTTTGCGCGGCTTTCGCCGCCCTTGCGGCCTGCAGCACGTCGAAGCCGCCGCTGGCGATCAGCCAGGCGCCGATTGCGGCGTCGCATTCAACGTCCGAGGTCGAATCTGCAATCCTGTCGGCGCTGGCCGGACGGGGCTGGCAGGTGGCGGAGAAGACGCCCGGCAAGATCGTCGCGACGATTGACGTGCGCGGGCGGCACTCGGCGAAGATCGCCGTTCTGTATTCGGCGGCCAGCTTCAGCATCGACTATGTCGACAGCACCGGGCTGGAATACGACGCCGAGAAGAAGACGATCCACCGCAACTACAATCGCTGGGTCGCCAACCTGCGCAACGACATCAACATGAAGCTCTAGCAGGTTGCATATCGACCGCCCCGGCAAGATGGGCGGCGATCAGTCGGGATCAAGCGCTCTATCAGCCCACGTGCGTTGACGCGCGTGGGCAAGTTGTATTGGTGAGCGCATGACCGATTTTGCACCTTCCATCAGACTTGCGCCGGCCGCCGAGAACCTCTGGGCCGGCGAGGCCGATCCCAACTATGCACACCAGGGCGGACGCTTCGGCGGCTGGACTGCGGCCGTGCTGTTGCGCGCAGCGATGATGGAGCCAGGCGAGCGCGGCGATCCCTTGTCGCTGACCGTGCTCTATACCGACGCCATTGGCGATGGGCCGATTGAAGTCTCGACGCGGTTGTTGCGGGCAGGATCGCGGCTGCAGTTCTGGCGGTCCGAGCTGAGCCAGCGCGGCAAGCTGTGTGCGCACGCCCAGGTCACGTTTGGCGTGCGACGGAAGACCACCAGCTTCACCGACGTGGTGATGCCCGTCGTGCCGCCGCCGGAGTTCGAGGGGCTGGTTGAATCGACGCCGCCGGTTCCCTTCGGCCAGCAGGCGTCGGCGCGCTGGATAACGCCTTCGCCGCTCCTTGCCGCGACGGACGATCTGGCGCGGTCGCTGTTCTGGATCCGCGACAAGCATGGGCGGCAGATGGATGGCGTGTTGCTTGCGCTGCTGGCGGACTTTGCGCCGCCGCGCGTGATGTATCGCACCAAGCGGTTCACGCCGTCATCGACCGTGTCCATGACCGTGCACATCCACGCGACGCCGGAAGAGCTGGCCGAAGTCGGCGCGGCGTACATTCTCAGCGAGGTCGATTGCCGCCGGTGCGAGGGCGGATACTTCGATCATGAGGTCAAGCTGTGGTCTCGCTCCGGCGCGCTGCTCGCGACAAGCGAGCAGGTGGCGGCTTTCCGGGACTAGCGGGCGCTAGGTCATAGACTCATAAACCGCATCCATATTCTGGCGGAGGCGAGTTTTACGAGCGCCAGATAGTTGGCGGCGCATTTCTCGTACCGGCTGGCGATGGCCCGGAAGTGCTTTAGCTTGCTGAAGAAGCGTTCGACCTGG
>Ga0075163_10014127_pt1 | contig 10314 bp, 12 predicted proteins | sample JI1023141ADNA_FD_71478 | JGI IMG/M metagenome (GOLD analysis project Ga0075163, IMG submission 71478) | Wastewater effluent complex algal communities from Wisconsin, to seasonally profile nutrient transformation and Carbon sequestration -... | ecosystem: Engineered > WWTP > Effluent > Algae... | reverse complement strand
GCAGAAAAAATGTGGAGTTTGCCGCTGTCCTGGTAAGGGGCACGCACAGGCTTTGCGTATGACTATCTGTGTAGAGTACCGACTACGAAAAAGACCCTTTGTGAAGAGGAAAGCCGCCCGGCGTAAACCGGGCGGCTTTTCACAACATATAACGTCCTTAACGCGGACGGCGATAAAAACGCCAGAAGAGCTGTAAGCCGGGTTTTGTATGTGGCAAGCCACATGATGACCATTCCTCTGGGATGATTGTTACCAATCACCTCAAGCAACCAACCCGGGCCACAAGGCACAGACAGCCCTATGCGCGGCCCCTATTTGGTCTTGCTTCCGGTGGGGTTTGCCTTACCAGTCCTGTTACCAGTCCCGTGGTGGGCTCTTACCCCACCGTTTCGCCCTTGCCTGATCCGTCCAAGAGTAAACCTGGGGGCCATCGGCGGTTTGTTTTCTGTTGCACTAATCCGTCAGGTCGCCCTGCCCGGCCGTTAGCCGGCACCGTATCTGTGTGAAGCCCGGACTTTCCTCCCCCACCCCGCTTTAAAAGCAAGTTAAGAGCGGCCATCCGTTCTTCTGGCGGGGGGACTATGGCACCGATCAGGGGATAATGGCAAGCTTCTGCCGCAGCAGGGACGCCAGACGCAGGGTTGTCTGGTCGTTCGCCGTTCCGGCATAGGGCTGCGGCCCGGCAAAAGCTTCGGGCTGGAAATGGCGCTGGAATTCCTGAACCAGCACCCCGAGATCGAGAGCCGGATTATAGCCATAAGTCACCAGCGCCTGTTTCAGGCGGGCACCATCCTGCAGCAGGGTGGCGGCTTCGTTGAAATCGGCCTGGATCGGCTGCGGCCACAGGCCGATACCAGCCTTCGCCAGCGCTTCCCACGGGAACTTCTCGCCCGGATCAAAGCGGCGGCCCGCCGACACGTCAGAATGGCCCAGCACATGATCGGGGCGCATATTGTGCCGGGATACGATATCGCGACACAGTTCAATCAGGGCATCGATCTGCGCCTGCGGGAAATCGGTATAGCCGTGTTCCCATCCCGGGTTCTGCAACTCGATACCGATCGAAAACGAATTGATATCAGTGATCCCTTCCCAATAACCAAGCCCGGCGTGATAAGCGCGTTTGTCTTCATTCACCAGCTGGGTCATACGCCCGTCTTCTTCGATCATGTAATGAACGCTGACTTTATTGCCTTCAGTATTCTGCATACGACCCGTCAGCATCTCTTTTGCGACCTGCGCTGTTGGCGTGCCGGTGTAATGAAGAATCAGAAATGCGGGATGGCCGCCGTTTTTACGGTCTTCGAAATGAAGAGCTGGCTCTTGCGTGATTGTCAGGGTCATTGATTCTCCTTTACCCGCGACAAGATTAGCATACCCGCCACCCAGAACAGAAGGATGGTTGCGATCCCCGCGCGCTGACTGTCGAAAGCCTGCGTGGCCATTGCAAACGCGAGCGGCCCCAGAAACGATATGCATTTTCCCGTCAGGCCATAGAAACCATAAGTCTGGTTGATCCTATCCGGCGGGGCCAGACGCGCCGCCATCGTGCGGCTGGCCGATTGCACCGGCCCCAGAAAGATCCCCAGCACCAGCGCCAGCCCGATGAAGATATTTTTATCCTCGACCATGACAACGCCGATGCCCGTCACGATCAACCCGGCCAGCGCGATCATGATCGTGCGCTTGGAGCCGATGCCATCATCCAGCCATGCGAACGATGCCGCCCCGACCCCGGCGGTCACATTCAGGCCGATGGCGAAGATCAGGATATCCTGAAAGCTCATGCCCAGCGTCCCGGCGGCGTACAGACCGCCCACCGCAAACAGCGTATTCAACCCGTCGCGGTAGATCATGCTGGCCACCAGAAATGTCGCCAGATTTTTATAGTGCCGCACATGACGGATGGTATGGGCCAGATCCGCAAAGCCCTTGCGGATCGCCGTCTTCATCGACATGCCGGTATGGCCGATATCATCGGTGAACAGCAGCAGCGGAATCATGAAGATCAGAAACCACAGCGCCGTCAGCGGTCCTGTCGCGCGGATATGTTCGGAATGTTCCTGCGGCAACGACAGGAACGGCTTGATATCGCCCAGCCCCAGCAACCCGGTCAGCGACAGCACAAGACACAGCAACCCGCCCAGATACCCCATGCCCCACGCCCAGCCGGATATGCGCCCCAGCATAGAGGGCGGCGCGATATGCGGCAGCATGGCATTCGCGAAGACCAGCGCAAGTTCAAAACCAACATTGGCGATCACCACCAGCGTCAGCACCATCAGCACATTGCCGAACGACGGGTCGGGTACGGCGAACCAGAGGAGCGCCGTCGGTATCACGCACAATAATGAAAAGAACGTCAGAAATTTTTTGCGCGCACCGTAATCGTCGGCAATCGCGCCGAGAGGCGGGCTGAGCAGCGCGATCAAAATTCCGGAGAATGCCAGCGCATATCCCCACTGGGCCGATCCCGCCACTTCGTCGCCCACGATGCCGCGCGCAAAATAGACGCTGAAGACAAACGTCACGATCACTGTGGCGAATGCGGAATTCGCCCAATCGAACAGGCACCATGCAAATACAGATTTTTTGTTCATCTCGGCCCTTCCGGTGCGCTGATCGCATGCTATGTTATTGGTATAGAAAGGATGACGGCATGAAAAGCCCCTTGCCCGATGTGGTGTGCGTTCTGGCCTGCGCTGCCGCCATTATTGCCATGTTTTCAATATTTTCGCCCGCCCGCGCCGAAGCGGGGCCGGATTACCTGAAAGAAAAACCCGATAGCTCCCCTGTTGCAACATTTGCAGGCGGATGCTTCTGGTGTATCGAAAGCGAATTCCGCCCCCTGCCCGGCGTTCTGTTCACAATTGTCGGCTATACGCAAGGCAAGACGCAAAACCCCACTTATGATGACGTATCAACGGGCGATACTGGCCATGCCGAAGCCCTCGAGATTTATTTCGACCCGCAGAAAATCACGTATGAACAGCTGGTCGAGCATTTCCTGAAGCGGGCGCACGACCCCACTGAACTGAACAAACAATGGGTTGATAAGGGCACACAATATCGTTCCGGCATTTATTACCATGACGCAGAACAGCACAAGATCGCGCAGGGCATGATCGACAGGCTGACGGCTGAAAAATATTTCAAACGCCCGATCATGACAGAAGTGAAACCCGCAGTGACGTTCTGGCCCGCCGAGGAATACCACCAGAATTATTACGACCGGTATCAGGAAACCTATGGTCAGGTGCACCGCCGTGTGACCGCCAAGAAAGAGATCAAAAAGGAACGGGAAAAAGAACGACTGTCCCGGTAATTCTTATTCACAAACTTGAAAAACGGCAGATTTCTGCGGCTTCTTATCCCAAAGTTATAAGATTTTCCGGGTTTTGTTTTCCATAAATTTACCTTTTCCCCGCCATACTGATCAGATAGGGAATCGACACTGAAGTATATCTGGTAAACGGATGCGGGCACGCATTCAGGGGTGGAAACAATCATGATGGGAAAAAGCCTCGAGCTGCTGGGGTTGGCATCGTTCAATGTCTTCCTCGGTCTGGTTGTGACCATCACGTTCCTGAACCAGAATGGCGGCAAGCCTGCCGCCGGTGCGACACATCTGACAGAGGCCGGTGTTTCCAGCTTTATCAATGAAATGACCGCGATCTCGCTCGGCCAAAAACCGGAGATGGATCAATACGGTGTAACGACATGGTTCATGGATCACATCGATGAAGCCGGAAAGTTCGTCAGCACCATCAACATCGCCCGTCCTGACAGCAGCGAAGAGCAAAAGGTTCTGGAAATGGACCGGATGAATTATATCAGTCACGTTCTCACGGGGCTGAAGTCGGTGCAGGACCGCAAGGCGAATGTACAGATTGAATATATAAAAATCGAGGAAGGTGGTAAGCTGGCATCCGTCATATTTACCAACACAGAGCAGGGATCGATGCCGGTTTCCAACGAGGGCGGCGATTTCATGATCCCTGTGACGGGGACATCATATTGCGAGCAGAAAATCGTCCTGCAGGACAAGAAAATGAAAGTATCGGGCGCAACCTGCACCACCAACGTCAATATCAGCAACGGATACTAGGCATGCGCAGATTGTTGCTGGCGGCGGTCTGTGCCCTGCCCCTTATGGGCCTGAGTCTTCCTGCCGCACAAGCGCAAGAGGCCGAGGGACTGGTCAAGACACTGGACGGCCCGTTACTGCAGGCATTCATAGACGACACCCAGCGCATTCTGGCCGGGGAAGATCCCCGCTATGTCACGACGGACGAGATTGCCAATTATTTCGTCAATCATATGACCGATGATGCTGATATCAAGACAATCCTCAAATACGAGCTGGATGACTACAAGGGTGAGACACAGGCGCTGTTCAACAAACAGCAAATTCTGGGGTATGCGCTGTCCGGCCAGCGCACCATGAGCGAATACAAAAATTCATCGACACTGAAGTCAGCCGATATCAGCGCGGATGGCCGATCCGCAAAAGTTCAGATCGATATTCACGAAACAGGCCTGATGTCGATCAACAGCCAGAGCGGATCGCCGGTCAGCGTCATGGTTCAGGCGGAATCCCAATGCGTGCATGATGTCATTCTGTCATGGAACCATTTCATGCAATTGAAAAAGGCGGACTGCACGACTGTGGTCCGCCCGCTTTCGCAATAAATCATCTTTCGATCAGGTCGGTAACGCGCCCGGCAGATACGCCATGGCGATATGCACCAGAGCAAAGACATAGAAACCGCCCAGCTGGTACGCCATATCGATGGCAATCGCCTCAAATGAAACCCCGGTATAGAGAGACCCCATCACCGTCGGCGGCATCGAGAAGGCAACCCAGACGAGGCAGGCCAGGCTGATGAATTCATGGACCTTGGTAATCTCCAGCATATCCACGAAGAACGAGAAGAACGCCGCCGCGAGAAGCCAGAGCAGTAATGTCGAGACATACTGGATCGGCTTGACCTTTATATCGTCGGCGGTCAGGCCGCGCAGTTCCATCCAGCGGCGGCCCATCACCTTGGGGTGATACCACAGCAAACCCAGCGCAAACGCCCCGAGAGCGGATGCCAGCGTTGCCGTGTACGGAAATCTCAGTGCTTCTACGACGTCCATAATGACCCCTTCCGGTTATATGATTACGATCTTTCAACCATCATTTTCTTGATCTCGCCAATCGCCTTGGCCGGGTTCAGACCCTTCGGGCACGTATTGGTGCAATTCATAATGGTATGGCAGCGATAAAGTTTGAACGGATCTTCGAGCTGATCAAGGCGTTCACCCTTGGCTTCATCGCGCGTATCAATCAGCCAGCGATAGGCCTGCAGCAGGATCGCGGGGCCGAGGAATTTGTCGCTATTCCACCAATAGCTGGGGCAGGATGTCGAACAGCTGAAGCACAGGATGCAAGCCGCCGCACCGTGACCATCATGACCATTCATCAGTTCGGCATCATCGGCGCTTTGCAGGCGCTCGCGCGTGGGCGCCGGAGAATCTGCCTTCAGCCACGGTTCGATCGAGGTGTATTGCGCGTACATATGCGTCAGGTCAGGGACCAGATCCTTGAGCACCGGCAAGTGCGGCAGCGGTGACACTTTCAGATCGCCCTTGCAGTCGTCAATCGCCTTGGTACAAGCCAGCGTATTCTTGCCATCGATATTCATCGAGCAGGAACCGCAAATGCCTTCGCGGCAGGAGCGGCGGAATGTCAGGCTGGGATCGACATCGTTCTTGATATGAATCAGGGCGTCGAGAACCATCGGCCCGCATTTAGTCAGGTCGATCGTGTATTCATCCGTACGCGGGTTATCCCCGGTTTCCGGGTCATAGCGATAAACCTTGATGGTCTTCCGCTTCTTCGCGCCGTGGGCCGCGTCGATTTTCTTGCCGGGTTTGACTTTGGAGTTCTGGGGGAGTCTGAGCTGAACCATGATATGCGCTTATTCAAATGAAAACAGGCTTATAGAATAGGCGGAGCCGATCGTTCTGTGAAGGCCAAAACCGTCCGGTTGAGAAATATCAGGCGTCGAGGCCCAGCTTTTGCAGGCGGGCAAGGTAGTGCGTTGCCTCTTTCATCTTGGCATAGCCTTCGGCGCCGCCTTGCTGGATCGTGTCACGGAAGCCTTCGGCCCGTTTGATAACGGCTTGCAGCGCGAAATGGGTCCTGACGTCCTTGGCACGGCCTTCGACCGTGTGGCGCGCCATCAGATCGTCGACGGCAATCTTGAGCTTCTGGCAGACCACAGGGCCCTGAAAGGAAACCGCTGCGGCCTTGAATTTATCGAACAGGCCCGCAGGTTCTTCCGGCTGCGGAGGTTTACCGCCGCCGCCGCTGAATGCATGTTTTAATTTTGGACCTTCAAAAAACATCGTCGCCTATATCTTGTAATCTTATTTATCTATTTATACATTTAGTGAATTAAAATTCCAATAATATATGCAAGTCATTGTGATTATTGATTATTTAGGCTGATACGACGGGCCCATAATACATATGGCAAATAATGCCAGTGCGCGGCTCCGCCAGTTATCCGTCTTCAGACGCTCGATATCTTTATTGAACTGATTGATCATATGCTGGCGCAAGCTCATCAGATCGCGATCATCCGGCAACAGACAATATTCCGGCGGGCAGGTCTGCTTTTGCAGATCATCACGTTCGCGTGTCACGATGGTCAGGGCGTTTTCCCTGAGGCGAGCCCAGAAGGCGGACCGTTTGTCTTCCTGTTCAGACATAACATGGACTCTTTGATGAGAGCCTCTCCTTGATATTCCTGAGCCAAATCGTATCTGATACAAAGACCAGCGTCAAATTAGCGACCGGAGGATGCACTATGAAAACCCTTGCTATCAGGAACAGGAGCATCCCGACTCTGGGCTTTGGCACATGGAAGCTGTATGGCGCAGAATGCGTGCGCGCGACGGAACTGGCGCTGGATATCGGTTATCGCCATATCGACACGGCGCAGATTTACGAGAACGAAGCCGAAGTCGGTCAGGCCCTCAAGAGCTCTGGTGTCGAACGGCGCGATGTTTTCCTGACCACCAAGGTGTGGATGGAGAATGTATCGAAAACAAAACTCGCTGCATCCGTCGATGAGAGCCTGAAAAAGCTGAACACTGAATATGTTGATCTGTTGCTGCTGCACTGGCCGGTTAGTACCGTGCCGCTGAAAGAACAGGTGGAAGCGCTGGCCGCCGTACAACAATCCGGCAAGGCCGGCCTGATCGGCGTATCGAATTACCCGGTCGCGATGATGCGCGCGGTGCTGGATGATTACGGCGTCAAGATCGCCAACAATCAGGTAGAGTATCACCCGTTCCTGTCGCAGAAGCCGGTGACGGATTTCGCCCGCGCCCACGATATGTGGGTCACGGCTTACAGCCCGCTGGCACGCGGCGCGATTACTGGCAACCCGGTGCTGCAACTGATCGGCGAAAAATACGGCAAGAGCGAGGGACAGATTGCGCTGCGCTGGCTGACGCAACAGCCCTCTGTCGCGGCCATCCCCAAAGCCGCCAGCGAAAACCACATCCGCAACAACATCGACATTTTCGATTTCACCCTGACGGACAAGGAAATGAGTGCTATATTCGACCTCGCCCGTCCGGACGGGCGGCTGATCAACCCGGGATGGTCACCGCAATGGGATCAGGCCGCATAAGTTACAGGAGAGATTTCATGCCGATTATTCATGTTCACCTGCTTGAAGGCCGCAGCATCGAACAAAAACGTGCGCTGGCGAAGGAAGTGACCGACGCCGTGTGCAGAACCGTCAGCGTGCCGCCCGACGCCGTCGAGATCATCATGCATGATATGGCACGCCATGATTACGCCACCGCAGGCGTTCTGAAATCCGACGAGAAGAAATAGCCCGGTTTCATGCAAATTTGACGGTGTCGCGGATATCCTGCTACACCGTCCCCATGTCCACAACAGATGTTAACGAAGAAAACTTCCGGGCGCGGTGCGCCGCCGCGTGCGCACGGCATCCCGATCTGCTGCGCCTCAAGACCATTGCCGCCGTCGGTGTTTATGATGCGGAGATCGGCGGACACGGTAAAGATAGCCAGCGCCTGACCGATATGCTGGATTACCTGCTGCGTTCCGGTTTTTTGATCGGCCCTGATTTTGAGATTGATGCCATCAACTTCCGCGAAGGTCGTGATTTCCTGTTTGAGGAGAACCCCGTCGATCTGGTTTTTGTGTCTTATATTCTGGTGGGTGCGCAAGAACCGTATTTTTGGCCGAACGACGCCAGAAAATTTAATGAAGATGAAATAAGCTATACAGTCAGCCGTCGCGGTTGCCGCGGCGGATGGGCCAATCACATCGACGAGATCGGTGCGAAGATGGTTGTTACCTATGGCGGACATCTTGAGGTCAACGCACAAACATTTGCCAGTGAATACCGCGATGATTATGCCGTGCTGATCCCCTCGCCCAGCGAAGAATGCATGGGGCGTATTGTACCGGCCAGCAAGATAAAGCCGCTTTACCCCACCCTGCCGCGCATCGACCTGCCTTATGGCTGGTTTGGATTTTCAGCACAGCGCGATTATCTGATGGCGACGAAGCCGTCTCTCCATGCCAAGACCTGTCTGGGTGAAGAAGCGCTCAAGAATGCACATCGGTCGGAACCTCAGCAGCGACAGAAGTTCGCTTTCCCGAGATATCGCCTGTAGCTATTCCGGCAGGAAGCCGCCGGATTGCAGCGACCACAGGCGGGCATAGTGGCCGCCTTTTTTCACCAGTTCAGCATGAGAGCCATCTTCGATGATCGCGCCATGATCCATCACGATCAGGCGATCCATGCGGGCGATGGTGGACAGGCGGTGTGCAATCGCAATCACGGTCTTACCCTGCATCAGCGTCGCCAGTTGCTGCTGGATATAGGTTTCGACTTCCGAATCCAGCGCCGAGGTCGCTTCATCCAGAATCAGGATCGGTGCATCTTTCAGGATAATGCGGGCAATCGCGATCCGCTGGCGCTGACCGCCCGATAGTTTGACGCCGCGTTCCCCCACATGGGCATCGTAACCCTTGCGGCCACGCTCATCCTCCAGCGTCAGGATAAATTCATGCGCCTGCGCCTTGCGGGCGGCCTCGATCACTTCTTCACGCGTCGCATGGGGGCGGCCATAGCGAATATTTTCGATGATCGAACGGTGCAGAAGCGATGTATCCTGCGTCACCATTGAGATATTGGCGCGTAATGTGTCCTGCGTGCAGCCAGCGATATCCTGATTATCGATCAGGATACGTCCGCCCTCAAGATCGTAGAAGCGCAGCAGCAGGTTGGCGACCGTGCTTTTCCCGGCACCGCTATGGCCGACCAGACCGACCTTCTGCCCGCCCGGAATATCAAGGTTCAGGTTATCGATCACCCCGCTTTGTTTGCCGTAATGGAACGACACGTTATCAAAACGGATCGCGCCCGTTTTGATATCCAGCGGCTGCGCCTGCGTTTCATCAGTTACGCGATGCGGCTTGGAAATTGCCTGCATGCTTTCCTGCGCGGTGCCGATCCATTCGAAAATCCCGGTCAGTTCCCACATGATCCAGTGCATCTGGTGGTGCACCTGAATCACCAGCGGCAGGATCATGGCGACCGCGCCGGGCGTAATCGTCCCTTGCGTCCACAACCACAGCGACATCAGGAAAATGACGCCGATCATGATGCTGTTGGCGATACTTAAGGTCGAGGTCATCAAGAAAATCTGGACGTTTTTATCCAGAATACGGCCCGAATGGCGATGCAGCGAGCCGAGCACGAAATCATCCTCGTACTGGCGACGCGCAAACAATTTCACCGTCATGATATTGGTGTAGCTGTCGACGATACGCCCGACCATATGGCTTTGCGATTCCGAAAGGCGCAGCGAGCGTTTCTGTACGCGCGGAATAAAGACCCGCAGGATCGCCACATACAGCGCCACCCATGCCAGCATCGGCAGGACCAGAACCCAGTCCGCCGACATCAGCATGATCGTGGTCGTCACGATAAACACCGACACATACATGACCGAGCCGATAAACTGGGTCATCACATCGCGCATGGCCGGGCCCATTTGCTGGACCTTGTTGGCGATACGACCCGCGAAATCATTCTGGAAGTAAGACAACGAATGGCGCAGCACATACCAGTGCGACTGACGGCGGATCAAATTGCCAAAGAACGGCACCACGACAATACTATGCACGTATTGCGCGCCGATCCCGGTCAACGGCGCCAGCAGCAGGCCGAAGATGACAAATCCCGCCAGTTGCCAGAGATGATCGTGCAA
>Ga0075163_10014126_pt1 | contig 10315 bp, 12 predicted proteins | sample JI1023141ADNA_FD_71478 | JGI IMG/M metagenome (GOLD analysis project Ga0075163, IMG submission 71478) | Wastewater effluent complex algal communities from Wisconsin, to seasonally profile nutrient transformation and Carbon sequestration -... | ecosystem: Engineered > WWTP > Effluent > Algae... | reverse complement strand
ATGTTTTTGCTTTTTTGGGTTACTGATCGCAAAAAACTGTTACACTAGTTTGCTCCGGTATTATCGGGAATAGCCATCAGTGGTATATTGGTATGATAGGACATCTTCTTGGTCATACTGCTATTGAAAATGCTTCCAATCAATGTGCGCCGGTGGGTCAGCATCACTATTAAATCAATTTTTTCTTTATCAGTCCATCCCTGCAGGCTTTCCCTGAAATGACGGCCGGCTAAATGAACGGCATGTATTTCAGTATCGGGATATTTTTCCCGCAGCTCATCCCTGAAATCAGCGATCATGTTTTCATGTTTTTTGAAATCTTCTGCATAGTCGTCATCCATGTCTGTAAACACAGTTACATGAATGGAGGAGAGGAAATAGCGTGCGAGGGTAATCACCGGGTTCAGCAGTTTATCGGGCACGGTGAATTTATTCACGGCCAGTAAAATCTTCCGCGGCACGGTCCATTCAGCCAACAGGGGCACGGCCAGCACCGGTACCGGACTGCGACCAATTACGGCAGCTGTTCTGCTGCCATATACCACTTCTTTTAATCCGCTGCTGCCATTGGTACCCATGACGACCAGCTCCGGTTTATGTTCATATACGGCATTGATCACACTGTTCACTGATGAATCCCGGAATACCCTGGTACTGGTTTCCACAAATTCAGTGGCTTTGATACTAGCGGCCACTTCCTCCAGTTTTTCTTTCATCTTTCCGAAATCAACATCATCCATCAGTGTTTCCACGGCATGTATCAGCATGATCTCTGCGCCGGCTTTACGGGCAATCTGCACGGCAAAGTTCAATGCCTTGTCTGCATTGGGAGAAAAATCAGTAGGTACAAGAATCCGTTTCATGTTGCATAATTTTACACTGTGAAACAATAAAATCCCTGGTTACCCGCCTGTGACGAATATCACCGCATCAGGTGATTTTTCACCGTAGACAGGGTATTGAAACTCAATGATTTTTTTATGCACTACATGATCACAGAACGATTTCACCCGGGAAAAGTAAAAGCACTCTACCAGCGCTTCGCTGAAAAGGGCCGAATGCTCCCGGAAGGAGTGGAGTATGTCAACAGCTGGGTAAGTGATGACCTCAGTATTTGCTGGCAAATCATGACCAGCAGGGATCGCTTTTTACTCGATCAATGGATTAGTCAGTGGAGTGACCTGGCCAGTTTTGAAGTTACTGCATTGATCAGTTCAGCCGAGGCAAAGGAACTGGCACTGCGCTGAACAAAGAATAATCTGGCCGGAAATATGGAATCATCAGGGCTGATGCTCTTATACAGATATGAGAGCGGTCTGCCTTCTGCTGGTTCATCTGTTGCTGATCGGTTCTTCCTGCCGGGAAAGTCCGGCTCCCCCTGCTCCCGGCACCGGGGCGATACCAGCTTTTGAAAAAATTCCTTCAAAGAGTGGTGAGATTCCGCTTCCTCCCGGTTATAAACGTAGTCTGGTAACCACAGGCAGTTTTGGAGAATGGCTGCGACAATTGCCAATGAAGAAGGATAAGACTGTTTATCTCTACAATGGAAAACCGAAAGCCAATCAGTCTGCTCAATTTGCAGTAGTCAATATCAGTACCGGCAAAAAGGACCTGCAGCAATGTGCAGATGCCCTGATGCGGTTAAGGGCGGAATATCTTTTTGCGACAGGCCAGTTTGAAAAAATATCGTTTACAGATTATGCCGGAAAAACCTATCCATGGAAGGGAGGAAAAGATACAGCTGCATTGAAGGGGTACCTCGAACATGTATTTGGCTGCTGCGGTTCTGCTTCTCTTGAAAAGCAATTAAAACCGGTCAGCGATTTCCGCGATATCAGCATCGGTGATGTACTGATCCGGGGTGGGTTCCCCGGACATGCGGTAATGGTGATTGACCTGGCTGAAAATGAAAAAGGAGAAAAGATATACCTGTTGCTGCAAAGTTATCAGCCGGCTCAGGACATGCATATCCTGGTAAATCCGGTGGACAGCAGTCTCAGTCCCTGGTATCAGGCCAGAGCAGACAGCAACATTTATACGCCTGAATGGCATTTCAAGAAGCAGCATCTCCGCCGCTGGTAAGAAGCGCTTTGCCGGAACTTGGAGACTTCCCCGAATTGGCTATTTTTGCCAAAAGCATTCAAATGAAAACATTCTTTGCCCTCGTGATCGGCTGTCTGATTTTTTCTGCTGCAGGCGCCCAGTCAAAAACATCGGTACCCGACAGTACAAAAAAAATCATGACCGTTGAAGCTTCCTGTGGCCAGTGCCAGTTCAAAATGCTGGGCAAGGGTTGCAGCCTCGCTGTAAGGATGGATGGCAAATCTTATTTTGTTGATGGTACTACCATTGATGATCATGGAGATGCTCATGGCCATGATGGTTTTTGTGAAGCCGTTCGCAAGGCAGAAGTGCAGGGAGAAGTAGTGGACAATCGTTTCAAAGTCACTTATTTCAAGTTGCTGCCAATGGCAAAGACTAAGTCCCGGCCATAAAAAAGGGGAGTATGTCTTTCTTCAAAGGATTTTGTATTGTAGTACAATTTTCGTAGAATTACGCATAATTAAAACCACCTACAATGAGAAAAACTTTCAGAACAATTTTTCTGGGCACCCTGGTGCTTTCTGTAGTTGCAGTTGCCTGCAATAACAAAAAAGAAAACAAGGAAGAACCGGCAAAAGTTGACACACCAAAAGTTGAAACAGCTCCGGTAACAGCTCCGGTTGATACCCCTGCTAATGGTGATACCCTTGTTCCCAAGCCGGTGAAACCAGGAGAGTAAGTGTACTGATTAGAAAAAAAATTGCATCACCCGTTGTTATCAGCGGGTGATTTTTTTATGTCTGCCACTGCCGGTATTTCGGGTGCCGGATGATGCTGATGGGCCATTGCATGTTTGTGACGATGCTGCAATAGTTTATGAATCAGCCAATGCTCCAGCTTATGATGCATGGGGATCAGGATGGCTGCCAGTGCCACAAAGATCAGGATCTCCAATACAGGGGTATGATGAGTGAGATTGGCCACTGTTGGATGCAGGAGCAGGGTGAGGTATTCAAAAAGAAAGAGCAATGAAAGCACACCCAATACCCGGATCAGTTTAACCGGCACATTCACCCGGCTGAGCATTAATGTCAGCAGAAAAATACCCGGAATAAAAATAGCGATCAGCAGCATCTGTAATTGCTGGGCTCTTTTTTTATGTTCCCTTGCTTTTTCTTCCTGTAATTCGAGCTGACGGTATTGTTCATTACTGGAAATAACCTGTGATTCACGGATTTTATCGCGGCTGTTCAGTTCTTCATTTAAACTTTTTACATAATCCACATAACTAAAAGCACTGTCGATCGCCCTGATTTTTTTATAATGGTCGGTCAGGAACTGGGCGGCATCCAGTTCCTTGGAAAGGAATTTCCCGCTTTTGGCAACAGCTAAAGACAATCCGGCATAATGGCTGGCAGAATCATATTGCTTTGTGTCTTCAAAAAGCCGGGCCAATCCCAGCGTGGTTTCGCATAAAACTTCATCATCACCCGCCGCTTTCAGGTAACCGATAGCTGTTTCATAATGCTCCATGGATTCTTTAAAGCGACCCATTTTACGGTAGCTATGTCCCAGTCCCGTGAGGGAGGTTCCGATCAGATCGCCGTCTTCCAGTTGTCTGGCCAGATCAAGTGATAAACTGAAATACCGGTAGGCGGAGTCTGACTGATTGAGCCGGTCGTAAATATCACCGGTATTCAGGGCAATATTATACTTCAGTTGTTCCACATTATTCAGCTGGATAATGGAATCAGCTTTATGGTAATATTCCAGTGCTTTGGGATATTCTTCCTGAAAGGCATACACGATACCGATATTCATCAGTACACTGGCCAGGTTGAGAGGGTTACTTCTTTTTTCTTCGATCTTGAGTTTTTCAATATTCAGTTCAAGTGCTTTGCTGTAGTTGCCGATTTTAAAAAAAGTGTTGGCCAGGATTCCGTTTGATCTGGATTCTCCTTCCATGAAATCGATCTTGCGGGCAAGGGATAATGCTTCAAATCCAATCGTCAGTGCTGTATCCGGATTGAATACGCTGGTGGCACTGGCCAGTTTCCAGAGCAGGGTAACCCTGTTACTATCGGCATTCACTTTTGCCAATTCCCTGGTAAGACTGTCTGCTCTTGGTTTCTGGGCAGCAAGGGGTTCGGTGCAAATCAGTATGGTGGTGAATAAAACAATCAGGCTGACAAAACGGTGATATAGCTCCCTGCGATTCATGTGTGTTAGTTGGCTGTTCTGATTTTGATGTAATTTATAGTATTCTTGCGTTTTAACATTTAAATGCCTATTAATGATCAGGCAAGCTTTTGTAAACGACATTCCGCAAATCCAGTTTGTCAGAAATGCCGTAAAGGAAAATACACTCTCTGATCCCGGACTGGTACCAGATGCAGATGTGGAGGATTATATCCTTCGCAGGGGCCGGGGCTGGGTTTGGGAAGAAGCGGGACGAATCATTGGATTTTCAATTGTTTCAGTTAGCGATCAGAATGTATGGGCATTATTTGTGGAGCCTGGTCAGGATAAAAAAGGAATTGGCAGGGCCCTTCATGATATGATGATGGACTGGTATTTCAGTCAAACCGATCAACCCATTTGGCTCAGTACCTCGCCCGGAACCCGGGCAGAAGGTTTTTACCGCAAAGCGGGATGGCAGGAAACCGGTTTGTATGGAAAGGGAGAAATCCGTTTTGAAATGAGCCGGTCCCAGTGGCAAAACCAGTCTGACATCTCGTAAAATTCAAATATCTTTATACATCCCGGCAGGCAACTTCCGGGCTTATCCGACAGTCATAGCACTGAGATTCAAACCTTATTCGAATGAAGAATATTGCTTTTGCCTTTCTGCCCCTGTTAATAGCCGGATTTATGTTACCCGGTGAACAATGCAATTTACACCGGACAACTGCTGCGCCGGCGGATGGCCCTTACGTTTTATATACCAGCAGTAAAATTTATGTCCATCAGATCTTGCAGGAAGAGAAGGGCTGGAGGGCGGCCACTACCGCCTATGAGACTGGAAAAAAAGGAGAAATCAGTCTGCTGGTTGCAACAGATCTGCCCGATAAATTTTTCTCGGTCAAACTGAAGACTGAATTGGATGCTGAGAGAACAGAGTACAATGATGTTAAAAAGCAATTCATCGTTTCTGATATCGAAGGAAATTTCGGTGCTTTCCGGCAATTATTACAGGCCGGGGGTATCATTGATACTAATTTTCAGTGGACTTTTGGCAATGGTCACCTGGTACTTACCGGCGATTTTGTGGATCGGGGCGCCATGGTCAATGAAGTACTGTGGCTGATCTATTCCCTGGAAGATCAGGCCAAAGCAGCCGGTGGTTATGTACACTATGTATTGGGTAATCACGAGATCATGAACATGAGTGGTGATCTGCGGTATGTACATCCGCAGTACCTGAAGGCGGCTGGCTTATTGAATACGGGATTTACAGATCTATACGGACCTAATTCCGAATTAGGACGCTGGCTACGGACCAAGAATGTGATGGAAAAAATCGGGGATATTCTTTTTATACATGGTGGGGTATCAGCCCCGGTGAATATGCTGGACTTAAGTACTTCCCGTTTAAATAAAATGGTGCGTCCGCATTATGCCGACAGCCTGATGAATTTTAAACAGCCGGAGCTGGAAATTTTATACAGTGATCTGGGGCCATTCTGGTACCGCGGGTATTATGGGGGAGCCGACCGGGCAACAATGAATACCATCGACAGTACGCTCCGGCAATATAAAGTGAAAAAAATCGCCACCGGTCATACCGTGATCGCAGATACTATATCTGCATTAATGGGTGGTAAACTCATCAATACCGATGTGCACCATTTGAAAGGACATACAGAGGGATTACTGGTTGAAGATGGGTCTTATTACAGAGTGCTTCCTTCAGGAGAAAAGAAAAAATTCTTATAAGCCTTATTCTTTTCTCATTTCATCATTATAATAATCATATCGGCTGGCCTTACCATTGTTGATATCCACCCGCAGGAGCAGATTGATCTGTCCGCTGCTCAGTTCTTCTTTATCTTTTCCAAGAATCAACAACTGACGGCCGTTGTAAAACCAATCGCCCCATTCTTTTAATCCGGTGTTCATGGTCCAGATAGTCTTTCCTGTGGCACTGATTCTTCCCAACAGGATCCGGGCATCCCTTCCGATCTGTTCCCGGTAAATAATCAGGAAATCATTACCTGGCAGGCGGATGGGTCTGGCTGTGTTTTTATCCAGTAAAAAACCGCCGTGAAGAAAACCGGTTTGAGAGGATGGACTCTCAGCAGCATCCTTATTCAAAGTAAACTGTCCGGGTCTTTTTTTATCCAGTGAAGAGATATACAATTGCCTGCGGGCGGTTTCATCATTTTCAGCATTGCGTTGCAGGCTGCTGCTTAGTTTTTTAAATTCAGCAGGACTGTACAAGCCAAACCATTGCCCGCCGATGGTATCCTGGTTCACATATAATTCATTGTAATTGGGTGTTCCCCTCATCAGTGATTCCAAATCGTTGGCAATTTCGCGGCCATTGCGTTCCAGATCACGGAGCTGGAATTTTCTGTCGTGTAAACTGTCTCGCCGCTTATTCAATAAATCCCGTCCGGCATAGTATTCTTTGGTGATGCGGCTGTATTCAGCCTGACTGATCCGGCGGGCGGCATAATCATTGGAGGGGCGTCTGTTTTTTTGTTCATAGAGGGAATCCATATCTGCCCGGTAATGTTTTTCGGCGGCTTCCACCTCTTCCAGCATTTTTTCAATTGTATTTTGGGAACCGTCATCATCAGTGGCTTCAGCCAGCAGGGTTTGGGTATTCAGTTTCCATTTGTTGCCATCCAGGGCAGTAAAATAAAGCAGGGTAGAGCCGGGGTCAAAACGGTAATAACGTCGTTCAGCCGGGAACTTTCCGCTTAAAGCCGGGTTCTTTTGTTCAAGGATGGAGATATCAGCTTTCTTCTCCAGGGTCATGGCGTCAAAAGCCATGGGCTCGCCAATAAACACCCAGGCCTGGGAACCGGAAGCGCCTAACACTTCTACAGGATGGTTTTTGATATCGCTCTGGGCTTTCACTTTTATCTCCAGCAGTTTAGCGGCAGTGCTGGCATCATTGGTTTGCAGGTAATAAGTAGTGCTGGCAGATTTGCGCACCATATTCCCCTGGCGGGAATAGCTATGGATTTTCAAATGAGGCATAATGGTCAGGATCACGCCCTTGCCGTCTTTTTCAAGATAAAGGGCCGGCACCGAAGCATATTGTTCCTTCATTCCTTTGGGGGCACCGCCAAAACCGCTGTTCATACAAGTGCGGATGAGGAAAAGGATACCGCCGGTGAGGACGATAATGACGATGATCGCAATCAGCAGGGGCCTGGGCATTGTTTTCATGCCCGTTAAATTAAGAAAGAAAGGGATTCCGGAAAACGATTTCACCCTTTTAGGGGAGTGAAATCAGCAGGCAGAAAGGCAATTTTACGCCTGGGATAAAAATCAGCAACTGTTTTTTTTACGGATCAAAAACTTTGGCTAATTTGTTGACCTCTTCATCGATTCCCTGTGGAGCCGATCAATTAACTATCAAAACCAAGCATTATGAAAAAATTACTGATCCTGTTTTTTGCAACCAGCCTTTTTGTGGCCTGTAACAATGATAAAAAAGATGACCGCAGGTCTACCCGCGACCGCGAAAAGGAAAAAGATGATTACCGTAGCCGGGACGATGAAGAAAAAGATGATTCCCGCACCACTGATTACAAGGACGATGAGAAAGGTACCCGTGACAAAGACGATGACCGCAAATCAGCTGCTGGCTGGCCGCAGTCCAGCAAGGATGAGTTTGTAAACAGCTGTGTAAGAGAAGCCGTTAAAAATGGCCAGACCCGTTCCATTTCTGAGCGGTATTGTGAGTGCATGGTGGAAAAAATGGAAGCACTTTACCCTGATGTAAGTGAGGTGGAAACACTCACCGAAGAGGATGTAACAGCCGTGGTGGACCGTTATAAAAACAAATGCCTCGAATAAAGAAATCTGCTTATAATAAAAGGCCTGTACATTTTAAGTGTACAGGCCTTTTGCTTTTAGGTTTTGTCGGCATTCCCGCTTAAATTTGCCCTCCTTAAAACAAGAACCGAATGGCAAGATCAATCGCTTTCCGGGAAGCCCTCAGAGAAGCAATGAACGAAGAAATGAGAAGGGATGACCGGGTATTTTTGATGGGTGAAGAAGTGGCCGAATACAATGGTGCCTACAAAGTGAGCCAGGGAATGCTGGCTGAATTTGGTCCCAAAAGGGTGATCGATACCCCCATTTCAGAATTGGGTTTTACCGCAGTAGCTGTGGGAGCCGCCCAAAATGGTTTACGCCCCGTGGTTGAATTCATGACCTGGAACTTCGCCGTTTTGGCTTTAGATCAAATTCTCAATACAGCTTCTAAAATGTTGGCAATGAGCGGTGGACAAGTTAGTTGCCCAATCGTTTTTCGCGGCCCTAACGGGTCAGCCGGTCAGCTCGGAGCCCAGCACTCTACGGCTTTTGAAAGTCTCTATGCGAATATTCCGGGTATCAAAGTGGTATCTCCCAGCAACGGATATGATGCCAAGGGATTGCTGAAACAGGCCATCCGTTTTGAGCAGGATCCGGTGGTATTTATGGAGAGTGAAGTGATGTATGGCGACAAAAGTGAAGTACCCGAAGAAGAGTATTATATCGAACTGGGCAAGGCCGATATCAAAAAAATGGGCCGGGATGTGACCATCGTTTCTTTTAATAAAATGATGAAAGTAGCTCTTGGAGCTGCCGCAGAACTGGAAAAAGAAGGCGTGAGTGCCGAAGTGATTGATCTTCGTACGATTCGTCCGCTGGACTGGATGACCATCCTCGAAAGCGTGAAAAAAACAAACCGTCTGGTGATTGTGGAAGAACAATGGCCTTTTGCTTCTATCTCATCAGAAATTACTTACCGGATCCAGAAAGAAGGTTTTGATTATCTCGATGCTCCGATCCGCCGGATTACAGCAGCTGATGCACCACTGCACTATGCAGGAAACCTGGTGAATGCTGCTTTACCGGATGTATCCAGAACAGTTAAACTGGTAAAAGAAGTGATGTACACTAAAAAATAAAATCAGACTAAAATAAACGGGCCCCGCTTTGATTCATTCAAAGCGGGGCTTTTTTATGCATCGTAGATATACTAAGCATAAAATATTTTTGAGATTTCGTGCAGCGATTCCCGTAAGAAACCGCATCTTTGTTATGGTTTTTCATAGGATATTGGATTTTAAAACGAGGCTGGGTTTCTACCCGGCCTTTTATTTTTACCTGTACTCCGCTTTTCCCGCCCTTACCATGCATGGCAAATACGCTATTTTTGTTCTTAAATCAAGTAGATAATGGCTGATATACTGATCATTGATGATGAAAAGGCAATCCGCAAAACGCTGACAGAAATCCTGTCCTTTGAAGGATACAAAATTGAAGAAGCAGCTGATGGGGAAGAAGGATTGAGAAAGTTCAAAGAAAAAAACTACGACCTCGTGCTTTGTGATATCAAGATGCCCAAACTGGATGGGATCGAATTTCTGCAGAAAGCAGGAGAGAGCAACCCGGATATTCCTATCATCATGATCTCGGGTCACGGTAATATAGAAACCGCTGTAGAAGCGGTGAAGAAAGGGGCTTATGATTATATCTCTAAACCACCGGATCTCAACCGGCTGCTGATCACCATCCGGAATGCGATGGATAAGAGCAACCTGGTGACCGAAACCAAAGTGCTCAAAAGAAAAGTGAGCCGGGTACAGGAAATGATTGGTGATTCAGCCCCGATCAAAAAAATTAAAGAAACCATTGAGAAAGTAGCCCCCACCGAAGCCCGGATCCTGATCACCGGAGAAAATGGAGTGGGAAAGGAACTGGTGGCCAGATGGGTGCATGAAAAGAGCAACCGGGCTACCGGTCCCATTGTGGAAGTAAACTGTGCGGCCATCCCTACTGAACTGATCGAAAGCGAACTCTTTGGTCATGAGAAAGGCTCGTTTACCTCAGCTGTTAAACAAAGAATCGGCAAATTTGAATCCGCCAATGGAGGCACCCTGTTTCTGGATGAAATAGGAGACATGAGCTCCAGTGCCCAGGCCAAAGTGTTAAGGGCCTTGCAGGAGGGAAAGATTACCCGGGTAGGGGCCGATAAAGATATCAGCGTGGATGTAAGGGTGATTGCGGCCACTAATAAAGACCTGCTGAAAGAAGTGGAAGCCAA
>Ga0075163_10014125_pt1 | contig 10315 bp, 7 predicted proteins | sample JI1023141ADNA_FD_71478 | JGI IMG/M metagenome (GOLD analysis project Ga0075163, IMG submission 71478) | Wastewater effluent complex algal communities from Wisconsin, to seasonally profile nutrient transformation and Carbon sequestration -... | ecosystem: Engineered > WWTP > Effluent > Algae... | reverse complement strand
CGGTCGGCGTTGAGCGTTGCCCCCGCGGGCGAGCTGAGCGCGAGCTCGATGGTCTCCTCGCGCTCGGCCTCGTCGAAGTCCTTGAACACGTCGACCTCGACGTCGACTCGCGTGACACCGGGCGCGAACGTCACCGTGTGCGTGGCCACCGCGTAGTCGATCAGCTCGGTCGCCGTGCCGCCCTGGATCGCGGTGCACTCGATGGTGACCGTGGTGTCCGACGCCTTGCTGAGCAGCACCGGGATTAGCGCGGTGGTGCCGGTGCTCCCGCTCGCGCCCTCATCCGTGCCCGAGCTCGGGAACTCGAACGCGACGACCGGCGGGCTCGCGGCATCGCCAGTGGACGGACCCGGCGCGGAGTACGAGCAAGCACCGACCACGACCAGCGCGGCAAGCGCGATGCGATTTCCAACCACACGCTAGAATCGCCCGAACCCACCCGACTGCTCAAGCCCGTTTGGAGGCCGGATCGGTGGCCGGAAGGGTTCGGCGCAGCGCAAGTGACGAGATCAACACGGAGACGCTCGACAGCGACATCGCCGCACTCGCGTAGATCGGCGACAGCAGGCCCGCGGCCGCGATCGGGATGCAGACCAGGTTGTAGGCCGACGCCGCGATCAGGTTGCGGCGGATCACCCGCAGCACCGCGCGCGACAACACGAACACGGTCGGCAGCGTCGCGATCCCGCCGCGGAGCAGCGTGACATCGGCGGCCGCGGCCGCGAGATCGGTGCCGCTGGCCAGCGCGATGCCGAGGTCCGCCGCGGCGAGTGCCGGGGCATCGTTGATGCCATCGCCGACCATCGCGACCCGCTGCTTGGTGCGGATCAGCGCGGCCTTCTCGGTCGGGCGGAGCCCGGCGTGCACGGCGGTGATGCCGACCGCCTCCGCGATCGCGCGTGCGGGAGCCTCGCGATCACCGGTCACCATGATCGGTTCGATGCCGAGCGCGCGCAACGCGGCCACCGCACCGCGGGCCGCCGGAGCCGCGACGTCCCCGATCGCGATCAGCCCCGCGTACACCCCGTCGACCGCGACGTGACACTCCGAGGCGATGCCGTCGGTCGGTGGCACCGCGACGCCGGCGATCGCGAGGTAGTCGCGCGACCCCACGCTGACGCGCTTGCCGGCGACGCGCGCCGACAGACCGCTCCCCGGATCGATCTCCGGATCGTCGAACGGCTCGAGCGTCAACCCGCGCGCACGCGCCGCGTCGATGATCGCGTGCGCCATCGGATGCTCGCTCGCCTGCTCGGCCGACGCGGCGAGCCGGAGCACCTCGGGGTCCGGATCGTTGACGAGCTGGGGCGTGCCCGCGGTCAGCGTGCCGGTCTTGTCGAGACACGCGACCTCGATCTTGCTCGCGTGCTCGAGCGCGACGCCATCGCGGAACAACACGCCGAGCTCGGCGGCCCGCGCCGTCCCCACCGCGACGGCCGCCGGCGTGGCGAGTCCGAGCGCGCACGGACACGCGATCACCAGGACCGCGACCGCGTGCTGGATCGCCGCCTCGCCCGAGGCACCGGCGAGCAGCCACGCGAGCAGCGTCACCGTGGCGATCGCGAGCACGATCGGCACGAACACGGCACTCACTCGATCCGCGAGCCGCGCGATCGGTGCCTTCGCACCCTGCGCGTCCTCGACGGCGCGCGCGATCTTGGCCAGCGAGGTCTCGCCGCCGGATCGCGCGACGCGCACCGCGAGCACGCCGAACGTGTTGACGGTGCCGGCGTACACCGCCGCGCCCTCCGCCTTGTCGACGGCCATCGGCTCCCCGGTCAGCATGGCTTCGTCGACGGCGGATGTGCCCTCGATCACCGTCCCGTCGGCGGGGATCCGCGTGCCGGGCTTGACGCGCACGACATCGCCGGGTGCGAGCTCGGAGGCCGCGACGTCCTGCTCGTTGCCGCCGGCGATCCGGATCGCGCGATCCGGCGCGAGCGACATCAGGCCGCGCACGGCATCCGCGAGCTTTGCCCGCGCCCGCGCCTCGAGCAGCTTGCCGACCATCACGAAGGTGACGATCGACGCGCCCGCCTCGAAGTAGAGCTCGGCGTGGTGGAGATCGCCCGCGAGATACCGGATCGCGGCCACCATCGACGAGATCCACGCCGCGCCCGCGCCGAGCGCGATCAGCGTGTTCATGTCGGGCGAGCGATGCATCACCGCGCGCGTGCCGGCGCGCAGATATCTCATCCCCGGTCCGAGCACCACGATGGTCCCGAGCGCGAGCTGCGCGATCACGATCCAGGTCGCGACCACGTGAGTCATCGCGATCGCGAGCAGCGGCACCGTCGCGACGAGCGCGATCATCGCGTCGCGCTTGAGCCCGGCCGTCTCGCCCGCGTGGGCCTTGCCGATCGCCTGCAGGCGGCCCTCGCCCGAAACCTGCGCATCGAGGACATCGGCCGGCACCTCGTACCCCGCCGCACGGATCGCCGCCGCCACCGCTCGGACGTCACCCTCGAACGAGATCCGCGCGCGCGACAGCGGCAGGTTGACCTCGGCCCCGGTCACGCCGGGCGCGGCGAGCGCCGCTTTCTCGACCCGGCGTACGCACGCAGCGCACGTCATCCCCAGGACGGGTAGGTCGATCGTGGTGGTCGTCATGCTATGACCGGCTCGTGATCACCACCTTGCGGGTCAGCGGCATGACGTGCAACGGCTGCCGGAAACATGTCGACGCCGCCCTGCGCGGAGTCACCGGCGTGACCGCCGTCGAGGTCGACCTCCCGACCGGGCAGGCCAAGGTCGTCCACGACGAGGTCTCGATGGAGGCCCTGGTCGCGGCGGTGGAACAAGCTGGCTACCAAGCGGTCGGCAGCGACAGTTAGCGGTAGATTCGCGGCGTGTTTCGGTTCGCGTTGATCGCTGGCCTGGTTGCCTGTGCGCCCTCGCAAGGCACCCTGCGGCGGCCCGTCGATGCCGAGCTCGCGCACCGCCTCGGGAGCGACGTCACGCTCGCCGATCCCGACGCTGCGAAGCGCATCGCCGAGCGGCTCGCGAAGCCTCTCGATGTCGACGGAGCGGTGCGGATCGCGCTCGCGAACAATGCGCGGATCAGGGCCGCGCTCGCCGAGCTCGAGATCGCCGGTGGTGGCCTCGCTGTCGTGCTCGGTCCGACGAGCGTCGAGGTCATGCTGCGTCGTTCGGAGACCGAGGTAACCGTCACCCAGGAGGTGCTCGGTCTGTTGCTCGCACCTCGCCAGCGCGCCGCAGCCAACGCAGATGTTGCGGCCGCGCGCGCAGAAGCTGCAGCGATCGCGCTTCGCCTCGCCGGTCGCGTCGAACGCGCGGTCTACGATCTCCTCGCCGCCACCCAGGCCGAGGAGCTGCGCCGCAGCGTGTTCGAGGCCGCCGACGCTGCCGCGCTGTTGCGCGAGCGCATGCATGCCGCAGGCAACACCACCGATCTCGCGCTCGCTCGCGATCGCGCCGCCCGCGAGGATGCCCGCGTCGATCTCGGTCGCGCGCAAGCGGCGGTCGAGCAGCAGCGCGAGGTCGTCAATGGCTTGCTCGGGCTCACCGGCGAGCAGACCAAGTGGACGATCGAGGGCGCGTTGCCCGAGCTCCCGAAAGCGGCACCGTCGCTCGACGCGATCGAGACCACCGCGGTGACGGCCAGCCTCGACCTCGTCGCCGGGCGTGCGCGCGTCGAGGCGGCGCGTGGCCAGCAGGCGCGCGAACGACTGCGCTCCGTGCTCCCGCACATCGGCGTCGGCATTTCAGTCGCCGAGCACGACGACCACTACGAGACCGGCCCCGCGTTCGAGCTCGGCTTGCCGATCTTCGACTGGAACAGCGGAGGTCGCGCCCGGGCTCGCGGCGCCGAGCGCAAGGCCGTACACGAGCTCACCGCGTCGGCGATCGAATTGCGGGCGGGCGCACGCGCTGCGCGAATCGCGGCGCTCGCGAGCTACGCCGAGGCCCGCCACCTGCGCGATGTCGTGCTGCCTCTCAGGCAACAGGTCGTCGACCAGCTGGTCCTCCACTACAACGCGATGGATGCCGACCCGTTCGCGCTGGTCACCGCCCGCCAGCAGCTCGCCGAGACCGGCGCTCGCTATCTCGACGCGTTGCGCAGGTTCGCCGGGGCGATGGCCGGGATCCGGGCCCTCGAGCGGGGGGTGATGCTCGATCTTGACTCCGGGTCATCACAACGAGCGATGGCTCCCGCCCCGATCGACGCGTTACACTGACGGGGATGCTGCGTTGGTGGTTGGTGAGCGTCGTGCTTGCAGCCTGTGATCCGCCTCGGCCGATCCCACCGGACGCCCCGATCCCCGACGCGCCGCTGCTCTGCATGCGCGGCCCGATCGGCATGAACGTCACCACGCTCGCGGGCTGCGAGCAGTCGGGCACCGACGACGGCGATCGCGACGCGGCGCGGTTCGACAACCCGACCGTGGTCGAGCTCGGTCCCGATGGCGTCGTGTTCGTCGCCGACTTCGACAACAGCCTGGTGCGAAGGCTAGCGCCCGACGGCACCACCACCACGCTGGTCCAGCGCGACGGCTTCAGCGCGCCGTTCGGCCTGATGTTCGATGGCGATCGCACGCTGTGGATCGAGACGGATGACGACGACGCCGCGGTGCACTCCGAGGAGACCGGCACGATCTGGAAGCTCGATCTCCCCACCAACGAGCTCACCGTGATCGCGCGCAACCTCGGCCGCCCGCGCGGGCTCGCGCTGCTCCCCGACGGTCGGATCGCGATGGCCGACCACATCCACAACGTGATCTCGATCCTCGACCCCGAGACGGGCATCACCACTCCGCTCGCCGGCCTTCGAGATACCCCCGGCTTCGCGAACGGCCAGGGCAACACCGCGCGGTTCGCGCAACCGTACGATCTGATCGTCAACCCCGACGGAGACCTGCTGGTCACCGAGCTCGACAATCACCGGATCCGCAAGGTCACGCTCGACGGCACGGTCACCGACTACGCCGGCTCGGGCGCTGCCGGCAGCCTCGACGGGCCGAGCGCGGTCGCGACCTTCGACGGTCCGCAGGCGATCGCGATCGCCTCCGATCACTCGATCTACGTGACCGATATCCGGCGCTCCCTGATCCGGCGGATCAAGGATGGCGTGGTGAAGACCATCGCCGGCGACGGCACGCGTGGCTGGATCGACTCGGAGGATCCACGCGGAGCGCGGTTCTACGGCCTCGAAGGCATCGCCGTCGATGACGGGCGAATCATCATCGGTGATGGCAATCGAGGTGACGACATGCCGTTTCACCGCGTGCGCGTGATCGACCGCGCCGCGGTGCCGTGATCAATACCCGCGCTTGACGCTGGTCGAGATGTTGATGACCGGTGGCGTCGCCGGCTGGGGCGCGGGCGCGGCCACGGCCTGACCGCCGCCGCCTCCTCCACCCATCATCATCATCATCATCATCATCATCATCGGGTCCATGCCCGACGACTTCTGACCGGCCAGGTCCTGGATGCTGCTGGTGACCGAGGAGAGCAACGAGGTGATCTCGGAGCTCGCGGCACCCGAGCGCGCGGTGACACGCGCGGCTCCGCCGGCGACCTTGGTGAGGTCGGCGGACGAGATCGAGGCAAACGGGTCCTGCTTCTTGTTCGACATGGGGCTTGTCCTTATCGGGCGGTGGTGAGCCGCCGGTGGTGGGCAAGCCTGGCTAGAGCAGTGGCCGTGCCACGGAGTTGGCCCATGCTGATCAACCACTTGTGGTGGTGATCGGCCGCCCCGGGCGTCTCCCTCGGGTTACAGCCTGGGACTCAGGCGCGAGGGAGCGGCGAGGCCACCTCCGTCTCGCCCGGGATGTCCATCGCGGGTGACCCGGACATCAGGTCCTCGAACATGGCCAGCATCTCGCCGCCGAGCGCCGCCCGCTCGTCCGCCGAGAACAGCTTCTTCACCTCGGGGAACAGCTTGTCCTCCTCTTCCTTGTGCGCGTGATGCGAGACCTGCTCCGCGAGCACCGACAGCTTCGCCTCGAACGCGTCGTTGTCGAGCTTCATCGTGATCAGGTCGGCGAGCACGCGCTTGATCGCGAGGTGCTCCTCCACCGACTCCTGCAGGAGCTCGTTGGTGTCCTTCGCCATCACGGCCGGGTAGAAGATCTTCTCCTCGATGGTCGCGTGCGCGGCGAGGTTGTTCGCCAGCTGCATGAACAGCTCGCGGCGATTGCCGTCGCCCTTCTCGAGCCTCTCGAGAAGCACGTCGACTTCCTCGTGTTGTGCGGTCAACAGCTCGACGGCGTCGGTGGTGACACCGCCATGAAACAGCTTTCCTAGCATTCCCATGCTCGAGGTGATGCAAGCAAAAGACCAGCACCCCACACCGTGCTTCGGCGCTCGGCAGAGCGAGCTCGCCCGGTGTTTCGACGCGGGCTTCGAGGCCCACTACGTCAAACCCGTAGCGCTCGCGAAGCTGGTCGAGCTCAACGCTCTTCGAGGGGCGCAGCGGAGGTGTGCTTGCGCAAGCGTCCGAGCATCTTGCGGAGCGCGACGATGCCGATCGGCTTCTCGATGTAGCTGGCCAGGCCGAGCGCACGGGCGGTCTCCCGCGCGGCGACCTGACCGGAGATCAGGACGATCGGAATGCTGGCCCATCGCGGATCGTGGCTGCGCTCCTCGATGAACTGCCAGCCATCGAGCTTCGGCATGATCAGGTCGAGCAAGATCAGGCAGGGCAGCGCCGCCGTCGTCCGGAGATAGTCGAGCGCCTCCGCGCCATCGCTCGCGCTCGCCACCTCGTAGCCTTCGCGGCGCAGCAGATCGGTCAGGAGCACGTGCACGTCGGCCTCGTCGTCGACGATCAAGATCGTGCCGTGCTCGGGCAACGACGCTTCGCCGCGATCGGTGACGACAAGATGTCGTCCCGTCAGTGGCCCCGATCGCCGCCCTTCGGACACCAGGTGATCGCTGTCGGGCGCGACGGGTAGCGTGAAGTAGAACACGCTGCCGCGCTCGAGCACGCTCGCTGCCCAGATCCGACCGTCGTGAAACTCGACGATCCCGCGGGCGATCGACAACCCGAGACCGGTGCCGAGTTTGGCCGTGTTCGGCGTCTGCCAGTATGGATCGAAGATGTGGTCGAGCTGCGCCTGGGCGATGCCGGTGCCGGAATCGCGCACGAAGATCTCGACCTGCTCGGTCGCGCGCCGCGCGCCGAGCGTGATGACGCTGCCCGGCTTCGAGAACTTGATCGCATTGCCGATCAGGTTCATCAGCACCTGCAGGATCCGATCGCGATCGCAGAACACCACGAGATCCGGATCCGCGAGCTCGAGCTCGAACCGGATCGACTTGGCAGCCCCGCCGGCCGTCGCTGCCTCGATGGCGGCCGCCAGCACGGCCTCCACGCGGTCGAGCTTGCGCTCCATCGACAGGTGCCCGGCATCCATGCTCGACAGGTCGAGCAGATCGCTCAGCATGTGACTCATGCGCTTGGCCGCGCGCTGGATCACCGCGACCGTGCCGTGACTCGCCGCATCCAGCGTCGGCAGGCGCTGCAGGACCTCCGCTCCGAGCAACACCGAGTTGAGCGGATTGCGCAGATCGTGGGAGACGATCGCGAGGAACTGTTGCCGCATCTGGACGGCCAGCTGAAGCGCTTCCTCCGCCCGCTTCTGCTCCGTGATGTCGGTGAACGTGGAGCGGCAACTCTTCGCGCCGTCGGGATCGTGCGTCACGACGCTGACCAGCCGCACCACGATCGGCTCCTTCGCGGAGCCGGCGAGCGTGAGCTCGACGACCTCGGGACCCTGCGGCGTCGCCAACCGGTGCTGCAGGTGATCGCGAAACGCCGCGCGGTCGGCCTCGGTGACGAACACCGCGAACGGCTTGCCGATCACGCGGCCGCGCTGCGTGCCGAGCATCGCGGCACCGGTCAGGTTGATCTCGAGGACGAGCCCGGTCGCGTCGAGCGTGCAGTACGCCACCGGCGCGAAGTCGTAGAGATCCGCGTAGCGAGCGCGGGAGTCCTCGAGCTGGATCTGCGCGTCGCGGAGCTGCTGGTTCTGCGCCTCGAGCTCGGCCTGATGGACCTCCAGCTCGTGGATCAGCTCGTTCGGGTCGACGGGGACCTGCGGTTCACGCTCCATCGGCCACCTCACCCTCGACCGACAGCAGCACCAGCCTGCTTTGATTTGCCAGGCTGCGGAGTCGGCTCCCACTCACCACGACGCGACTGGTGCGTCCTCCCTCGAGATCCAGCGTCAGGGCGTGGCCGCGAAACGGCGCCCCGGATTGCGTGGTCTCGGCGATCCGGCGCTCGAGCTCGGCATCCGCCCACCCCGCGCTGATCCTGCCGAGCCGCGTCCCGATGATCTCCTGCGGCGTGAGGTGAAACATCCGGTAGTAGAGGTCGTTGACCCAGATCACCGAGCGGGTGCCGTCGACGATCATCAATGGATGATCGATCGCGGCGAGGCCTTCGGCCGCGTAGTCCTCGACCGCGGCCGCGAGATCGAGCCTGCGCTTCGCCAGATCGATGTCGACGATCGTGATCACCGCGCCGCGGATCATCAGGTCGAGCGTGCGATAGGGAACGATGCGCAGGCCGTACCACTTGCCGTCGGTGGCATGGAGATCGCGCTCGATGGTGGCGAGCTTGGTGATCGATTCGGAGATCGTCTTGTCGATGCCGAACCCGCCTAGAAACGAGTTCAGCAGCGTCGCGGGACGCCCGATATCGGTGGGGAGCAGGCTCAGCAGCTTCTCCGCCGCGTGCGTGAAGCGCCTGATCCGGAGGTCGATACCCACGATCACGATCGCGCGATCGACGCCGAGCAACAGGTTGTGCAGGTCGTCGTTCGCGCTGCTCAGCTCTCGCATCCGGCTCTGCAGCTCTTCGTTGAGCGTGATCAGCTCCTCGTTGGTCGACTGCAGCTCTTCCTGGGACGTCTCGAGCTCCTCGTTGGAGCTCTGCAGCTCCTCGTTGGAGCTCTGCAGCTCCTCATTCGCGGACTGGAGATCCTCGTTCGTGCGCTCGATCTCCTCGATCGTGCTCTGCAGGTACTCCTTCGTGAGTGCGAGCTCCTGACTGAGCGCCTTGTCATCCGGGCGGTCGGCCACCGACGGTGGCGGTGCGGGCGGCGCGTCGAGATCGGGCTTGAACAGCACGAGGATGCACCTCGCCTTGGTCTCCGGATCCAGCAGCGGCTGCGCGATCAGGGTGAACGGCTGCAGCCCGGCCTCGGTCTTGATGTACGCGGTCGCCGTCACCGACTCGTTGGTCGCCTGCACGCGCTCGATCGAGCTCTTGAGCGCGGGGTATAGCTCGGGTCGCGCGAGCCGGAGGATGTTGTGGGTCGCCACGCCCGAGGGCTGTTGCAGGTAGCGCTCGCTCGACCCGCGAAAGTAGACGACGTCGAGGATCTCGTTGATCACCACGCCGGGTGGCGCGTACTGCTCGAGGATCTTGCGGTCGGCGAGGTTCGCGAGGCTGTGCATCGGGCGAGAGCCCACGAACGGAGGGCGCTCGTGGGTCGCCGTCAGCCGGGTGCTCGTGCCGAACTCCATCGGCGTGGTCAGGTTGACGTGCTTCGCCGTGTAGATCCGGTTGTTGCGATCGACGAGCGAGAACAGCTCGGCGGCGTCTCCGACGCTCTCCGAGTGGCCGAGCATCAGCACGCCGCCCGGCTTCAGCGAGTAGTGCAGGATCCGCAGCACCTTCTTCTGGATCGCCGGCAGCAGGTACATCAGGAGGTTCCGGCACGAGATCAGGTCGAGCTTCGAGAACGGTGGGTCGCGGCTGATGTTCTGCGTCGAGAACACCACCATGTCGCGCACGCGGCGGATGATCTGGTAGTGCCCGTCCTCGCTCTTGACGAAGAACCGGCGCAGCCGCTCGACCGAGACGTCGGCGATGATGTTCTGCGGATAGACGCCTCGCCGAGCCTGCTGGACCGCGTCGGTGTCGAGATCGGTGCCGAAGATCTGGACGGTGAGGTTCACGCCCTTCGCGTCGAGTACCTCGAGCACGCACATCGCGATCGAGTACGCCTCCTCTCCCGACGAGCATCCCGGCACCCAGATCCGCAGCGCGTCGTGCTCGCTCTTGCTCGCGAGGAGTCCGGGCAGGACGTCGCGGCTGAGGATCTCGAACGGCTCCTTGTCGCGGAAGAAGCTGGTGACGTTGATCAGCAGATCCTTGTGGAGATCGGAGAGCTCCTTGGGATCCGTCTGACACAGCCGCAGGTAGTGCTCGAACCGGTCGATCCGATGGACGGCCATGCGCCGCTGGATTCGCCGCTCGATCGTCTTCGGCTTGTAGTGCGCGAGATCGATGCCGAACGACGACTTCAGCAGCACGGCGAGCGCTCCGAGGTTCTCGCGG
>Ga0075163_10014124_pt1 | contig 10317 bp, 25 predicted proteins | sample JI1023141ADNA_FD_71478 | JGI IMG/M metagenome (GOLD analysis project Ga0075163, IMG submission 71478) | Wastewater effluent complex algal communities from Wisconsin, to seasonally profile nutrient transformation and Carbon sequestration -... | ecosystem: Engineered > WWTP > Effluent > Algae... | reverse complement strand
TTACAAACATAAATTTCCGGCCATTGTGTAATTGAATCTCTACATGACCAACAGAGACGTGCTGGTTTTAAATCATTATTATAAAGGGTATCGCACAATGCCACAGATGGCTTAGTAACAGTTTGAATTACAAATCCTTGTGTACACAGATCACAAATGTGTGTGGTAGGTGTAATATAAACTCTTCCCATTTTTTAAGAATTTAAAATTACTTTTCCATCCTCATCTTTTACCTCAGACATCACAAAATTAATATGAAATAATTCGACAGTATAATTCCGGGCCTGTTTAGAAGAATACATTTCACTGGTAACAAGTAATTCTCCATTGGGAGCCTTAATAATAAAATAAGGTTCATTGCTTGAAGACGTTTTGTATTCCAGCGTTAATTTTTCTTGTTTTGGAGTAGCACTCATAGTTTTTATATTTAAAGGTCAAATCTAATTATAAAATTTTATAAATACAAATTCTAATTAGAAAATATTAATTTATCTTAATCCCATCATTCCAACCAGATCAAACATGGCATAAGTAGAATGTTTTTTGGACCAGATAAATTTTAATGTTCTTTTTTGTTTTGGGTTTAAATCATTAAAACATTCATCCAGCCACCACCACCTTGAATTTGGGGTCAACATATGATAGTGAAGAGCAACCTCTCCAACCTCAACCCTTTGGCTCCAGTTTAAAGAATCCCACCAAGTATCAATCTTCTTTTTTCTTGTTCTTAGTGCAGGATAATGATCCAGCATTTTTTCCTTGCTGGAAAATAATTCCGGAGCTGCTATTACAGCATTTAATGCAAGTATAGGATTATCAATCATGTTTTAATAATTTATTTTTAAAATTATCCAGGGTGCTTGTCCATTAAACTCGTCTTTGCTATCTGTAATTATCGCCCATTCTTGTTCTCTGCCCCATGAAAAGCTTAAATCTGATTCTCTAACAATCGACCATCCGGTGTTGCGTTCCTTGTCAAAATCCTGTATCATGTTTTTAATTTCTTCCAATGGCGTATGCTTACAAAGCCATATAGCATCACCATCGCCAGATTCAGCAATAATAGAAGTATACATCAACTCTAATATTTTCTTGTTTATTTCTGTTTTTATATTCATTTTTATTTTTCATTATTCATCCTTATCCCATCCCCATATTGTGGTGGTAATTATTTTTGTTTCAGTTACAGTTTTGGGCTCAACTTGTTCCCATTCTGGGAAATATTCAAAACATGATCTTCTTATATTATCTGCCCATGTAAATTGAAAATATTTTTGATCACTTTGTCTTTGAACGATCACCTTATACCAATTACCTCCATCAGTGCTGGAAATATACCTATCAATGTATTTATAATTTTCACCTTTAATTGCCCAAACAAAATTTTGGCTTGTAAAATCATAATTTTGATTTGTAAAATCATGCATTTCATCTTCTGGTATAATTACTATCTCTCTTTTCATTTTATTCCCATTTTGTTTTAACCTCTTTTGTTGGCCTTACTTCTCGCCATGTTTCATTATAATAATAATTTCCACTTCCATGGCTATATCCCCAATGAAACTCAAAATGTTTATTGTCCTTTTCTCTTTTTACAATTATGCCCCACCATTCTCCATCGCCATTAACTCTATGCTTATCCACATAGGTAAATTTTTCACCCTTAATATCCCATACACAGTCCTCATCAGTAAAATCATCAATCCACTCTTCCGGAATAGTAAACCATTCCTTCCCATTTTCATCCGTGTTGATTACAATACCTTTTTTTTCTCTGCGCTTGGTTTCTTTTTCAGCTTCTTTATCCTGAATATCTTCCAACTCCTCTTCTAATGGTTTAAGTTGTAATCCAATTTCTTTTATTTGTGAATGAAGTTCGCTTATTTTAGTTGATAATTCTTGAATTCTTTTTTTCATGGTTTTAATTTAATTTTTTATTTTTAAATATTTTCCGGCACAATCATGACAATAGCAATTATTCTTTGTAACTTTCCATCCTAGTTCTGAACATTTTTTTGATAACATTTCTTCATCATAATCAATTTCAACAGCACCACATTTTGTACACATAATATTAGCAACTGATTCAATGTGCTCCTGTAATTGTAATATTAATTTTTCTTTATTTTTTATTTTTATACTCATTGATTCATGATTTTATTTTCCAAAATTATATAGCCACATCTGTTAAGATCATCTGATCCGCATACAATGATCAATGAATCCGGAAAATGATTCCTGTACTGAACCTGATATCTGGACATGCCAATAGTTTCTTTCTCCTTATCATAATATTCTAAAGATTCAAACAATGATTTATTATCTTGTGAGGTAATGATCATGTTTGCACCTTTTCTTAAATTATTTTGAAATATTCTTGCTTGCATTTGATTGATCGCAGTTACCAAAGTCTGATTCCAATCAGTTTCTGTTGCAAAATAAGGGTTGATTTTTGTATATCCCAATCGGTTCCAGGATAAATACAAATCATATTGTTTTATTTCTTCTTGTTCCATTTTTATTTTTTAATAATTCAAAAATCTATTTTAATAATTTCACTTGGACTTCCTACAATAAGATCATTTAATTTTTGTATAATTTCATCTCTTTTTGCAATCAAAGGCTCCAGCTCTTTTTGAAAATCCGGATGCGATGCTTTTTTTATCCACTCTTCCCACAATTCTTTATTTGCACCAAGAAAAGAAAAATTGTTTTCTTTTGCCCAAATATTGTATGGAATCTTACGAACATGAGTTTTCTCCCCGCCATAATGGATTATAGTAAAACCTATGGTGGTATTGCAATGGTTAAATTCATCTATGAAATTTATTTCTTCAAATTTCAGAACCATGTCTAAATTGATTATCTGATCGTCTATTTTAATGAACATGCTTAATTTTATTTATATTTAATTTTGGAGACCACTTTAAAATAGATTCATCATCAGTATAAATGATCTTCATTTTTATAAGCGGAAGATTCGGATTATTTGGAATCCCCCGACTCACAGAGTACGAAGGTTTAGGTGCTGAGTGCATAGAGTAATACAACCTTATTCTATCAATCCTTGTTGCAATCTGTACTTGTGTATCATCGTATAATATCCAATCTCCAACCTCTAGTGTATCAAAATCCTGATCAGAAACAATATAAGTAAGATTTCTGATCTTCAGAGTAAAGGTGTTTAAACCGGCAGCTGTAGATTCTAAGTCTTTTGGAATATCAAAAAGGGAGGAATATATCATTAAATTAATTTTCAATAAAAGTATTTAATTAATTTTAGATAAGCAAATTTTATTTCAGGCGATAATTTAATTTATTTAAATTATATTAAATTAATACTATTTATATTCATGGAATTAAGGGATTTTATATCAAAAAGCCTGCGTAAATTAATTAACGAAGAGTTAAATACAACTCTGTCCGGATATTTTTCTAATATCGACTTAAATACGGAAGATGTTTTTCAAATGATCGATTATGCAGATTCGTATAAAAATTTATATCCGGATTTTAATGAATTTAATAATGAATATGAACAAGATTATTATTTTCCTTCCAGAGAAGAAGCCTACAATAATGTAAATCAGACATTGGAATTCTTTAATTCATTACCCGATCCTATTTCAATTTACAGGACAATAAAGGTTAAGTCTTTGGAAGATATTAAATTTGATTATTTAGGAGATTCATGGAGTTTTAATAAGGAATCAGCAATTAATTTTGCCAGAAATCATGCCGGTGGAAATGTATTATTAAGTGCCAAAACAAAATTTGATAATGTAGACTGGAAAGCAACCTTAAAATTACACTATCAGTTTTCAAATACGTTTGATGGTTATGATGAAGATGAAATTAAAATTATTGATTCAGATCAATTGTTAGATTTGAAAGTGGAAAAAATTTAAGAATAAATATTGTCATTATTCAGGTTCCAACTTCCATCATTTTCAACTGATTTAACCTGGTTCGGTTTCAAAACAATATATGCTGTCGGATGTTTTTTAAAATAATGAATTCCTTCCATATTGTATGGTTCATGCACAACTCCATCAAAACCATATTCAATTAAACTACTATACAATTTACTGGACGATATTTTATCGATCAGAAAACTATTGATCATTATATTCTGCGGCTCTTGTTGTTTATCTCCTTTTTTATCATAATAGTAATCACCACCAGCTTTTATCTTAAAGGTCTTTAATGTAAAATTCCAATATTTTAAAAATAAATCTTCATTATCTTCTCTGTAAAATAGTTGATTGGTATACAAAGGATTTTCAATTCTTAAATAACATTCATAGACCTTGCTGTTCTTTTTATCTCCGGCATATCCTTGAGCATAATCTTTTTGTACCGAAAAGTGTGATCCTAAATCCAATTGTTGTCTGGGCTTTCCGGAAGTTCCGGTTTTGGGCTTAAATTCCATAAAACCCCCTTTTGAAGTTCCATGGTAACAGATCAGTGGATGTCCGCTCTGATCAACCACCTTACTGTTGCCAAACCATTTCGAAAAATTATCATTATGAAATTGCTCGGTTAAAATTTCACGGATTGCTTTTATTATGTATTGTTTAACTTTCATTCATTAATAAATATTGAAAGAATAGTAAAAACGGGTATAAATTTACATTTTATAAACACTAACAGATTTGTAAAGTCCGGTTCCAACTGGACCGCTTAAGATGCTTGGAGAATATAAATATTGTTCACTTACTTTGTCAATTAATTCAAAACTTTCTGCATTTAATACAGTGCCGGTTAAATTACATGTAATTTTATAATTTTCATCATTATAATCTAAATCACCATATTCCACACCTCTTATAATGGGACAACCTAATTCAATTTTCTTATCTTCTGATAATGGAATAAAACATTCTCTCCTATCATGAGTTAAGAAATAACCTTCGCTTAAATACATATTTAAGAATACATTCAATTCTTCATGATATTTTTTTGAAAAAATTAATTTAAATTCTGTATCTTCCTGGATGTTTCTGTCTGTTATTATTTGAAAACGATCACTTTCTAAATAATAATTTTTATCGTTAAGTAATTGTTGTAAGGTCATATTATTAATTTATTTTTTTCCAGTTTTCATCCAATATTTCAATTGTTCCAACATAGGGGCCATCTTCTTTATAATATGCTGAAAGATCATTTAATGTATCATCCTGCTCCGTAAAATGAACCATTTCATTTTTATCCCAGGAAGATAATAAAAAGTGTAATATTGCCCCATCAGCCATATGTATTAGATCAATTCCAATTGGATGAAATGAATGAAATCTTCCGTGAACAGTAAAACAACGATCCGGGTTATCACTTTTCAAATGAACTAATACATTTTGATCTTTATATTTATTCCAGAACTCATGATAAGTCTCATATAAGGAAGTTGGTAGTGAGTAATTATTCATATTACAATATTAACAAGTTCAATATTCTTTTTGTGATCACACCGGCAGCTAATGAAGTTTGATAGGCATTGGCTCTCCAGGCAATCGGATTGGTCATTATATTATCAAAATAATAATTTAAAGTTATAATAAACTGTTCCTTTTCATTCTGATCATAATTCTTAATGGCATCCAGAATTGTTTCTTCAAGTTCAGATACGTTTTGATTAATGATACAATTTTCGAAGATTATTTTTAATAAGTAATGATCTTTTTCAGATAGGTAGTTGGCTAGGTTCATATGGTAAGGTTAATACATTTCAAAACATAAAACTTCTCCGGATATAGTATTTTCAACATATGAATCTTCAAACCCAACAATTCCAAAGACAGAACTAATTCTTTCTTCAATTATTGGATAGCAATTACCATTGATAGTGATCACTACTTGTGTGGATTCATCATATGTGTCCAGGATGGCTTTAAGTTCTTTTATGGTCAGGGTTTTCATGGTTATTTAATTACAACATTAAAAAAATCTGGTGACAAAGGAAATATTAAGAAATAAAAAAGCCCCAACAAATTAATGTTGAGGCTTAAGCTCCAAAGGTGGGTATCGAACCCACAACCGTGCGGTTACACATTATCAACAATTTCTTGTTGTATGGACTATATCATCATCTCAGAAATGAGATGCCGGGCTTTCTTGTCGGTAATTAAGTGGACTTTACCACTCCGATAGTCTCTACACCTTCAAGTGATGTATCACTTGCTTGGATCGGTATTGCCTTCAGAATAAATTCTGATCAGGTTTCACCGAGTTAACCCAGTTTTCCATATAGTATCACTACTACACGCTGCAACTTTAATTTTACAGCCGCCAGCTCTGCCGAACCGAGCTCCTTTGGAATATTTCAAAGAACTTAGAAAGTGTTACCCCTCTATAATACCACGATTGGTATTTGTTGATGGACGGAAGTCGAATCCGCATCTACCTGGTCCACAACCAAGTGCTTTAGCCAATTAAGCTACCATCAAAGGGTGAAAGACGGGTCACGATCCCGCATTAGCGTTTAAGCATTCCAGATTCACAGTCTGGTCGGCATCCAATTACCGGCTACAATCACCATATATTTTTATTGTTTTATTTTATCATTCTATTTTTTATCTTTATTATATGAAAATTAACATGTGTTCCAACAAGCTTCGTGTAGGCGTTGCTATTTTCGGCTTAATTATATTCTTTATTGCTTTTGAAAGGCTTTACAATAATTTTACTCCTTTCAATGAGAATTTATTTTGGGTTGCTGGTGCTATACTTTTTGTTTCTAATTTATGGTTTCATGTTTATGATTGGATTTATGATCGGTAATTATAATCTTTCAACATGTTCAATTATTTTATTGTAGATATCACCATCAGTCATATCATCTTCCGGATATACCCAATCAAAAGCCACATCGTTGCAATACAAGAGCCACAAGTTATAGGATTGCTCCAGGGTTAAAATATATCCTTCCTCCTCCAGGATCAATTGTATTCGTTTTGCGACAAGGACTCTTTCTTTTCCAACGTATGGTAATTGCATTGTTTAATTATTTTGTATTCGTTTAATTATTTTATAAAGACCTGGCATAGTGATAAACCTTCAGGGGTAAACCTTCTGCCTGTTGAGTGAGAAGCTTCAGGGCTAAATTCAACACGGTCTTTTATTGTGCTTCCGGAAGGAATCGAACCTTCGTGCCCTTGTAGTAGAGGGACTTTACCCAGAGAGGTCAACTACAATCTCAGCTGGAAGTGGCTACCATTTCACCACGAAAGCGTATAAAAACAGAAAACCCGGTGGGATTTGATCTCCACCGGGCTTCGTTATTATTTTGACATAACAATTTCAGACACAGGATGGAATTCCTTTGTTGCGATTATTATGATTATGATTTTTAAGACTGAACATTTTCTTTACTTTTTATTAAAAACCCTCTTGATCTGAATTAACATTTCTTGCAGGGTCCTGTTTTTGTTGTTTTCTAATTGTTTGTTTCTTTAAATATTCGGAAAAATTATTTTCCCGGATTTTTTATGAATTTTCCGTTTTCATCAAAATACCTTGTTTGAAATTTTTCGTTTACTCCTAGGAAATCGAGGAGTGACCAAGACAATGATATGATGAAAAGGTAAATCATTCAGGATGCAAATATACGATGGGTTTTTACAATATGCAAGTGTTTTGAAAAATAAATTTTAATCTTTTTTCTGCAAACCGTTTTAGGTGATGTACCGGATACATGTAAAAATTTACATCTCTTTTTCCTCTGATTTTATTATTTTCAAGAAAATAACAATTTTTTAAAGAACCAAAATCAAATGTAGTATTGTATTTTTCAAAGGTTAGACATAATCCTTCTCCTTTTATTTGGCCAAAAAATTCATGATAAATTGTCCCTTCATTATCATTTCTGCCTCCACCATTTCCAAAGTCTTGCCATTGAAGTTGATCATTCATTACAATAAAGCGACCTCCTGAATAAGCAAAAAATAATTTATTTGATTGAATAAATATAGGTCTTTTATCATTTGGATCATTAAAAATAGTTCGTTTAAATTTTTGTTTTTTCTTTTTTAAGCCAAATTTTTCGTTGGGATCATAAGAACCCAATTTGTTTTTTCGTTGAAACATATCAAATAAATTTAAATGAAACAACTTCATTTGTATCAGCAATAATGATTGTGACCCACAAATTTTCCATATTAATGGAAACGTTATGATAATAGTAATATCCAACTGGTACATCGGTTGCTTCAGCCAGCAGCTGTACTTTTGCGAATGTTTCCGGATTCCAATCCTTCTTGGTCCATCGATCAATGCTGATTTTACTATTTCTTCCAGAAATTAGCATCATCTTTTTTTCTATTTCTGAAATTGAGATGCCTTTCAATCTGGCAATGATCGATAATCTTTCTGGTATAAATTTTAATTTCATTGATCTTATTTTGCTGCTTCTTTAAGATAAGAATGACTGAGCCACATGTGCACAATCCCTACGAATTGCCCGGAAATACCTAAAGTCATTAAACAGGTTTTAGTACTTTTATCTTTAATCGTTAAGCTTGCCAAGGTAAACAATAGGCTTCCGGCAAATATCGAAGTTCCTTGTTGAAATTCTTTATCACATAATCTTAAGTTATATTGAATGGTATTAATTTTTGTGTTTACCAGTGCAATATCATTTTTCAATGAATCAATTTTGTGATCATAAGACTGACCACTTGAAATGTTGTAACAAATTAAAATAAGAATAAATGGTAATAATTTTTTCATTGGTAATTATTTAATATAATGATGTCTTGTATTGATCCGTATGAGATTTTTTCTTGGATGACAGCCAATATCAAACGAATATGATTCTCCATCTACGATAAAATTTTTCCAATTTCTTTTAATGGACCCAAGAAATTTTTCAGGAGGACAATCTCCAATTGCAAACCATATTTTTTCTTCTTCAATACAACACACATAACCAAATAGATTACTTGGTCCTTGACACCATCCTTTTACATTAATATAATCGCCCAAAAAAACTTCATCAACACATTCAAATTTATATTTTTCTGCTTTTTCCTTTGTTAAGAAAAGAACATTATTTATTTTAAAGGCTGTAACTTCTGATATTTCCATTGGTAATTATTTACGGCATACAATTATACTATCGTTTTCCAATAATATTTGAGATACACTTATTTGATTATTGGTGGAGCGATCCAATAAAATTAAACTTTCTTGTGTTTTTCCAGACGCATTAGTTGTTGAGTTTACTTTGTTATTTAAAATAGCAACTTTTACATATCCATAATCACCGGCTGCTACAGAATAAACTTTCAATCCTTTTAATTCATCAGGTAAATTTTGTTCATTGCCAGATAATTGTAATACGGTAGTTCCGGCTTCATCACAAGAATAAAGTGTTGTGCAAAACACTATCATCAAAATGCTTGCGAAATAATTAGTTTTTTGTTTTTTCATAATTTTTTATAAGTCTAAATTCAAGTTAATTCCATCTTCCAGATTTACCAAAGGCATGATGGGTTGTAATGGATGATTGAATGTAAGTTGTTTTATGAACATACATTTATTTTTAATGATGTCGTTTATTTCTTCTTCAGAAAATTCCCAACAAGTAATTACTTCTCCGTCCGGAAAAATCATTGCCGGTAGCGGGAGGTATTCCGGTTGATCCTTTGCAATGATCACGTTCTGTCCTTTAAATTCTTTTGGCTTCATTTTTAATAGCCCCTTTCTTTGATTTGAGCAATTTCTCTTGCCAATTCAAGTTCAGATTTTTCCTTTGCTCTTTTAATCTCTTGGGCAATACGCTCTTCTTTGGTTGTAGCTGAAATCGAATACTCATATTGATCCGACATGGGAACAATCATTAGAACGAGGTTACATTCAGGACATTTGACTTTTGCTATTGTCATTCTACTTCCGAATTGTCCTCCTGCGCCACCCATAATAATGTTTTTATTTTTACAGCTTTCACTGATGCATGTTATTTTTGTAAAGTCCATGTTGGTTGATTATTTAATAATAAATGTATATCCATCTGATTTTACACCTAACCAGTCACAGATTTGGTATGCACTTCCACTCCCTCCAAATGATGTATGATAGGTGATGTATTCCATTATGATCCCAATATTTAGTGTCCTTTCTCTTTTGGCTTTTGGCATATAACGTTCAATTGCTATAAGCACTCCGATGAGCCAGCTTTTATCAACCGTTTGCATAAAATGTTCAACGGTCATAGTATCTTTCTTTTTTTCAGCATCAACATATTGGTGAGGAGAAATGTGATATTGTAATCAGGATTTTTGTTTTCATTTGGGATGAATTTTGCGTTTAGTTTTATATTTA
>Ga0075163_10014121_pt1 | contig 10321 bp, 7 predicted proteins | sample JI1023141ADNA_FD_71478 | JGI IMG/M metagenome (GOLD analysis project Ga0075163, IMG submission 71478) | Wastewater effluent complex algal communities from Wisconsin, to seasonally profile nutrient transformation and Carbon sequestration -... | ecosystem: Engineered > WWTP > Effluent > Algae... | reverse complement strand
TGATGCTCGTAAAGTAGCAGACTTACCTAATAGCGTTGCTGGTGGTGGTGTTGATACACTTGCACTCTTAACCCCTGGCGTAGTCGCTGCTGGTGATGCTGGCTTTAGTAATACTAACGGTACTAGCATTTCTGCTAATGGTGGTCGTGGTCGTTCTAATAACTTCAGCATTGATGGTCAAGACAATAATGATATTTCTGTTGCTGGCCCTGCTGTAGCAGTTGACAATTCTGATATTGTTCAAGAATTCCAAATTGTTACCAACAATTTTTCTGCTGAATATGGTCAAGCTGGTAGCGCAGTTGTAAACATCGTTACCAAAGGCGGTTCAAACGATTTCCACGGTAACCTTTCTTATTTCTTCCGTGATCGCAAAAACCTTAGCACACTTACTGTTCAAGAAAGAGCTTCTGGCTTAAAAGAAGCCCCATTCCAAATCAATAACACTTTTAATATGAGTTTAGGTGGCCGCATTGTTAAAGATAAAGTCTTTTTCTTTGCTAGCTATCAAGGTATTCGTCAAGCTGAAAGTGCCTTTTTCCAAAGCACTGCTAGCAGCTTAACCTTAACTCCAAATGGTGTTGCTACTGCACTTTCAGTAGTTAGCCCAGCTATTGCTAATGTAATCAAAGGTGGTTTCCCATTTGCTAACAATGCAGTAGGCGCTACTCTTAGACCAGACGTTGCAACCAGACTAATTAATGTACCTATTAATGGTAGACCAGTAGCTTTAGAATTTGGTGCTGCTCAAACTAGTTTTGGTACACCTTTTGAAGAAAACTTCTCCACCTTCCGTATAGACTATAACGTTAATGATAAACTACGTGTATTTGGTCGTTATCTCTATCAAAAGGCCGAATCTGCTAATGCTTTAACAACAGGTCTTGGTGGTTTTAATGGTGATATTCCTTCTCGTAGTCAACAACTTGGCGTTACTGCTATTTATCAAGTTTCTCCACGTGCTACCAATGAATTCCGCTTTAACTATAGCCGTTTAAGAGTTAGCTTTGGTGGTGGTACTACTGCAAATATTCCTGCCGCTAGCGATGCTGGTAATGCATTTTCAAACTTTGACTTACCAACAGGCTTTACAGATATAGGCCCTGCTACTACCTTACCTCAAGGCCGTATCAATGATAACTATCAATTCTTAAATAACTTCTCTATTAACGTTGGTAAACATACTTTTAAAGCTGGTCTTGACTTCAAACGTCGTTTGACCCTATCTAATTTCTTACCTAACCAAAATGGTAGATTTAGATTTACCACTTTAGAGAGATTCTTTAATAACAACCCAAATACTGTTACTATCGCAGTTGGGCCAAATGAAATCGACTTTACAGAATTTGACCAAGCTTACTACTTTGAAGATGTTTTCAAAGTTAAAGATAACTTTACATTATCTTTAGGTGTACGTTATGAAAATACTGGTCAACCAATCAATATCTTAAATGAGATCACCACCAAACGTGAGTCTGATCCTACTACAGCAGTATTTAACAAGAATCTTCCTGTTGAAAACCGTGTATTCCCAGGTATTGATACAGACAATAACAACTTTGCTCCTCGTGTTGGTTTTGCCTACACTCCACGCTTAAACTTTGCTAAGAAGCTTTTAGGCGAAAATAAGACTGTTATTCGCGGCGGTTATGGTATTTCCTATGACTTAGCTTTCTATAATATCTTACTAAATTCTGCTACAGCTTCCCCAGTAGTATTTTTAACTACATTTAACGGCGCTCCTGGTCTTGTTCCAACAGATCCAACAGGTCCAAGCGTTCGTAATATCGTAGCTAGCAGAATTCCAGCAGGTACTGCTGATCCACGTCTACTTGCTAGAACAGACGTTGCTGCTGATTTCCATAATCCTTATACACAACAATTTTCTTTAGGTGTCCAACGTCAATTTGGTAATAACACCATTTTAGAAGTTCGTTATGTTGGTACCAGTGGTATCGGATTATTCCAATCAGTCAATGGTAATCCAAGTTTTGGAGCAGTATTTAATGATTTTGGTGGCAAGTTTATACCACAAGGTGTTAGACCTTCACCAAATGGACGTTTGATTGCTAATAGTGGCCCATTACGTACCCGTATTAATGGTGCTTCTTCTATCTATCACTCACTCCAAACACGTTTTGATACTCGTATCAAGAGCTTGATTTTTGGTGTTTCTTACGCTTACTCCAAGCAAATTGATAATGCTTCTGAAATCTTTGGTACACTTGGTGGTGGTGGAACATTAGCATTTGCACAAGATCCATTTGATACTCGTAATGGTGAACGTGCTTTAGGTGCTTATGACTTCCGTCATGTATTCTCTACCAACTTTATTTATGGTATTCCATTACCAGCAGCTTTACGTGGTAACAAGATTGCAGAAAAAGTTTTAGGTGGTTATGAAATTTCTGGTACATTCCGTACTAACACTGCTCAAGCATATACACCAACTCAATTCTTCTTTGGTACACCATATAGTGATGCTACTTTCTCTGCTAACTTTAGCAGTGGTGTAGAGTTTGTACGTCCATTCTTAGGCAACCCAAATGCACCTGTTAGTTCAGTTGCTATTGATAATGATACAGCTATCAATGTATTTGGTTTTACAAATACTCCTTCACCAACAGGTTTCTACTTACTCAATTCCTTTAATGGTTCTCCAAATTCACCTCCAGTTCCAGTTACTTTAGATCAAGTACGTTATATTGCTAATACAGCATTTACTGCTCTAGCATTTGGAAATCCTTATGGTAACGTTGCTCGTAACTCTGCAAGAGGCGATGATACCTTCTTAGGAAACTTTGCTATATTCAAGAATACAAAGATCAGCGAAAGAATGAATCTTCAATTCCGTGCTGAATTCTTTAACGTCTTTAATCATCCAAATTTAGGCACACCAGACGTATTTATTGATGATGCTGGTGTAGGTTTTGGTGATACAAGCTTTAATGATTCTGGTCGTCGTACCATCCAATTTGGTTTGAAACTAACCTTCTAGTTTCTTTTCAAATAAAGTTTTATCAAATAACCCGGCTATGGCCGGGTTATTTTTTTGTAAATTCTATTAATTATCATTGCATATGAATGGTAACAATGCCAAAATAAGCATGCCTCAACCCTTTTACCCACCATAATAGGAGCTAAGTATGAGATTAAGTAAATACTCTATATTTGCCATATTGCTTTTATTTGGATTAGTTTTACCAACCTTTGCACAACAACGGCCTAGAGGCGGTGGTAATGTTCCTGCTGCTGGTCGTAATGAAGCAGAAAGACGAACAATTGCCGAACAACAAAGGGAACTACGTGTTGTTGAGATGCTAGGTAATAACTCTCATGAAGATGTTGATCCAATACTTGTTCGCCAAATGCGTATAAAAAAGGATATAACAGAACTTAATGAAGCTACATTAGCCTTTCTTGAAATTGTTAAACAAGAAGCACCTGCAATTACTGATAAAGTTGAAGTAAAAGAAGTTGCTAAAATGGCAGATAAAGTAGCTAAATGTTCTAAACGTTTACGTGAAGATCTTGCATTAGAAGACTTTAAGTTTACCATTAATCCTATGGAGCGAGGCGCTATTACTCGTCGTGAATACTTAGTAAAACTTGCTCAAAATATTGATGAGTTAATAGAACAAATCAATATTTCACAAGCAACTAGAAGTGCTAGTGAGGTAAAACTTAAAGTATTAGCTAGGCATTTAACTGCACTAGAAACTCATGCTACTAGTGCTAAAGAAGTTGCTAAAAATAAAGACTAAATAATCTATATTAATTTAATACCCAAAATATAATTTGGCTTTAAACACTAGGAGCAAATATGAAGATCTACAAAGGGTTTAGGGTTATTCTGGTTCTTTGTCTAATGGTGAGCTTCTCTCATGCTCAAGGCGATAGGCCAAGGATTAAAAATAGTGAGCGAAATGCAGAGCGGGAGTTGATGAAACAGCGTGTAGATGATCTTAATAGACGTGAAGATGCATTACATGCATTGGATTTACAGCGCGATCTTGATGAGTCTAAAGAAGATGCTGACCGTATTCGACGAGAAGAAATTGCACGGAATTTAAGACAACTTAAAGAGAATAATGAAAAACTCTTTTCATTAACTAGAGTACTAGATGAAAGAGGCTTAAAAGATACAGCTAATTTGGCCAATAAACTAGCAAAAGTTTCTAAAGATTTAAGAAGAAGTTTAGAGCTAAAAGGTAAAAAAGACACAAATAATTTTTTAGAAATACCTTTATCAAGTGATGAGAAAATTGAGCAACTGCGCCAATTAGCAAGCAAACTTAATGATTTAGTTTCACAAGTAAGCAAAGCACAAACTATTGGTAGTGTTGATGCTAGTCAAATTGATGAAACAGAACAAAACTTACAAGAAATTGAATCTAGTGCTAATAAAATGAAATTACTTGCAGGAAAAAAATAATATCTAGATAGAATTTTTTATAATTAGTTGATTCTAATAAGCTTAACAGAAAGGTTATCTACGATTTTTCTCTATTGCTGCCATATGAACAGTTAGAGAATGAAAGATAGCTCTTCCATCAGCACTACCTAAAATTTCTTCTGATGCTCGTTCAGGATGAGGCATCATACCTAAGATATTTTTTTCTTTATTAGTAATTCCAGCAATATTTTCTAGAGATCCATTGGGGTTAGCACTTTCTACTATTTCCCCTTTTTCATTAGAGTAGCGAAATAAAATGCAATTTTCTGCCTTAAGCATAGCTAAATCTTCAGGGCTACAAAAATAATTGCCTTCGCCATGTGCAATAGGTAGGTTTAACACTTGACCAACTTTATAAGAATTAACAAAAGCTCCTAAGTTATTTTCTACTTTTATTTGGGTATAGTCACAAATAAATTTTAGGCTTTTATTATGTAAGAGTGTTCCAGGGAGTAAGCCTGATTCACATAAAATTTGAAAGCCATTACAGATCCCTAATATTAACCCTCCGCGACTAGCAAAGACTTTTATTGCTTGCATAATTGGTGAAAGGCTAGCTAATGCACCACAGCGTAGATAATCGCCATAAGAAAATCCACCAGGCAAAATTACAACATCGCAGTCATCTAGTGAAGTTGATTTATGCCAAACAAATTGAACTGGTTGGCCTACTATTTTGCTAATAACATGGTAAGTATCATGATCACAATTAGAACCAGGGAAAATTACTACTCCAAACTTCATTCATTTTTCTCCTAATTAAGCACTAGAGCCAAGTCTTTGTGCTTTTATCAAATGCCCTGTTTAAGACATTAAGAGTTTGATTGAAACTATTTTTCTATTTCTATTTGATAATCTTCAATCACTGGATTAGCTAATACAGAGTGGGCAAGTTGTTGAATTTCTTGACGGGCATCTTCTTCAGAAAGACCTTCTTTTATAAATAGTTCAAAGTATTTTCCTTGACGTATATCGGCTACTGAAGGGTAGCCAATGGTCTTTATTGCTTGATGGATTGCTTTACCTTGGGGGTCAAGTACACTGGGTTTTAATGTGACATATACTTTTGCTTTCATCTAAGATTAAAACCTCCTAGCTAAGTTAGTAAATTAGAAATTTATTTTACAAAAACCCGATTAAATATTTTTTCAATATTACGTAGCTGAACATTTAAATCAAAAACTGCTTCTACTTCTTTGGTAGTCATTAATTTACCAATTTCAGTATCAGTTAATATTAAGTCTTTGAAATTTACTTGTTCTTCCCAAACTCTCATAGCATTACGTTGTACCATTTGATAAGCATCTTCTCTAGTAACACCTCGTTTAGCAAGTTCTAATAAGAGTTGTCCTGAAAAAATCACGCCATGCATTAGTTCTAGGTTTTTTTTCATTTGTTCTGGATAAACAATTAACTTGTTTATTAGTTTATTAGTACGTTCTAGTAGGTAGTCAGTCAAGATACAGCTATCAGCTAAGATAATTCTTTCTACAGAAGAGTGAGAAATATCTCTTTCATGCCAAAGAGCAATATTTTCAAATGCTGCTTGTGCATTAGCTCTTACAACACGTGCTAAGCCACAAATTTGTTCAGAAACAATAGGGTTACGTTTATGGGGCATTGCTGAAGAGCCTTTTTGACCTGTACTAAAATACTCTTGGGCTTCACGTACTTCACTACGTTGGAGATGACGAATTTCTAGTGCAATTTTTTCTAGGCTTGCAGTAACAATAGCTAGAGTTGAGAGTACTTCAGCATATCGATCCCGCTGAATTACTTGAGTAGAAATTGGTGCAGCTTTTAAGCCTAAAGTAGCACAGACTTTTTCTTCTACTTCTGGGTCAAGGTGGGCAAATGTTCCTACTGCACCAGAAATTTTTCCTACACTAATGGTTTCTTTTGCTCGTTGTAAACGAAGTAAGTTACGCTCATTTTCTGCATAGTAAAGGGCTAAAATTAAGCCAAAAGTAGTAGGCTCGGCATGAATACCATGAGTACGCCCAATCATTACAGTATTTTTAAATTCAAATGCACGTTTACGTAAGGTATTACTTAATTTAGTTGCTTGATTGATGATTAAATCTAGTGAATCTCTTAGTAGTAAGGCATTAGCTGTATCAACAACATCAGATGATGTAAGACCAAAGTGAATATAGCGGGATTGTGCACCAACAAATTCAGCTACAGAGCTAGTAAAAGCAATTACATCATGACGAGTAATTTCCTCAATTTCTGCAATACGCTTTATATCAAAGTTTGCTCGTTCTTTAATTACAAAAAGAGCAGAATCAGGAATTGTACCCATTTGAGCATGCACTTCACAGACTGCTAGTTCTACATCTAACCATTTACGATATTTATTTTCTTCAGTCCAAATTGCTCCCATTTGAGCTAAAGTGTAGCGCGGAATCATTAGAAAAATCCTTTTACATAAAAATGTTTTAACCTATTTAATATAATAGGTTTATAAGTCAATCCATCCTAAGGGAGAGTCAGCTTTAGCTAGTAAAACTTTTTGTTCATTTAACATAGCAAAAAGTGGAGTTTGTGCTTCTAGTGCTTCTAAAGCAGAGAGTCTAGCAATTTCTGGATGGTTATTTTGTTGGCTTAAGTGTGCTAAGACTAGATACTTAGCTTTGCCATCAAAATCTTCTCGTAAAAACCGAGCCATTTCTTTATTAGAAAGATGTCCAACTTGGCTTAAAATACGCTGTTTAGTTGCCCAAGGATAAGAGGAGACTCTTAGCATATCAATTTCATGATTTGCTTCTAAAACTAAAGCATCACAGCCTTTTAATTGATGTGCAACAGACCTAGGAATATATCCTAGGTCTGTAACTATTGCCATTTTAACCCCACGACTTTCAATCTTAAAGACTAGTGGATCTACACTATCATGAGGGCTTTTGATTGGAGAAAAAGTTAAATCTCCAATTTCAAATTGTTGGTCGGCTTTTAGTGGTTCACCTAAGTTAGTAAGTTGGTCATTTTTTAATATTGAAGCTGCAAGTGCTATAGGTGAGATATAAATCCTAATACTTAGTTTTTTGGCTAAAGTCTTAAGTCCACGGATATGATCGCTATGTTCATGAGTAATAACAATAGCGTTTAACTTATCAACACTGGAACCCACTGCTTCTAGTCGTTTTGCCATTTCACGGGCAGATAAGCCACAATCAACTAGCACAGAAGTTTGTCCTGTACTAATTAGGGTGGCATTACCACTACTGCCGCTGGCAAGAACATTAAAGCGCATAATAATTTATCTTTTTTTTAAGCTTTAGGATTAATTATCCTATTACTTTTATCAATCGTTCTTACTTTATTACAAAGAATTTAAGTCTAGTTTAGTTTTATCATTAGAACTAAGAATTGTAATTGCTAGTTTATCTTTTTGGAAAATATCTTGTGCTAGTTCTTGAACTTGTTCTATTTTTACTTGACTAATTTCGCTAATAATCTCATCTAAAGAAATTTCCCGACCAAAAAATATTTCATTTTGGGCTAAGCTACTCATACGGCCAGAAATAGAGTCAGCACTTAATAACAAAGATGTTTTAATTTGTTCTTTTGTCGCAGAAAGTTCTTCTTCGCTAATTGGAATTTCTTTTAGATTATTAATTTCTTGGAGGACATAATCAATAGCTTTACGAACTTGTTGATTAGAAACAGCTAAATAAATAGATAAACAAGCTGTATGACGAAAGGCTTCTATTGATGAAAAGACATTATAAGCTAGTCCATGTTCTTCTCGAATTGTTTGAAACAAACGAGAGCTAAGCCCACCGCCTAAAATATTACTAAGAATACTACTAGCATAACGTTCAGGAGCAACAAGGGTTGGAGCTTTTGCCCCTAATATAATATGAGTTTGCTCAAGTGAGCGTTTCTTATGTACTGTTACTTGATAGTTAATTTGAGGAGCAGTTTCTATTGGAAGATAGTTTCCAGCTTTTAAGTGAGCAAAATAGCGATAAGCTAAATCAACTAAGTGTTCATGATTAACATTACCTGTAGCAACAATCAAAATATTTTTAGGATGATAGATTTTATTAAAGTAATCAACAACCATAGCTCTAGAAAAATTACTAACACTTTCTGCTGTTCCTTGAATAGGTCTACCTAAAGAATGATTAGACCAAAAAGAGGAAGCAAACAAGTCATAAACTAATTCATCTGGAGTATCGTCTACCATTTTAATTTCTTCTAGGATGACGCTACGTTCTTTTTCTAGTTCTGTTTCAGAAAAAGTAGGGTTAGTAACAATATCAGCTAAAAGGTCAAAAGCTTTTGGTAAGTGAGAATCTAGGGCTTTAATATAGTAATGAGTTACATCTTGACTAGTAAAAGCATCTAGTCCACCACCTAAGAGGTCTGCTTGTAAGGCTATTTGGCGTGAGGTTCGCTCTTTGGTTCCCTTAAACACAGCATGTTCGATAAAGTGAGAGATGCCATTTTCTTTGGCAGTTTCATGTTGAGAGCCTGCACAAACCCAAATCCCTAAACTTACCGAACGCACATAGTTTATGGTTTCGCTGAGTATCACCAAGCCATTATCTAAAGTTGTTTTTTTTACTTGACTATTTTTCATGTTTGCTGGAAAGGAAAAGCATCCTAACATAGCAAAAAGCTGCTTTCAAGTAGCGAAAGCAAATCTACTAGATATGATTGGGAAACGCAGGTTTGTTTCTATAACTATAGTGTTTATAATGAGCTAAGGATTGTACTTTTCTGGTAAGAAATATTTTGCTTGTTAACAACATTTAATTAGGCATAAAGCATCATTACTAGTAAAATATTCTTTGAGCATGCTTGATTAAAAAGTAACAATTATTGAACTAGCCTAGCATTTTAGGGCTAAAATTTGGTTAGGGGGAAGTATGTTGCGTGAGCGATTTAAGCGCTATACTGCTACACTATTTCGGCGTATTTTTGCTGAGAGAGTAGCAGTAGATTTGGGAACAGTAAATACCCTTATTTATACAGAAAAGCGCGGGATTGTGCTTAATGAACCTTCTACAATTGCAGTTAATAAATATAATGGTCAGTTAATTACTGTTGGTCATGAGGCTTTGAATATGCTTGGCCGTGAGCCAATAGATACTATAGTACATCGACCAATGAGAGATGGGACAATAGCCGATTTTGACTTAGCTGAAAAAATGCTACATGAGTTTTTCCGTCGTGCCAATATTGGGAGCATTAGCAAAAAGGGTAAATTACTCCATATTGTTACTGCTACACCTAGTATGTCTACTAGTGTGGAAAGACGTGCATTAAAAGCGGCAGTACGTGGGGCTGGGGCAAGATGGATTTCAATGATTGAAGAAGGTTTAGCCGCTGCAGTTGGAGCAGATGCTATTTTAGGTAATGCTAATGCTCATATGGTAGTAGATATTGGTGGAGGCACAACTAATATAATTATTGCTTCTGCTTCAGGAATTATTAAATCTAGTTCTGTACCTGTTGCTGGTAATGAATTAAATCAAGCTATAGTAGAGTTACTTGCACGTAAACATAAATTACAGATTGGTGAACAAGCGGCTGAATTAATAAAAATAAAACTGGCTACAGCAGTAGAACCAACTGAAGAAGAAGAAATGGCAATAATTGGTAAAACTGTTCCTGGGCATTCTGTCAAAGAAGTGCATGTTAGTAGTGAAGAAGTTTTTCAATCAATAGAAAAGTTTTTACAAACAATTATTAGTGAAATTCAAACTGTATTAGAACAAACTGCTCCTAATGTTGCAGTAGATATTTATAATTGTGGGATCGTGCTTACTGGTGGGGGGGCGCTACTAAGGAATTTAGATAAACGTTTGGCTACAGAATTTTCTCTTCCAGTACATGTAGCAGAACGTCCTT
>Ga0075163_10014120_pt1 | contig 10321 bp, 2 predicted proteins | sample JI1023141ADNA_FD_71478 | JGI IMG/M metagenome (GOLD analysis project Ga0075163, IMG submission 71478) | Wastewater effluent complex algal communities from Wisconsin, to seasonally profile nutrient transformation and Carbon sequestration -... | ecosystem: Engineered > WWTP > Effluent > Algae... | reverse complement strand
AAGACCTGCAGCGGCAGATCTTGATGCATGCACTTGCGGACGAGCTGAGCCATCCGAGTGACCAGAAGCGAGTGACCACCCAACGCAAAGAAGTCATCAAACACTCCCACCCTATCGATTTGCAGTACCTCACAGAAGATCGATGCAAGCGTGCGTTCGATCTCGTTACGTGGCGCTACGAACTGAGTGTCGAGATCTGGACGGTCGCTGTCCGGCGCGGGCAACGCTTTGCGATCAATCTTGCCTGTTGAGGTAAGGGGGAGAGCCTCTAGACAAACGAACCCGGCAGGTATCATGTAGTCGGGCAATTTCTCTTGCAAGAAAGAGCGTAGCGTCTGGATGAGAAGGCCTTGCTCGCGTGCCCGAATGGGTCGGTTGGCATAGGTGCTGCTGCTGCGAAGCTCGGTGCTCTTGACCCTCAACCATGGGCATGGACGTCCACTGGCAGGAACGCGCTCAAAGAGCACGTCCATATGGTCCGCGCCGTCCGTGTTCGAATAGGTCACGCGCACGCAGTATCCGAGACGCTCCCCCAGCAGCCACAGAGCCTCGGGGTCCACCGAGCCAGAAGCCCCTTCCGCAGCCTTCCCGAGCACTGCCGAGACGACCGATTGAGAATCCCATTCCGTTCTGGCCGCCAGCACGCTCTCGCGTACTCGTGCGTTAGGTATGGCTAGGACTTCCGCCACAGGAGGAGACTGTGACCTGAGCCATTGCTCTAGCGCATCCAGTGTACCGCCACAATCAGAGAATCTGACCGAGCTGTCGACGAAGACCGGATCCACTGTATCTCCAACATACAGCACCACGTCGTAGCGGAAGCGAGCCATCTCGTTTCCGCTGAGACCCCGCTTTAGCCATACTTCGGCATGCTGGAGGCGTGGAATTTCACGGCATAGGGCATGAAAGTACTCCGGTGCGAGCAGAAGCTCATCTTCTGTTGCAGTTTCTAGAGCGATCTGCGCAGCCACGCTGGACATAGGCGCATCCACCGGTGCTTTGAAAAGCTGCACGGACGCATTGAATGCATCAAGCAGAGACAGATTGCGCACATCACCAACGAATACAACGCCGCCTGATTCAACGGTCTTTACTGCGCCAGTGATCACTCGATGCAGATAGTCTGCACTGGGAAAGTACTGTACCGTCGAATTTAGGATGACCGTCGACAGACTCTCTGGCTCGACGCCATTGAATTCATCAGCCAGACGTCGATCGAGTCGCACATGGGCTAGATTGATGGCCTCCAGTTGGCCGCTGAGCGCTGCAAGGGAGGAGGACGAGAAATCTGTACCATAGTATGAAACGCAGGCTGGCGCGATCCGGAGCAGAAGCAGGCCCGTACCACAGCCGATCTCCCATGTTTTCGTCGGATGGAGTCCCAGTATTCGCTGGACAGTACATTCTCTCCACTCCTTCATTTCTTCGGAAGGAATAGGCAAACCCGTGTAGCTACTGTTCCAACCAATCGTGTTGAAGCCATCCTCGGCATGTGGAGAAGTTTTGCGGTAGAGATCGTCGTAAAGAGCCTCCCAGTGCAGAACGTGATCGGACTCAATATCTGTGGCGTAGCTACGCGGTTCTGTAGAGTGATGAAGCGTGACATAGGCGACCAGACGCTTATCTTCACCATCCTCACGAACAATGACAACGGAGTCCTTGATCGCAGGATGCTGGCCCAATGCGGATTCGATCTCGCCCAGCTCGATCCGGAAGCCCCGCAGCTTTACCTGATGATCCACACGTCCGATGAACTCGATGGCACCATCGATGCGCTGCCGAGCTAAGTCGCCGGTCCGATACAGGCGTGCGGCCGGGTCATCCACAAACGGATCTCGCAAAAATTTCCGCGCCGTCAGCATTGGATCGCCGACATAGCCTCTGCCCACACCATCACCACCAACATAGAGCTCTCCCGTGGCACCAAATGGCACGGGCTCTAGGTGCTCATCGAGTACATAGAGCGTAGTGTTTGCGAGTGGTTTGCCAATTGGAATGGTTCGAGCGTCCTCTGGCACAGTGAGCACGTGGTGCCAAGATGAAAACGTCGTGGTCTCGGTTGGACCGTAGACATGCAGCAGCCGCCTTGGCGCACCGCGTTCCAGAACCCGACGCGGCCAACGGGGATCGACAGCCTCTCCACCGAATAGCAGAGTGTTCAGCGATGAGAATGCATCAGGCACGTCCTGAACCACCCGGTTAAACAGGGCTGTGGTCAGGAACAGAACAGTAATTCCCCGCTCTCGTAGCGCTCGGGCGAACAGAGTAGGAGAGAGGCTCATCTCCTTGGAGATGCCGACTAGGGTTCCGCCGTTCAGCAAAGCACCCCAGATCTCAAATGTGGCGGCGTCAAAAGTCGCCGTGGATGCCTGCGCCACACGGTCATCGGGTCCAAGGCGTACATAGTCGGTATTCTTGACTAGACGGACAATCGATCGGTGGTCGATCGCCACGCCCTTCGGAAGTCCCGTGGAACCGGAAGTATAGATGATATACGCAAGACCGGTCGGATCGGTCACCGGCTGTATGGGACCATCTTCTTCGATGGCAATGGAGTGCCAGTCGGAATCCATACGCACCAACTTGAGTTCGCGATCGGGCAGGCGCTTGGTCAACCGTTCATGGGTAACTAGCACCAGTAGCTTGGCATCCTCGATCTGCATGTCGATTCGCTTTCGGGGATGATCGGGATCTATGGGGACATAGGCCCCACCAGCAGCGAGAATTCCGAGCATCGCAACGACAAGATCGACAGAACGTTCCATGAAGAGTCCAACCGGTGACTCCTTCTTCACTCCGAGCTTCTGAAGATGTCGAGCGAGCCGCCACGCACGCGATGCTAGCTCTCGATAGGTCAGAGAGTTCTGATCGAAGACCGCAGCAATCGCGTCCGGCGTACGCTCGGCTTGCTCAAGGAAGAGCTCTGGCACACTGGAGTGACGCGGATAGGAACTAGCGGTACGGTTGATCGATTCGAGAATCGCGGTACGCTCATGTGAACCGAGGAGGGGTAACTCGGAAATGCGGCGGTCTGGAACGCTCACTATACTGCGAAGCAGCGTCTGGTATTGTGACAGCAGCCTCTCTATCGTGCTTGAGTCATAGAGCGCGGTCTTGTAGTCGCACTGACCGCAGATGCGTGCCCCGTCGCGCCAGGCATGCAGTTCGATATCAAGACGCGTCATCGTTCGGCCCATTGGGACGGCCTCAACGTCAAGCCCTGAGAGCTCTACATGAGGAGCCATCGCGTCGCGCTCCTGCATCGCAAACGCGATCTGAAACATGGGATTTCGGCCCAAATCGCGTTCCGGCTGGAGTTCTGCGACCAGACGTTCAAACGGAAGATCTTGGTTGGCAAACGCGCCCAGGGCCGCTTCACGCATTCGATCAAGGAGTGTTAGGAAGGTCGGATCCCCGCTTAGGTCGAGATCGAGAACCAAGGAGTTTACGAAAAAACCAACGATGCCCTCTAACTCGCTGCGTCGCCGGTTGGCGATGCCGGTGCCCAGTGCGATGCGCTCACGTCTCGTGTACCGAAACAGCAACAGGTGAAACGCCGTCATCAGCGTCATAAACATCGTCGCGCCATGCGCACGATTGAATGCCTCCAAGGATTGGAAAAGTTCCCCGGATATCTCGAATGTGACCCTTCCTCCTTCGAAGGTTTCGCGGTCTGGCCGTGGACGGTCACCGTGGAGTTCAAACGGCTCGAGATCGCGCAGTCGACTAGCCCAGTAGCTGAGCTGCTGATCAAGAGCGTTGCTCTCCAACAGGTGCCGCTGCCAAGCCGCAAAGTCACCGTATTGGATAGGTAGTTCTGTGAGCTGTGGCTGGATTCCTTTGCTTAGAGCGTCGTAGAACGCCGAGAGTTCAGTCGTCAGCACCCTAACGCTCCAACCGTCCCACGTGATGGTATGGAAGTTCAGGAGCAGGATATGATCGCTGTCACCAAGCTGGAGCAGCTTGGCTCGCATGACTTCTCCCTCCTCCAGCGCGAACACGCGTGCGGTCTCATGGTCCGCGATCTGCTCGGTAGTACGCGTTCGGGTCTCCGCATCCAGTGCGCGCAGATCTTCTACTGGCAGAGCGAATGGACGAGGCGGCAGGATCAACTGCACCGCATTACCGTCTTCTAGTTGGCGGTAGGCGGTACGAAGTGACTCGTGCCGGGATATGAGCCCCGAAAGGGCTTGCTCGAGCGCCTGTCTGTTCAGGGGGCCTCGGAGGTGTAGATTGAGCGCCGTATTGTAGGCACTACCAATCAGCCCAAGTCGATGTAGATACCACATGCGCTGCTGAGCGAAGGAGAGCGGAAGCCCTTGGGCGACACGCTGTGCACGTGGGATGGCCGCCAGCATGACGTTCGGATAGACCGGCGAAACGTGAGCTTGGGAGCCAGTACTGGAAGAAATGTGGGATGAGAGTGCGGAGATGGTTGGGTGCTCGAAGAAGGCTCGAATCTGAACATCCACTCCGAAGCGATCCCGGATACGCGAAAGCAACCGGGTGGCAAGCAGCGATGAGCCCCCGAGTTCGAAGAAGTCGTCATCTAGGTCGACCGTTTCGACCTGGAGCATGTCCTTCCAAATCTCAGCAAGTTGGCGTTCTAACGGTGCGGGAAGTGCGTGAGGCGTGACCTCACCGAACTGGGTAAGCGGCATCCTTTCGACCAAGACGAAGTCTATTGGAGTCAGCAGTTCGGGCAGTCGTTCACGGATGAAGGTCGCCAGTGCCTGGGTATCTGGACGCAGAAGTTTGTCGTGCAGTGGATTGTTTGCTAGGGGGCGACTGCTATCGCTGGGAAGGCCAGCGCTCCGTAGCCATGGGCGCGGTCGTCTACGATCCTCGCTTTTCACCAGGAGTGCATCGAAGAACCCAGGACCCAGGTCCGAGTACCGAAGGCGTACCGTGTAGCCAAGCTTCGTGCCTGCCTCCCAGACCTCCTCTGGATGCACTGTGGAGTGAGATACAGAAGCGGCCAACTCGCGCAGTTCAGCTACAGTGGAAGGGCCCATGCCCAAAACGAGCGCCTGCGTAGCGGTGATGTCGCCATAGATGCGCCGATTGGGAATCCCAGTGATCTCGATGGACTCGGTGCGATGTGTTTCCAGCCAAGTCCTGACATCGTCCCAATGTCCCCCCAGCGCAGCGAAGCTTTGGGAAACAGCAACTTGTATGGGACTTGGTGCCGTACCTACGTAGATCAACACATCGTAGCGGTAGCGGCTCATCTCATTGTCATGACGTCCACGCTTGAGCCAGACCTCGGCGTGCGCGATCCTCGGTATCTGGCTGCTCAGTCCGCGGAAGTAGTCGGGGTTGATGAGGAGTTCGTCCTCTGTCTGTATCTGTCGTTGGACACGCGTCCGCAGCGTGGACGTGGGAGTCTCAGGCGAGGCCTTCGATAGTTCGACCGAGACCTGAAACGGCTCCAGGAGTGGAAGGCTTCGCAAGTCTCCAATGAACAGAACGCCTCCGTCCTCGACCGACCGAACAGCGCCCTCAATGACAGTACGCACATAATCGAGATCAGGGAAATGCTGGACGATGGAGTTGAGCACTACCGTCGAGAAGATTTTTGGTTCAATACCTGTGAAGTCGTCTGCCAATCGGCGAGCCAGCGACACATGGGTCAGTCCCTGAACGGCAATCTGCCGCTGCACGTACTCAACCGAGCGGGCAGAAAAGTCCGTTCCCAAGTAGGTAGTACAAGAAGGGGCGAGTCTCTGCAGCAATAGTCCCGTGCCGCAGCCGATTTCCCACGTTTTCCCCGGCTGCACTGCCAGAATCCGATCGACGGTTTGGTCCCGCCACTCTTGCATCTCCTCAGCAGGGATCGGCTTGCCTGTATAACTACTGTTCCAGCCAATGGTATTTAGCGCAGCATTATCATGGGTCGCTACATTGGCGTATAAGGACTCGTAAAGTGCTTGCCAGTGGGAGACCTGCTCCTGCTCAAGCGCATCTGCCTCTAGGCTCTGCTTCATCGCGACGTAGGCCAAAATTCGCTTGTTGTCCGCATCGTCGCTCCGGACCTGCGCGACAGCATCAAGTACGGCCGGGTGACTTCGCAAGGTACGTTCGACCTGTTCTCGCTCGGCACGGAGGCCTTCGCCAACTGTCAAGTCACATGCATTGGGCAGATTTGTCCCTGTCGGGTCCATCAATTGCTCCTAAAAGTGCTCAATGAGTCGAACGATCGACTCAACGATTTGAATGGGACTTTGTCGATTAAGTGCTTGTCCTAGCGCAGCATCAGCAAGGCCCCATTCTAACGTGTCGCTTCGATCGCATGGGCTCATTTCTGAGTCTTCGCAAGACGCATGTGAGATTTGATATGAGAGCTCATTACATCGAGCATTACGCTGTAATCGTCTCTTATAGACAGACATTATGTATTCAAAACATCCTCATGTGTGCCCAAAACCATGTCATATATGCATAAATGATTCCAATGAAATGGTCGCACCACTATTTTAGTCGCTGATACAGGTACAGGGCCTGTCGAAAATCCCGACCACCAGCAAGTCTTACAGTCGGTAATTTCCCCGGAGCTTGCGCAGCTACTTCGCTAAAATCGTATTTTCGTGAATCCGCTATGCGCTGGATTCTGCGTGAAAATTTGCCAGAAGCACTTCACCCTAAATGTATTGCCCAGAGTGACAGGATTGTGCTATAAACGTAATCCTCATGCGTAGCAGGGGGCTAGACGTGCGGGATCCTTCGGAATTGTGGATTCCGCGGCGACGTCTTCCTAACGTCACCGCGCTGATTTGCTTCCCTAGTTCAGGTGGCACTGCAGCAGCGTTTTCGGCCTGGAAGCAGGTGGCACTGCCCGACTTCGAGATCGTTCCGTTGAAGCTCCCCGGTCGTGGGGTAAGACTCAAGGAGGCATCTATCGAATCGATGCCTGTATTGGTCGAAGCGCTGGGCCAAGCCATCGGTCCGGTGCTGCCAAAGTCGTACTATGTATTCGGGCAGTGTCTGGGAGGAATTCTGGCGTATGAGTTCGTGCGCTGGCTCGATGGTCGGGGCTTCACTACACCTAAGCACCTCTTTGTCGCAGGCTGCTGGGCACCAATGAGTGACCAGGGACAGACGTTGAGCGCATTCGATGAGGTCGAACTCATTGAGCAACTGCGCGCTTGGGGAGGCACTCCCGATGAGCTTTTGTCTCGGCGCGATGTGCTTGATCTAATGCTTCCACCGGTGCGAGCCGATCTTAGGCTGTTGGAGAGCTACGAGTTCAAACCGGAACCGCCGCTCTCGATTCCCATCACCGCGATTCGAGGTGCATCGGATGGCTTTGTCGGCAAGGAGTGTTTGAACGGCTGGCGCGACTGCACAACTGGACCCGTTACGACGCTCGAGGTCGAAGGCGCTCACTTCCTCGACCCGGCGGTAGTGATTGCGACCATCCGCGCCCAGGTCGACTCGCATGCTGAGGCACCGCGATGAACCATCTATCCGGTGACCTGTTCATGGATTGGTTTGAGTCCGCAGTCACGATCGCATCTGACGCGCCCGCAGTGGCTTTCGAAGGGAAGCATCTCACCTATCAGCAGCTTACGGCGGCGTCAGACTCGGTGGCGGCTCAGCTACTCGCTAGAGGGGTGGGAGCGAACTCCTACATCGGACTCTATATGGAGCGCTCTGTCGAACTGCTCATCGGCATGCTGGCAGCCATGAAGGTCGGCGGGGCATTTGTTCCTCTGGACCCAGCGAGTCCCAGGATGCGACTACAGAAGCTGGTAGATATCGTCCGACCCGAAGCGCTACTGACTTCCAGGTCGCTGTCGCAGGATCTCAAGGGCTGTGGGCACGTGCTCATACTCGACCAATTGAACGATGCTGTGTGCCGGGACGTTAGACGAGTCGCTGTTGAGCCCCAGATGCTCGCATATGTGATCTTCACCTCGGGCTCAACTGGCGAACCAAAGCCTGTCGGAATCGAGCATCGCAACCTGGCAAATTATGTTCGGGGGGTCGCGAACCGGCTCGACCTGCCCATCGGCGGTAGCTACGCCGTGGTCTCGACCTTCGCTGCGGATCTGGGCTATACGATGGTGTTTCCGGCTCTTGCCCTTGGGGGCATACTTCATGTCATCAGTCGTTCACGTTCGACCGATCCGGCGGCGTTCGGTGAGTACATGACGCGGCACCAGATTGACTGCCTAAAGATCGTGCCGTCGCATCTGTCCGTGCTGGTTTCAGGAGCACGCAATCCCACAGCGATCCTTCCATATCGACGTCTGGTATTGGGAGGCGAGGCGTCGAGCGCCCGATGGGCACACGATCTTCAGCGACTGCGGCCAGGGCTTCGCGTGTTTAACCATTACGGGCCCACTGAGACGACTGTAGGGGTGCTAACGAACGAGCTCCGATCGGACTGGGTCGGTGATGTAGACCGAATTCCGCTCGGTCACCCGCTGCCGGGCGTCACGGCGTATGTTCTCGACGAGCTAGGAGCGCAAACTCCGCCAGGGAGCCCGGGTGAGTTGTACATTGGAGGGAGCCAAGTTTCCCGTGGCTACATCAATGCTCCCGAATTGACAGCGGAGCGCTTTCTACTAGATCCATTTGGGACACCAAGCTCACGAATGTACAAGACTGGCGACTTGGTTCGAGCGTTGCCGGATGGAGCGCTCGACTTTTTGGGTCGGATGGATGAGCAGGTCAAGATCAACGGCTATCGCGTCGAGCCGAGCGAGGTGCAGAGCGCCCTCCGCCAACTCGACCAGATCAAGGACGTCGCGGTCGTGGTACGCGAAGACATGGGGGAACGACGCCTAGTCGCCTACGTCGTTCCACGCCTGTCAGCAACAGTCCAAGGAGTGCCGCGCTACGTTCTCCCCAACAACCAGGCAGTTGCACATCTGAATCGGTATGAGACCGACTACATCTATCAAGAAGTGTTTGGGAACCAAGCCTACATCCGCCATGGGATCCGGCTGCCAGACAATGCCCAGATCCTAGACATCGGAGCCAACATCGGCCTGTTTTCGCTGTTTGTGGCCCAGGCCTGCGCAGCTCCACGGATCGTTGCCATTGAGCCCAACCCCTCCGTCTACGAGCTACTGCAGGCAAACCTTTCTGCCTATGTACCTGGCTCGACGGCCCTGCAGTGCGGCGTTGCCAGAGCAGAGGGAACGGCAAGATTCACATTCTTCAAGGGGTATTCACTGCTCTCTGGGTTTCACGCGGACGCCGCTACAGAGTCCAGAGTGATCAAGTCGTACGTCGAGAATCTGGCTGCTGCAGCCTCCGGCAATTCCGATGCCGAGCGGCTGGCCCACCAAGCAGACGTAGTGCTCGCTCCTCGTTTTGCTGCGCAACACTTTGATGTCCAGTTGCGCACTCTGTCAGATGTGATGGAATCTGAAGACATTAAGCATGTCGACCTGCTCAAAGTGAACGTAGAGAAGGCAGAGGTCGATGTGCTGGCTGGAATCGAGGGTCGACACTGGGCCCGAATCGACCAGATCGTCGCGGAGATCGATCTCGAACAGAACGTGGACAGCATTGTGCAGATGCTGGAGAGACACGGGTTTGACTACCTTATCGATCAGGATCCGCTCCTCACCAAGACAGCGCTGCGGTATGTGTATGCGGTGCGCCGTGGCTCAGGTATCGAGTTACTTCGAGAGCAATCGCCTGGCGCTCATTGCATCACGTTGCCCATGTGGCCCAACCAGTTGGCTACCGAGCGGCTGCTACTCGATTACTGCCGCGCTCGACTCCCAGAGTACATGGTCCCATCGGCGTTTGTCCTGCTAGACCGGCTACCGTTCACTGCGAACGGGAAGTTGGACCGAAAGGAACTCCCCCCTCCTGTCGCATCGGTGCGTCCATCGGTGGACTACTTCACGAACGATACCATACGGAGACTAGCAAACGTCTGGCACAAGTTGCTGGGCGAATGTGAAATTACGCCAGACGATAGTTTCTTCGATGTTGGTGGGAGTTCGCTGTTGGCGATCCGATTGGGCTCGTGCATCTATGAGGTTTTTGGGTTGGACTTTCCGCTGGAGCGCATCCTCGAGAATTCGACACTCCGCGAGATGGCAGATGCAATCGCAGAAATGGCCGATTGAACGACCGTGAGGGTACGGAACTTCCCGCCACCTCTCACTCGGCAACGGGAAGTTTTTCCAAGTTTCTCGACGACCATCACATTGGCGGGTTTGATGTCGCGGTGAATGATGCCGGCGGCGTGAACGACCTGAACGGCACGGCACAGTTGGAGCGCCAAGCTGACCGCCAGATCGAGCGGAATCGCATCGTGAACCCGCACCGCCTGCACCAAGTAATACGCCAGCGT
>Ga0075163_10014119_pt1 | contig 10321 bp, 3 predicted proteins | sample JI1023141ADNA_FD_71478 | JGI IMG/M metagenome (GOLD analysis project Ga0075163, IMG submission 71478) | Wastewater effluent complex algal communities from Wisconsin, to seasonally profile nutrient transformation and Carbon sequestration -... | ecosystem: Engineered > WWTP > Effluent > Algae... | reverse complement strand
CGATCTTCCGACCGGCGTGTCCCGCCTTGTCGTCGTCCCCGAGCTCCGCGAGGTCCGCGTCCAGATCTCGTTCAGCCGCTTCACGGCCCTCAACCCCGATCTTCAGGGCGAGTTCAACTTCACCGATCCGAAGGCCCGCCAGGCCCAGGCCAGACCCGCTGTCCTCACCCTCCCGACCGGCAACGAGAAGTGGCTCCCCGCCGCCGAGGTCCGCGGCGAGGGCATCTTCTTCGAGCTCGACCTCGAAGCCGTCGGCGAATGGGAGGAGCGCAAGGAGGTCCAGGCCCGCGCCGAGACCCTGCTCAACGCCTTCAACGCCGACGGCCCGGGCGGCGAATTCCCCGGCGTCCGCTTCTACCTGCTCCACTCGCTCGCCCACCTCCTGCTGACCGCGATCAGCCTCGAGTGCGGCTACGCCGCGAGCTCCATCCGCGAGCGGATCTACTGCGACCCGATCCGCGGCAAGAACAGCATGGCCGGCATCCTCCTGTCCACCGGCACCACCGGCTCCGAGGGCACCCTCGGCGGCCTCGTCGAGGAGGGCCGTCGCCTGCGCCACCACCTGCGCGAGGCCTGGGACCTCGGCCGCCTCTGCTCCAACGACCCCGTGTGCGCCACCCACGACCCCGCCTCCGAGGCCGGCGACCGTCGTCTCGAGGGAGCCGCCTGCCACGGCTGCCTGTACATCGCCGAGTCGTCGTGCGAGCGCTACAACCGCTACCTCGACCGCGCCCTCGTCGTCCCGACGATCGGCAACGACCCACGGCTCGCATACTTCGCGGAGCGGCCGTGACCCGCGGCCTCGCCACCGTCAGCACTACCAGCCTCGAGCGCATCCACGCCGGCCTACAAAGCGGCCAGCTCCGTGCCCCGATCTCCCGGGCCCGCCTGATCGGCTTCGGCGTCCGCGAGCAGCTCGACGCCCTGGCAAACACCCTCGGTGGCCACCCGCGCGAGCCCAGCCTCGCTATCGTCGCCGCCGTCCTCGCCGAACGCGCCCGCGAGCGACCCTCCCCCGAGCTCGTGTGGACCGGTCCAGAGGGCGCCCAGGGCACCGCCCGCGACACCGCAGTCATCCTCCGCGACCTCTTCGAAGGCGCCCGCGAACGCGTCGTCCTCGCCGGCTACAGCTTCCGCGACGCCGCCGAGGTCCTCGGCCCGCTCCACCGCACAATGAAGGACCACGGCGTCGACGCCCTCTTCTTCATCGACGTCGACCAGCCGAGCCGCCCGATACCCGACCCCGAGAGATCGCTGCAGGACCAGCTCCAAGCCTTCATCGACGACAACTGGCGCTTCGGCCCACCGTACCCGCAACTCTATTGCGACCGCCGCGCCCTCTACCCCGGCCCCCCGTGGAGCAGCCTGCACGCCAAGTGCGTCGCCGTCGACGGCAAGCGCGCCTTCCTGTCGAGCGCCAACTTCACGAACCGCGGACAGCAACGCAACATCGAAGCCGGCGTGCTCATCCACGACCCGACCTTTGCCGCCCAGCTCGAGCGCCAGTGGCTCGGCCTCGTCAAAGCGGACCTCGTGATGAGATGGAGACCACTCATCTCCGCGTGACGCGGCCGCCCTGATCTATCGTCCGGCAGGCTCCGGGTGAACACACGACGAATCCGTAGTCGTCGACAAGCGCCTCGGTCTTCTGATCAGGGTCGAGAATCACGCGAAGCCCAAAAATTGGCTCTCGCGCGTGTAGTTACACGGCGTTTATCAGCGGCTGGCCGGGCGAGGCCCTCGACTCCGCGGCCGAACCGATGCCGGGAGACTTGATCCTTGAATGCGCATCGACAGACGTCCCCCCCGCGCATGTTTGTGATAGGTTGCGCTGCCGTGAGCACGATGGTCGCCCTTCCGTACCCCTGGACGCAGGCTAACGCCCTCGCCGCCGTGCTGGATGACGCGAAGCTGTGGGCCGACGCCCTTACGCGCGGTCATCCCGAGCAGCGCGCGCAAGACCTCCGCAAGTCCGTTAAGTACGTCTTGAAGCAATGGCAGCGCGGTCGCATCGACGTCTCCGATGACATCAGCTTCGGCGGTGCCATCGTGACGATGCTGCGATCGGAGCATGGGAGGCATCGCTTTGCCACGGCCGTCCCCCAGCAGGCCGCTTCGATGTTCGGCCGCCAACTGATCGCGTGGCTGCACGCCGATGCACATCGCACGCAAGTGTTGAGCCAGTTTGACGGCGACTTCGAGCACCTCCGCGTCGCGTTGGCCACCGCGCCCATCAACGGCGATCACTGGACGATCGCCTGCTTCTTCGCCGCCAAGGCCATGCTGGATCCGGCGCACGCCCGCGAGTATGGTGAGCTCCTACTCGCAGCCGACGCCTGCTTCGCGCAGCACGTCGAGCCCCAGCACACGCGCGCTGCCCAGGAGATTGAGCGGGCCGAGGACACTGGCGAGATAACGCCTGTCCAGCGAGCGGCGGAGGAGCCCATGGAGGAGGACAGGCTCGCCGCTGACCTCATCGAGCGCCTGCGGAGGCACGGCGAGTGGACCTCGACCGCGTCGCTGTCCGAGCTCGAGCAAACGCTCGAGCTACTCTACGGAATCACCGAGCAGTCGCGCCGCGCTATCGCAGACCTCCACGCGGCGCAGGCTCGCCTCCAGCGTCAAATCGACGAGATCCCCGACCACCCGCTCCTTGACCACCTCGGTGTCGAACAGGGCGCCGCGCTCCGGCGCGACCTCCCGCTCCGCGACAACCTCACCGTGCTCGATCGCCGCGCCGCCGCGCTGGCCAACGCGCGCCAGGCTACGGATCGCATCGACGAGCTGTGCCAGCGCCTCGGGGACCCGCCGAGGTGGCCCCCAGTGGCGAGTGCGCTGCAGGACCTCCCACTCGACGAGCGTATCGCCACGATGACCCAGGTCCTCGTCGACCAGGGCGACGCCCTCCACGCCGAACTGATGCGCGTCGAGGCCGAGGAGGCCACGGCGGACGCGTTGCTCAGCGAATGGTCGCTGCTCGATCGGCCCGGCTCGACCGCGCCCGACGCCCCCGACAGGCTGGCCCCAGTGCTCCGCCTGTTGCTCCGCAAACGGTTCCGGACGGAGCGACGCGCCCAGTTGTCGGCGATCCACGACGATCGGCCGCTCGTCGCGGCGCTCCTCACCATGCTCGCCGTGCGCGACCGTCCGCGCGCACGCGCGTTGTTCCTCGAGTTCGCGGGCGGCATGCAGACAGAGGAACTCGCGGCGCTGCTCGTCCCACTCGACGACGAGACGGTGCACGAGCTCGCCGTCGATCCGACGGCCCCCGTTGAGCTCAACGAGGCGCTGTTCGTCCTGGCCCTCGAGTCCGGGCGTGCCGACCTCCTCGAGCTGCTCGCACCGCATGTTCGTGGTGATCACGCGGTCGCTGACCTAGTGCACATGGTCCGACGGGAGACTCGCTCCCGCGACATCGCTGAGATCACGCGGCGGCTCGCACACTTCGCGGTCGCGTCTACACGAAGCCCCGACCCCGAGCCGGGCGTCCGGACACGCGAGCTGCGGCGTAAGCTCCTCGATCGACTCACACTCCCACCCGGCATGTCGCGGCTCCACCAGGAGCTCCGCAGCCGCGCGCAGAAGTTCGTCAACCATCGCGTCCGAGCCGCCATCGACGCCGATCAGCCCGACGCGGCGCTCCACGCCTGGACCGCGCTCGGCTCGCTCGACGACGTCGTTCGCGCCTGCATCGTCGACCTGGACTCCATCTCGGCCCGCAACGTCACCGATATCCACCGCAAGAACACCCGCAGCTTCCTCGCGGAGATCGAGCATGACCTGCGGGTCTGGACCGACGCCACGCGTTCGGCCCCCCCGGGTGACCCGCTCGCGCAGGCCGTGACCCGTCTCGCCGCCGATGGACGCGCCCGCGGCGAAGCCGGTCGCAGCCGCAGCGAGGCTGTCCTCGCCGCGCTGCAGCGGATCGGCAGCGGCCAGAGACTCCAGCCGCTGCTCGTCGGGGCCGAGTCCGTCCTCGCCGACCCGGGCGCATGCGTCGAACCCACCCACACGGTCAGCTTCATCGCCATGTGTTCGGGCGAATCGGTGCCCGTGGAGCTCTATGTAGCCGACCGGCTGCGCGCGGCCCTCGGCCGCGGTCCGACGGATCGGGCAGCGGCGGTGGAGGCGCTACTCCGCCGGCAGGCCCTGCACGCGGCCCGCAGCGCAGCCGCCGACGACTCGACCCTCCTCGCCCGCGTCGACGAGGCCGTCGCGCAGAGGCGCGAGGCCCTGCTACGCGAGCACGAGGCCGTGCTGGTCGAGGCCCGCGGCATCGCCCCCGACAGCAGCGAGGTGTCCGCCCGGCTGCAGCTGTTTGACGAGACGTTGGCCGCCGAGGACTTCGAGAACGCCGAGGACCTCGTGCGCGAGCTGGCCGACGACCTCCAACGCCACCGACTGCTGCAGGATCCGGAGCGTCGTCAGCTGCTCGAGTTCCTCCGCGATGCTGGGGAGTCGCCAGCGCTCGACCGGCCGATCGAACAGCTGCGCGCGCAGGTCGAGGCGCACCGCGCCTCCAATGCCCACTTGCGAATCCACCTGCAGTTCCTGCTCGACCTCTGCGATGACCCGGTGATCGGCGAGCATGTGCGCCCGCACTTCGCCCCCCTCGTCCGGCGCATCGACCGCCCGTCGGCTTGGCCCTCCGAGCGGCTCGCCGAGGTCATCGCCGGCTCTGTTGACACCGTCTGCAAGTACCTGCGAACCCAGGCCGTCTACCGCGCCGATCAGCCCGAGACCGTGGGCCAGCTACTCGACACGCTGCCACGTCACGTCGCCGACCAGCTCCAGGTTCCATGTGAGGGTGCGGCCGACCCACTCGCAGCGCTCGTCGATCTCATCCGCAGCTTCCACCCGCCCGCCCGCGTCCTCCAATTCGTCGCCCCACCGCTGATCCCCGAGGTGGACGCGACGAGACCCGCAAGGCCCCCACGCGCGACTGTCTCGGTCCATCGCAACGCCGACGGCGATGAACTCGCCGCGCACGTCCGCCGCTACCTCGCCCGCGTCGTTGAGCAGACCGCCGAGCAGACACCGAACACCCTCGGTACTATCGAGGATGTCCTGCACGCCAAGGACTGGTCCGCGCTGCGCCGGTTCGCCGCCGCCCGGGTGCGGATGCACGGCAGCGCGCCGCAAAGCCGCAGCGACCGGATCTCGGTGCTCGAGGCGCTGCTCGCATTCGCATGCGCCCGCGAAGGCCTCGGCGATGCGAACGCCACGCCCGACGCCACGCTGATCTACAACCTCGTCGCCACCTTCTGGTCGAAGGGCGACCTCCAACAGTTCCACCTCGCCAGCGAGCTCGACCTCCTCCTCGTCGAGGCGCTCGACGGCCGCCGCAATACCCCGACCGGCGACCTCGGCACCCGCGTGGCCGAGCTGATGGCCACCTTCAGCGCGGTGAGGCGCGACGACCCAGCGTACGCGTGGGCCACCGAGCTCATGTGGGCCGCCTCTCAGGTGAACGACCGCGAGATCCCCGCGAGTGCGCGCATCGCCGAGACACTGTGGGACCTGCTCAAACAGCAACACAGCCCACAGCCGCGTGCTAACCTGCTCCACTGGCTGTACCGGCTGCGCAACGAGGAGGCCCTGCGCCACCTCGCCGCACACTCGCCAAGCCCAAGCTTCGCGCTGCAGTGCATCCACGCATTCACGCGCGCCGAGTCCAACCCCGACGTGTGGCCGCGGGCGCTCCAGATGTCGACGGCGTTCCGCGAGCAATCCGCACGCCGGAAGAACAGGATGCCGTGGGTCCTCCTGTTCATTCGGCTCGACCGGACGAGCGCCCACGTCGACGGTGAGGTTGCGCCGATCCGAATCGACGCGCTCGACCGCGTCGTCGAGGATCGCGGCGACGGCCGATTCGAGCTGTCGCTGCTCATCGAGCCACTGCCGTCGGCTGATCCACCTGAAGTGCTCGCGCTCCGCCTGTTCGACGAGCGACCGATCCAGCTGATCACCGACGACGAGGACCTTCTGAGCACCCGCACGCTCCAGACGCACCTGCCCGTGCCGCCGCAGATCTGTGGAGGGGATCGGATCGAAGTCCCTTATGTCGTCGCCGGACGGAGCTTCGGCGGACGGAACATCGACGCCCGCGGGACACTCAGCCTCGAGCTCGCCGGTGAGGTGCGGACACCGCTCACGATCGAGGAGATCCGGCACGCGTGGCCTGGCGTCTCCGGCAACCCGGTGCACCACAACGACGGGTTCTTCGGCCGCGGCGACGAGATCCGCGAGATTGACAGGCGCCTTCGCAATGACCGAGGACCCGGCAGTCTGATGCTGTTCGGACAGCGCAGGGTCGGAAAGACCTCGCTCCTGTTCGAGATGGTGCGCCTGCTCCCCCCACGACCAGGGCACGTCACCGGCGTGTTCCTCGATGTCTCCAACCTCCACCTCCCCGACGGCACGTCGATGTCCGAGCGGTTTTTCTCTGCAATCGTCCATTCGCTCAACGACCCACGCAACAGCGTGGTCCGCGACGCGCTTCCAGTGTCCGAGCGGCACTTCCACCGTCTGTTCCGAGGTGCCGACGCATCCCTGTCGCTGTACACCGCCCTCCACTCGCTGCTCGAGCGCCTGCGGGAGGAGTCCGGCGGGAAGATCAGCCGGCTCGCGTTCTTCGTCGACGAGTTCGACCGGTTCGTCGAACCCCTGTTCCTCGGGCTCGAGAAGAGCGTCGACAGCCTGATGTGGGACCTCCGTCAGATCGTCATGCAGTCCCGCGTTATCTCGCTGGTCCTCGCTGGCTCGGGCCTGCAGAAGATGCTGACCCGGGAGTATAGCAAGCCGTTGCACGGCAGTATCGCCCAGGTCGAGATCCAGCCGTTCTCGTGGGAGCGCGACCGCGAAGCCATCCTCAATACCTTCCTGCCCGCGACGATCCGCGGACGCCTGTGCCGACCCGAGAACATTGAGGTGGTCGGGCGCCACGCGACCACGATGTGCGGCGGTCACCCCTACTTCCTGGCAATGGTCGGACGCGCCGCCGGCCTCTCCGCTGGCGGCCGCAGTATCAACGTGCCGGCGGTCAATGACGCCGCTCGTCGACTTGTCTCCTCCAACCTGCCCGAGCTGCCCAGCCGCGACGGAGAGGTCTTCTTCTCGCACATCTTCGAGACCCTCAAACGCGCCAAGCCGCGCGACCAGGTACTCGCGAAGATCCTGCTAACCCACATCGCCAGCCGGACGACCGAGGCCGATCGCTGGCTCAACCTCGGCGACGCGCTCGACGTCCCCGACCTCGCCCGGATCTCCCGCGAGTCGGAACGCGAGCAGGTACTCCGGCTCCTGCTTGACGAGGGCGCCCTCTCCGAGGACGGCCGGCAATCCGCCGTCCGGCTCACCGTGCCCATCACGGCCCTCGCGCTCCGACACGGTGCGGCGCGGCTGCGTCACGAGGCTATCGCAAAGCTGTCCGCCCCGACCAGCGAGGTCCCGTGATCCAAACCCTCAACATCGAGGCGCTCGTCGCCGCTGTCGTCCATACCGTCCTCCACCCGACGGCGCCTTCCAGCGTGAACGTCGTGGTTCCCCCGGGCTTCTGTGATATGCAGATCGGCGCCGAGATCGTCGCCCGCCTGCGCAGCGCTGCGGCGGGCTCGCCGGTCGCCGAACTCACCATGGACGAGATCCCCGACGTCGAGACGTTCGTCCGCCGCATGGCCAACGGCTTACAGCGTCCGCTTGCCCCGGGCGCCGCGGATCGCGACCTTGCCCTAAAAACCCTGATCCGCCAGCCGGATCGCCCTGCGCTGTACGTGCTACGCAGATTCCACTGTACCCTCAAGACCCTCCCCTCCTGGATGCTCGCGTGCCTCCGCTCCGCAGAGGAAGAGGACATGGCGCGCGCCGTCGTCCTTACCCCGATCTCGCACCCCCGCCTTAAACAGAAGTGGCAGCGCAGCGGCCACCCGCTGATCGTCAGCGACTACGGAAAGAACCATCAGAAGCATGTCGTCCGCCTGCTCGACGCTCCCCGGCTCCCCGCCGACGTGCCACCGCCCGTCTACGGGTTCGTGCGCGAGGCTACCGGCTGCTACCCCGAGGCTCTCACCCGAATGCTCGACGTGTGGCGCCGGGCGGGCGAGCCCGCCTCACTAGCTCGCGACCTCCGTAGGCTGATGAGGCACGAGGCCACCGCAGTCCTGATGCGATTCGCCGAGTGGCTAGATCACTACGGCACCTTCTTTCAAGGCAAGGTCGTCAACCTATACCACGGAGTCGATCGCTACGACGCTCTCGACGCGCTCGGCCAGCACGAGCTCCACGGCCTCCTCCTCGACGGCGACAACCTCCGCGCTGGCGCGCTGGGCCCCGCCGTGCTCGAGCTACAACGCGATGCCCTCCTGCAGACCAGAGAGCCCGGCGGTCCCAAGCAGACGCTCGTGCGGGCCCGTCAGCTTTACATCCGTGCGGACTATGCGGCTGCGCTGCGGCTGCTCGCAGACGACGTTCCGCGGGCCACCCCGGAGACCGAGCTCCTGCGCCACCACTCAGAGATCCTGCGGATCCTCCACGACGTCGAGCTCGACCTCGATGTCGATTGGCTGGCGTTGCAGCAAGCGGTGTCCAGGGCCCAACACTGGCTCGACCACCACTCGAGCCTCGACGAGACGGGCTCGCTGCAGCGCCGCTACACGCAGCTGGCGCGAGGCGGGGGGAGAAACGTCCGGGACGACCTTGCCCGGCTGCAGCATCCGTTGCCGCTGCTCACGGACGGCACCCTAGACTGGGCCCCGTCCGACCGCGTGTCCGACGCCGACGCGACGCCTCGCCCCTCACCCGTGGTACTACGTGAACACAACGAGGATCGTCGGGTCCCCTCGCATGCTCCGCGTGAGGTCGGCCGCCCCCCCCATCCCATCGATGTTGCGATTCAGACCGTGATCGGTCCGGAATTGCAGGCTGTCCTGAAGGTGCTCGGGCTCGCAGAGCCGACGCATTACATTCGCGGTGATCAGTTTTGGACCGGGCAAATTCCCTCCCGTCGACAGAAATCTCAAATCTCGGTCGTGGTCAGTTGCCAGGGCAAGGCGGGCGAGGCCGCTGCGAGCAACGCCGCCACGAAGCTGCTGGAGCGGTTCGTGCCGCGCTTGATGCTCCTCGTGGGCATCGCCGCGGGGCGCCGCGAGAAGGTCAAGATCGGCGACGTCGTCATCCCGCGCGTGATCGTCGACAACACGCAGAAGGTCGCCACCCCGCAGGGAATCGTCGGACGGCCAACGATTCCGCCTGTCCCCCACGTCGTAAACCAGCTATTGGCGAGCTACGACTTCGATCCGCAGCCGTGGCACGCGCGGCTCGCGGCGCTCTGCGATCCGCTCGTAGCGCCTGCGGGCGAAGAGGAGGCGTACCTCAACCACGTTGCCGATCAGCCCCGGCTGCACGAGGCCGCTATCGCCTCCGATGACTTGCTCCTTCGGGACCCCGCTGTTCTCGAGCAACAAGCTGCGCACCTCCACCAGCAGATCTATATCGGCGAGATGGAGGCGGCCGGCTTCGTCCAAGCGTGCCACGGGCGCCACCCGACCGTGCCCTGGTTCGTGATCCGCGGCGTCTCGGATTTCGGCGACCAGTTCAAGAATGACGCGTTCCACACACAGGCGGCCCTCGCCGCTGCCGCATATCTCGAAGCGTTCCTGCGCGACGGCTTCGACGCCCGGGTGTTCACCACCGATCCACCAGTCCATCTGTAATACATCTGGCCTGACGGCCGCCATCATGTGCACGGCCTTATCTTCGTGCAGATGTTCCACGTAGCCGAGACGATCCGCGACGGTATAGGCGAGGCTCGCGCAGGGTTTTACGATATGGCTCGCATTCAACTGTGACCGATCTCGGCGGTCATCATCACGCTGAGCGGGGTCGTTCATAAGCGCTGACAGACCTCTCTTGTGTCGTTCCGCGCTGCGCATTCATAGACGTTGGCGGGTGTTCGTGCGAAGCAGATACTTCCCGCTGGACGTCCACGGGGAGGATGATGCGTGGGGAAGCGGGGGGCTGGCGAGGTCGAGGGAGTTGAGACAACGGCTCTTGGAGCATCCGGGGACGCACTTCTGCCGGTCCTGTACGTGCCAGATCTCGCCCGCCTTTTGCGCATCAGCGAGAAGGCTTTGCGCCAGCGAGTCGCACGAGACCAGGTTCCGCGGCCGTTCAAGAGCGGGAAAGCGCTTGCATGGACGCGCGAAGTTGTTGTTCTCTGGTTGCGGGATTGCGGCCGGTCGGCAGGACCGCCCGCGATGAAGATCAAACTGCGTCCCTACGCGCACGACTCGACCCGCTTCCAGCTCGACATCCGCTTCATGCA
>Ga0075163_10014118_pt1 | contig 10322 bp, 5 predicted proteins | sample JI1023141ADNA_FD_71478 | JGI IMG/M metagenome (GOLD analysis project Ga0075163, IMG submission 71478) | Wastewater effluent complex algal communities from Wisconsin, to seasonally profile nutrient transformation and Carbon sequestration -... | ecosystem: Engineered > WWTP > Effluent > Algae... | reverse complement strand
GCCTGGCGCTCGACCGCCTGGAACGACAGGTAGCCGACCACGGCGGCGGCGAGCAGCGCCATCACCCCGGCCCGCCGGCGCCAGCGGCGGCGAGACAGCTCGCGCGCCGACGCGGCCAGGAACTCGCGGGCCGGGCCGGCCAGCTCGTCGGCCGGGACGTCGTCGGCGTCGCGGAGCGCGCGCTCGCCCCACAGCGCGTCGCGGGCCCGCTCGAGGCGCAGCCACTCCTGGGTCGCGGCCTCGATCCGGGCGATCGCGGCCCGCCGGTCGGCCCGCTCGTCGAGCCAGTCGCGCAGCGTCCGCCACTCGGACAGCAGGGCCTCGTGGGCGACCTCGAACACCGCCTCGGGCTCGCCGGCCTGGGCGGCGACCAACCGGCCGGCGACCAGGGCGTCGAGGGCGGCGCGGGCGGCCGGCGCGCCCCGGGTCAGCTCGGCCTCGGTGCGGCGGGCCCGGGTGGCGCGGCCGGACACCAGCCGCAACAGCACCGCCCGGGCCTGGGCCCGCGCCGCCGGCAGCAGCGCGCCGATCACGCCGTCGGCGTGGCGGGTCAGCGCGCCGCGGATGCCGCCGACCCGCTCGACCACCGCCCGGGTGATCGCGCGCCGCTCGCGATCGTGGGCCTGCCACAGCTCGCCGAGGGTGAACTGGAGCAGCGGCAGACCGCCCTCGGCGGCGTCGGCGTCGGCGACCAGCTCGTCGACCAGCGCCGGCGGATCGAACGCGACCCCGGTCGCGCGGGCCGGGCCGAGCACCGCCTCGCGCAGGGCGTCGACCGCCAGCGGTCGCAGCAGGTAGAGGCCGCGCGCGATCGCCGCGCCGAGGCCGGGCAACGCCGACAGCCGGGTGAGGAAGTCGCAGCGGGCGGTGGCCAGCACGCGGACGCCGGGCACGCCGCCGCCGAGCTCGGCGAGCAGCCGGCTGGCGCCCTCGGCCTCGTCGGGCTCGGCGAGGGTCACCAGCTCCTCGAGCTGATCGACGAACACCACCAGGCCGCGGCCGCGGCGGGCGGCGACCACCTGGCGGACCAGCTGCTCGTGGGTCGGGCGCGGCGCCGCCGGGCCCAGCGCCACCGTCGAGTCGGGGGTGGTGGCGGCGGGCAGCTCGAGGGCCGCGCGCAGCGCGGTCAGCGGCCGCGGCCCCGGCACCAGCCGGACCACGGTCCAGGCCCGGCCGTCGCCGACGCCTTCGTCGAGCAGCGTGGGCAGCACGCCGGCCCGACACAGCGACGACTTGCCGACGCCGGAGTCGCCGGCGACCACCACCAGGCCGTCATGGCGGACCCGCTCGACCAGCGCGCGCAGCTCGGCGGCGCGGCCGAAGAAGACGGCGCGGTGATCGGCCTCGAACCGGTAGAGGCCGCGGTACGGGTTGCCGACCGGGGCCCGCGCCGGATCGCCGGGGCGGGCGGCCTCGAGCGCGAGCAGCACCTCCTCGCCGCCCGGGTAGCGGGCGCCGGGCGCGCGCTGCAGGCAGCGATCGACGATCGCCGCCAGCCGTGGATCGACGCCCGGTACCTCGGTGGCCAGCGGCGTGGCGTCGGTGGTGATGACCACGGCGGCCAGCGCGGCCACCGGGACGTCGGCGTGGGGCGGGCGGCCGGCGGTCAGCTCGTACAGCACCACGCCGAGCGCGTAGACGTCGGTGGCCGGGGTCGCGGGCTCGCCGGCCCAGGTCTCGGGCGCCATGTAGTACGGCGTGCCCATCACCACGCCGAGGCCGGTGAGGGCGCCGGCTGGCTCGGAGCTCGGTCGGGGCCCGCCGTCGTCGTCGGCGGCGGCGCGGGCGATGACGGCCCGTTGCGGCGCCGGGGTGGCCGACGGCATCGTCGCGGGCAACGGCAGCGGCGCGGTCGCGTCGACGGCGCGGGCGCCGAGCGGCATGGTGGCGGCGACCATGGCGGCGGCGGCGCGCGGCGGCGCCACCACGGCGACGTCGAGCACGCCGCGGGGCCGCTCGGTCAGCTTGGCCAGGCCGAAGTCGAGCAGCTTGACCTGGCCGTCGTCGGCGAGGATGGCGTTGGCCGGCTTGAGGTCGCGATGGAGGACGCCGTGGCGGTGGGCGGCGGCGAGGCCGCGGGCCAGGCCGACGCCGAGCTCGATCACCCGCGCCGACGGCAGCGGCCGCTCGATCCGCGACAGCGGGGTGCCGTCGATCAGCTCCGACACGATGTAGGGGCGGTGGCCGAGCGCGCCGATCCGATGGACGGTGACGACGTTGGGGTGCTGGAGCCGGGCGGCGGCGCGGGCCTCGACCAGGAAGCGCTCGTGCGCCCCCGGGGCACGCTCGAGCTCGCCGCTGAGGAACTTCACCGCCACCTTGCGATCGAGATCGGTGTCGAGCGCGATCCACACCTGGCCCATGCCGCCCTCGCCGAGCCGGCGGAGCAGCCGGTACTCGGCGAACTGCGCCGGTGGGGCCCACGCGCCGGTGCGCGCGAGATCCTCGGAGTCGAAGGCGATCGGTGCGGCCACGACCGGGCCCACTTCCAAGCGCCGTGCCATCGGGGCGCGCACCGCCTGCGCGCCGCCGATCGACCGGCACGCCGGGTGCAACGGCCGGGCGGCATGCGACCGGCTCGCGATACGATGGCGCCGTGGTCAACCACAACCCGGACCGCGGCGACATGAGCACCGCCGCCATCGGACGACCGACGGCCACGGTCCACGACGCCGACCGGCTGTACCTGCTGATCGTGGCCGGCGACGCGTCGTGGATGCAGCCGCTGCCGCGCGACGGCGCGATCGTGATCGGCCGGGTGCCCGGCTGCGACGTCGTGCTGCCCGACGTCGCGGTGTCGCGTCAGCACGCGCGGATCGAGCTGGCCGACGGCCGGGCGACCGCGATCGATCTCGGCAGCCAGAACGGGACGCTGGTCAACAACCAGCGGATCGAGCGCCGCGATCTGATCGGCGGCGACGTCCTGACCATCGGCACCGCGGTGCTGGTGTTCCACGGCCCGACCGCCGCCGCCCGCGGCTTCGCCCTCGCCGGCTGGGACGAGCTGCGGGCGCAGCTCGCCCGCGAGCTCGATCGGGTCATCCAGTTCGGCCGCGAGCTGGCGATCGTCCATGTCCGGGTTCCGGACGGCGAGCGCCACCCGCTGCTGCGCGCGCTCGGCCGCCACCTCCGCTCGATCGACGTCGCCGCCTGGGATCACGATCACGAGCTGGCCGCGCTGTTGCCCGAGCTCGATCCCGACGCGCTCACCGCCATCCTCGACGGCCTGGCGGCCGACGTCCCGACCGCCCAGCTCGGCTACGCCAGCGCGCCGCGCGACGCCTGCGACGTCGCCTCGCTGCTGGGCGGGGCCCGGGCTGCCGCCACCGCGGCGCCGGTCGGCGGCCGGGCCGGCGCCGCCGGCGCGGTCCGCACCCTGACGCTCGGGGCCCAGGCGGTGGTGATCGCGGACCCGGCGATGGCCCGGCTGTACGGCCTGGTCGAACGGCTGGCCCCGGCCGAGCTGCCGGTGTTGATCGGCGGCGAGACCGGCGCCGGCAAGGAGCTGGTCGCGCTCGCGCTCCACCACCTGTCGCCGCGCCGCGACAAGCCGCGGGTGACGCTCAACTGCGCGGCGCTGCCCGAGAGCCTGGTCGAGAGCGAGCTGTTCGGTCACGAGCGCGGCGCGTTCTCGGGCGCGGTCGCGACCCGGCCCGGCATCTTCGAGCTGGCCCGCGGCGGCACCGTGTTCCTCGACGAGATCGGCGAGCTGGCGCTGCCGGTGCAGGCCAAGCTGCTGCGGGTGCTCGAGACCAAGCGGGTGGTCCGGCTCGGCGACGCGCGCGAGCTCGCGGTCGACTTCCGCCTGATCTCGGCGACCAACCGCGACCTCAAGGACGAGGCCCGCCACGGCCGCTTTCGCCAGGACCTCTACTTCCGGCTGTCGGGCGCGACGGTGTGGCTGCCGCCGCTGCGCGATCGGCTGCGCGAGATCCCGATCCTCGCCCGCCGCTTCCTCGACGACGCGTGTGTTCGCGCCGGCCGTCCGTCGATCGCGGTCGCGCCGGCGGTGATGCAGCGCCTGGCCGAGCACGGCTGGCCGGGCAACGTCCGCGAGCTCAAGAACGTGTGCGACTTCCTGGTCGCCACCGTCGGCGACGAGCGGATCGAAGACTGGCACCTCGACGACGTCCTCGACGGCGGCGGCCCGGCCGAGCGCGCACCCGCCGTCTCGGTCGCGCCGCGGATCGCGGTGTCGCCGGCCGAGCCCGCGGTCGCCGCGCCGCCGCCCGGCCCGCGCGGGTTCCGTTCGCTGGCCGCCGAGATCGAGGAGCTCGAGCGCGCCCGCATCACCGAGGCGCTGCGCGCCAGCGGCGGCAACCAGACCCGCGCCGCCCGCGCGATCGCGATGCCGCTGCGGACCTTCCTGTCCAAGCTCAAGCGCTACGGCATCACCGGCGGCTGAGCCGCGCGCGGCGCCCGCGGTACCATGCGGGCGTGCGTCATCTGGTGCTGGCGATCGCAGCCGCGGCCGCCGCATGCAAGGGCGACCCGACGCCGGCGACCGCCACGTCGGCGCCGCCGGGCGACGCGTCGGTCCGGTCGGCGGTGCCGGCGCCGCCGACCGACGCGCCGCCACGACTCGCGGACGCCGCGGCGGGCGCGGCCGACGCCGCGGTCGCGCCGGCGCCGCCGGGTTGCCCGCCGAGCGCGTACCGCAACGACGGCTGGACGATCGCCGGCGTGATCCCGTTCGTGTTCCCCGGCTGTCCACCACCCGAGCTCGATCTCGACGTCGCCTACTGCGCCGACTGCGCGCGCCCGTGCGGTTACCAGCGGGTGACGGCGATCGAGGGGCGGGCGCTGCCGCCGCGCTGGGCCCACGCCCGCTACGACGAGGCCGGGCGCCTGGTCTCGCTGTCGACCGACCTGCCGCAACGCTTCGAGTACGACGAGGACGGCCGGCTGCGGGCCTGGTTCCACGGCGTCGCCCGCTACGCGGTCGAGCGCAACGCCGCCGGCCAGATCGCGCGCGTCACCAAGCGACAGCCGCCACCCGATCACACCGCGGTGTGGGAGTTCCGCTACGACCCGGCCGGGCGCGTGGTCGCGACCGTCGACGAGTTCGGCGCCGTGCTCGACCTGGTCTACGACGCCGCCGGTCGCCAGATCGCCGATGACGACGCCGGCGATCGCACCGTGTTCCGGTACGACGCCGCCGGCCGGCTGATCGCGCGCGGCACGAGCTGGCGGGACACGCTCCGCTACGACGCCGCCGGTCGGCTCACGCGGATCGCGTCGGGCACCACCCGCAAGCGCCTCGTCCTCACCTACGCCGGCGACCGGCTCGCGACCACGGTCGAGACCGGCGAGAACGGCGACGCGGTCACCACGACCACCTACGACTACGACTGCTCGCGGTGACGCGCACGCGACGGCCGCGCCGCGATCAGCGGCGGACGATCGTGTAGTGGAGCCTGACGAGGGCGCCGCGCCGGCGGACGGTGAGCTGATGGCGGGCGCGCGCCCGCGTCGCCTGGTAGGTGGCGAACGGCGACTCGTGGTCGACGAGCTCGACGCCGTCGAGGGTCAGGAGGGTGTCGCCGTTGCGCAGGCCGAGGGCGGCCAGCGGCGACGCCGGCCGCAGCGCGTACAGCCGCAGCCCGTCGGGCCCCGGGCAGCGCAGCACCGGCATGATCCGCGCCGCGCCGATCAGCGTCTGCGGCGACGCCAGCACGGCGTCGAGGGTGGTGCGGTCGACGCGGTAGTGAGTGTCGTCGACGCGGGTGATGCCGCGCCGTGCTTCGCGCCAGGCCGCCTCGCGATCGAACGCCGGCGCGCTCGCGGGCGGGCTCGCCGCCGGCGGTGGAGGATCGACCGGCGCCGCCGTGACCAGGCTCGTCGCCCGGGGTGGCGCGTCGACCACCGGCGCGACCGCCACCGGCGTGATCACCGCCGCACCCGCGCCGTCGCGACGCGCGCCGGCCAGCTCGTGTGCCAGCGTGGCAGCGACCGCGAGCAGCGCGTACGCCCCGACCGCGCGCAACCCGTGGAATCGATGGATCTGGACCGTGGATGACATGAAGGCCTCCGAGGAGGCCTTCACGTAGTTCACGTCCGGTGCCAGCGCGGACGGTCGCCCGCGTCACGCCTCGCGGCGCGGCGGCGACCGCCCTGGCGAGCGGTCAGGCCAGGCCAGCCTGCTTGGCGACCTCGGCGGCGAAGTCGTCCTTCTTCTTCTCGAGACCCTCGCCGAGCTCGAACCGAGCGAAGCGGCGGATCTTGATGTTCTCGCCGATCTTGGCCACCAGCTCCTGCTGGATCTGCTCGATCGTCTTGTCCTGGTTCTTCACGAACGGCTGGTCGAGGAGACAGATCTCCTTCATCCACTTCGCGAGCTGGCCCTCGACCATCTTGGCGACGACCTGCTCCGGCTTGCCCGACTCCTGGCCGGCCGCCATCCGCACCGCGCGCTCGCGGGCGATGGCGTCGGCGTCGACCTCTTCCTTGCGGACGAAGAGCGGGTTCATCGCCGCGATCTGCATCGCGACGTCCTTGGTGAAGCCGATGAAGTCGTCGTTGCGAGCGACGAAGTCGGTCTCGCAGTTGATCTCCACCAGCACGCCGATGCGGCCGCCGCCGTGGATGTACGACACCACGGCGCCCTCGGTGGCCTCGCGGCCGGCCTTCTTCGCGGCCTTGGCCAGGCCCTTCTTGCGCAGGTAGTCGATCGCCTTCTCGGCGTCGCCCTCGGTCTCGACCAGCGCCTTCTTGCAGTCGGCCATGCCGGCGCCGGTGCGCTCGCGCAGGTCCTTGATCATCCCAGCGGTGACTTCAGCCATGACGGTCTCCTGAATGCGGAACGGCCCCGCGGTGGGGCCGTGATGAACGGCGCGCGGCTTGCGCGCCGGACGAGCCTCGTATGGAACGCGCGCGCCGCAGGGGCCGGCGCGCGTGGTGATCAGGTGGGCTGATCCGGCGAGGCCGAGGCCTCGGGATCGAACATCGGGCCGCGCGACGACATCTCGACGCGCGGGCCATCGCCGCCCGACGACACGTGGATCACGCGCTCGTCCTGCTCGTCGCGCTGGCCGCGGGAGTGGGCCCGCTCCTTCCAGATCTTGGTGCCGATGACGCACGCGTCGGCGATGCGGCTGGTGAACAGCTTGATCGCGCGGATGGCGTCGTCGTTGCCGGGGATGACGTGGTCGATGACGTCGGGGTTGCAGTTGGTGTCGGTGACGGCGACCACCGGCAGCTCGAGCTTGCGCGCCTCGTCGACGGCGATGTGCTCCTTGGCCGGATCGACCACGAACACCATGCCGGGCAGCTTGTTCATGCCCTTGATGCCGCCGAGCGACTTCATCAGCTTGTCGCGGTCGCGGCGGATCTGGATCTGCTCGCGCTTGGTCAGGGCGAGGATGGTGCCGTCCTCCTCCATCTTCTCCATCGACTTGAGGCGCTCGAGCGAGCCCTTGACGGTCTTGAAGTTGGTGAGGGTGCCGCCCAGCCAGCGCTGGGTGACGTAGAGCTGGCCGGAGCGGGTCGCCTCCTCGGCGATCACGTCCTGGGCCTGCTTCTTGGTGCCGACGAACAGCACCAGCTCACCGCGCGAGGTCGAGTCGATGACCGCCTGGAAGGCCTGGCGGAACATCTTGACCGTGTGGGTGAGGTCGATGATGTGGATCCCGTTGCGGGCGCCGAAGATGTACTGCTTCATCTTCGGGTTCCACCGGCCAGTGTTGTGGCCGAAGTGGACGCCAGCCTCGAGGAGCTGGCGCATCGCGATCGGGTTGGCGGACGTAGCTTCTTGCATCGTTTCCATGTCGTCTCCGTTGGGCCTCCGGCACCGTCATCGGTCGGCGAGAACCCCGGTCGCCCGACAAGATCGTCGAAGCGGGGGGCCACGGTCGCCGGCCTCGGGGGCCGTGGGAAGTTGGACGGGCGATCTAGCACGGTCTGGCGCCCGGGGGCAAGACGCGTGGCGCGGCCGCCCCGTAGCGATTCCGCGGGGTTGGCACGGCGGGCAGGCCAGGACCGCGCTACTCGAGGGCCGCGAAGCCGCCTCGCGGCACGCCCCCCACGGTCCAGAACTCGCCGCCGATGTACACGGTGCCGGCGGCGAGGGTGATCGTCTGGACCCAGCCGTCGGTGCCGGGGTTCCACGGTAGCGGCGCGCCGGCGCCGCGATCGACCGCGGCCACGCCGGCGCGCGGTTGGCCGCCGACGGTGGTGAAGTCGCCGCCGAGGTAGACGGTGCCGCCGGAGACGGCGACCGCGTGGACGGCGATGCCGTTGGGAGCGGGGGCCCACGCGGTCGCCTGACCGGTGGCGCGGTCGAGCGCGGCGGCCTGGGCGCGGGGCTGGCCGCCAGCGTTCGCGAACCGGCCGCCGGCGTAGATCGACGTCGGCGTGACCGCCAGCGCCTCGACCACGCCGTCGACGGCCGGGGCCCACGGCGTCGCTACCCCGGTGGTCGTGTCGAGCGCGGCCAGGTTGCGGCGCGGTTGCCCGCCGACGCTGGTGAAGGTGCCGCCGGCGTAGATGACCCCGCCCGAGATGGCGAGCGCGAAGACGCCCGCGCCGCCAGCGGCCTCCGGGCCGGGGTTCCACGGCGTCACCAGTCCGGTCGCGGTGTCGAGGGCGGCGAGGCCGCTCCGGGCTTGACCGCCGAGGTGGTGGAAGGTGCCGCCGACGTAGAGCGTGGCGCCGTCGATGGCGAGCGCGCGGACCTCGTGATCCGGAGCCGGATCGGCGCCGGTGACGAGGCCGGTCACCGCGTCGAAGGTGGCCAGGAACAGCCGCGCCGGCTCGACGAGCACGCTGGTGAACGCGCCGCCGACGTGAACGCGGCCGCCGGCGGTCGCGAGGGCGTAGACGGGCGACTGGTACACCCCGGTGATGACGGGTTGCCAGCCGGTCACCGCGCCGGTCGCGACATCGATGGCGGCGAGCCCCGGCCGGAGGTGGGCGGGAGCGATCGAGAACCCGCCGCTGACGAACAGGGTCGGCCCGGACACGGCGACCGCGGCGACGCCGCGATCGGTGAGCAGGTCCCACGTACGTTGCCCGGTGCCGGCGTCGAGCGCGAGCAGGGCCGTGAACGAATCGGTCAGCATCAACGACCCACCGAGGAAGACGCGGGTGTCGGTCGCGGCCATCGTCGCCACGCCGCAGCCGAGCGGCGGCAAGGCCGCGTCCCAGGCGGTCACCTGACCGGTGGTGGCGTCGACGGCGGCGACGCACCGGCGCGGCTGGCCGCCCATCCCGACGAAGTTGCCGGCGACGTAGAGCGTCGAGCCCACCTGGGCGAGGTGCTCGACCCGCGGCGTGGCCGGTGGCGGTGGTGGTGCTGGCGTCGGGGCCCAGGGCGTCACGGCGCCGGTGGCCCGGTCGACCGCGCCCAGGTAGCGGCGGGGCTGCCCGCCGAGCGTGGTGAACGCGCCGCCGACGAGGATGCGATCGCCGGACGGCAGCAGCGCGCTCACATCCTGGTTGGCGCCCGGGTTCCAGGCCGTCGGCGCGCCGGTGGCCGCGTCGAGCGCGGCGAGGTGAGCACGCGGCTGGCCGCCGACGGCGAAGAACGCGCCGCCGACGTACACCGTGTCGTCGGCCGCGGCGATCGCCGTGACCAGCCCGAGCGGGATGTCCGGCGCAAAGGCCGTCGCGGCGCCGGTGCTGGCGTCGACGCCGCCGATGCCGTCGCGGGCCGCGCCGCCGATGTGGCCGAAGTGGCCGATGGCGTAAACGACGCCGCCATCGACGGCCAGGGCGGTCACGTAGCCGTCCGGCTCGGGCGCGAACGCCGGATCGAGCGAGCCGTCCGCGCGCAGGTGGGCGAGGCCGCGGCGGGCGACGCCGCCGATCGACCGGAAGCCGCCGCCGACGTAGAGGCCGCCGGCGCCATCGGGGACGGCGGCCGCGACGCCGCCGTCGAACGCCGGACGTCCAGGCAGCACGTGGCCGGCGACCGGATCGAGGCTGACCGCCGGGCCGGTGTAGGGCCCGACGAACTGGAAGTCGCCGCCGAGGTAGAGGACGCCGGCGTGCTCGACCGTCGCGTACACGGCGCGGTCGGTGACCGGGAGGTCGGTGCGGACCTGGCCACCGTTGGGTGCGTACTCGCAATGGTCACCGGTGGTGCCGGCCGCGCACGAGCACGTGAAGCCATCGACGCCGTCGGTGCACACGCCGCCGTGGCAGGGATTGCCGGCGCAGTCGTCGATGTCGATGGCGCAGGTGGGGCCGTCGTAGCCGGGGGCGCAGGCGCAGGTGAAGCCGGCGACGGCGTCGGTGCAGGCGCCGTGGACGCAGGGCTGCGCGGCGCAGTCGTCGATGTCGACGGCGCAGGTGGGGCCGTCGTAGCCGGGGGCGCAGGCGCA
>Ga0075163_10014117_pt1 | contig 10323 bp, 12 predicted proteins | sample JI1023141ADNA_FD_71478 | JGI IMG/M metagenome (GOLD analysis project Ga0075163, IMG submission 71478) | Wastewater effluent complex algal communities from Wisconsin, to seasonally profile nutrient transformation and Carbon sequestration -... | ecosystem: Engineered > WWTP > Effluent > Algae... | reverse complement strand
GTTCTTAATGCATGATTCCATTCATTTTTAAAAGTCAGCTCCTTGACTAAATTTTAAAATCATTATTTCATCATAAGATTTTCATATCCAGGTATTAGCCTAAGTTTAAGGATCAATCATTAAAGGCCATCTTTATGTGGATGTTGTAATAATTGCATTATCAATAGATACAGAGTCTGAAGGTAAACTATTTAGATTCCATGTTCTAATATCTCTAGAATCTCCAAAAATGTTGACTAAGCTATAGTTATCACTAAATGGTAATCCGAGAGTGCTGCACTACTAAATCCAAATTTTGATTAACATGTTCCTGTAAGTTCCTGTAAATGGAGCAATATAAGATACACTAGCAGCTGCTAAAAATACATCTCCAATCAGTTTTGTTATTTCTATTTTTTGTTTTGCTACTGATTCTGTCCATCTTTTACCTTCATCAGTTAACAAATCTACTAATTATCTTGCTCGACTTAGTTTTAATGAATTAGTTTAAATACTTTCTTCTAAAAACTGTATTTTTCTTCAGGTAGCTTCAAAATCATCGATTAGTTTTTAAACAGCGTCTTAGATTGCTTTTAGTTCAGATTACTTTTGATTCAATTTTGCCTCAGCTTCCCCAAGAACTTTATTTTATGCTTCTAATTGATCGATCAAGGGTCATGTATCTTTCTTTAATTACCAACATATTATCATTGAGTTAATCCACTTAAAGAAATTTAGAGTAATTGGAGAACTTTCCATTTCTTTTAAATCCCATTCTTTGTCTTTAGACTTGTCGCAAAGATTCTTAAGAGTGTCGATTGATGATTTTGGTACACTTTCGAGTTCGTCTAATTTTTCTCAAACTTTATCTATTTTTAGTTATACAAGGAACTTTTAAATTGGTTAGCTTTAAAAATCTCAAAGTTTGTTTTCATTGTTCATAATTAAATACATGTAGCAAATTATTTTAGATAATTTTGAACCAGCGTTTTTCATTTGTCTTAACTCAGTGACATGCTCAGGCTTAATACAACTTAAAGCCTCTTCTGCTTGTCTAACATATATATTCGCATTATCAACTTTTTCTTTAATTAGTTCTTGTTTTTCTTTTACTTTGTTTCTTTCAGCACCAACAATTAATGCATCTTAAGATACTATCCTTTCTTAGTCAATTGCAATAGCCTTCTCTCTCTCTATTATTTCTTTATCCCCTTAAGCATTTGCAGATTACTCTATTAATTCAGGCTCCATTGCTACTAATTCTTTATCTAATTACTATACCATGTTATTGGTCATATCAAGTGTTTTAAGTCCTGTAGATAATCAATCTATACTATCCTTGAGCTCTTTTCATTTAATATGAAGCTTTTGCTTATAAAGATATATTCCATCTAAATAAGATTTTGGAGTAGTGTATACTTTTCTTCTTAACTCATCATAAAAAGTATTTGACATTGATTCAACGCTCTTATGGGTAAACATGCACATCCTTGCTAACTTATCTTTGTTATCTTGACTCAAATCTTCAATTTCATAAATAAATTTTGATGCTACTGTATGAAGAGCTGCATCAGACCAAGAATCATACCAATCTAATGTACAGCAATTTACTAAAGAAGGAAATTGTCAACATCGTATTCTAAGCTAATCTCCTACTGGACTCATACATAGTATTATATGGAAGCAGTCTCTCACTCTTTCAATATAAGTTGCATACTTAACATCCTTTGATTCCACTCGTCCTAAAATTTTAACATATGGTCCAATTTCATTATCTATTCTATTGAAATCTTCTTCTTAATAAAGATTTGTTATTTCTCCTGTATTTAGGACATTATTAATGTCTTCAAGAAAACTTTCATTTACAATTTAAGTATCAGTCATTATAAAAGTATTTTGTTATCCTCACAATCCACTTTCAAGCATATATTACTTTATATCTTCTCTAAAATCTTTAGATTAATAGTTCTTTTTAAGTTATATCTAAAAACTATGGTAGTTTAACATGAATGAAGCTAGTCAAGTCAAAGATTATTTTCCACATCCAGACACACCAATAAGCATCGCATTACCTCTTCATTAAAGCAAAACTCTTACTACTCAACATAAATGAAGTATAGCATCTTCAAAGAAAACAAGTTACATTTTAACTTGATTCTTTTCACTCAAATTATAAAGATCTAGTTATGCTTAAAGTTATTTTGTTAGTTTAACCATATCTGTTATTTGTTCATACAATTCCTCTTCTGCTCCGATTCAAAGTAAATTACTAAATATAATTGGTTACTTATTAAAGATGTCATCCAACGTTCATTTCTCTCTGAATTTAAACTCAAGTATATTTATAATATTTTCTTTGAAAAATGATCAATCTTCATCATTTATCAATCAATCATGGAAAACTCTTGATACTTCATGAATCCAAAGAAGCATGAATTTTTCAGGATCACTTACTGCTTTAGGTTTAGTGTTAAATATTCCTTAAAATACTTTTGAAATATCTCTTAAATTAAAAGTATAATGGAATTTAATAGGAATAGGTAAAAGTCCTTTTGTGATTTAAGTATATATCTCAACAGTTGCAGCAACAGCAATTGATCCCATTCTTTACACATTTTCATTAAAACCTCCTGATTTCAAGTATCCCAAAATAATTGATTCAAAAATCTGTCATGTTATGTCATCATTATTTTCGGGCATACATAGCACATGAAAATGTCTCATAAATCTTGGAGAAAGTGGATAACGACCACCACTTGGAGGTGCTGCTGAACAACATAGCACATAATCAACTAAATGTTTCCATTCGAATTTGCATGGAGGTCAGGTGTAAAATCCTTTTTCTGATATGATTTATCATAAAAGTTCTATTGGTGGCTGAGCTCCGTATTTTTCTACTGCAGGCATATTTATGTCATCAACAAATATTAAAGTAGTTCTACCTCCTGATCCATATGCTGTTCCTACTTTTTCTAATTTTGACTCGATTATTTTCTGAGTACTAATCGAATCAGTTTATGCAGAGAAATTTAGGAAGAAAGGGTTCAATGACTTTTTATCTCTATTTAAGCTGATATAATTAGTAATAAGAACTGATTTACCAACACCAGTCTCACCAGTAATAAAAACATGCTTTTTAATTGACATACATAGATCAAGTAAATAACTATATCAAACTGTGTTTAAAGTTGGCACAAGAATACTAAAGTAGGGAGTTTTTGGATCATAGTTAAACTCGTTTGGAACTTCTGTTGACCAATTCATTGGTTTTAAGTCTTTTGGATTTATGAAATAATTAAAAACTGAGTCACCATTCGGATATTTCACTTTCCCAAAATGCTCTTGAACTAAAGGATCAATCTTATATTCTTATGTCTTTGAGTTGAAAGCACCTCCAAATGCCCACATAAACGAAAATGAAAAATATGCAATTAATTTTTAGCTTAGTACCTTCTTATCATCATTTTTATTTATATATTTTGATAAGAAAAATTCAAGGAAATTGCATAAAGAAACAACATTTTAAAGATTGTTAGTTCAGATTGGTTCTTGTTCTCAATACTAAGATATGTAATTTAATGAATGATCAATATATGCAATAAAAAGATCTCATAGTTAAGCTTTAGGGCCTAATTCTTCTTTACCTTCTTCTGGAGGAGGGATGTTGTCAGACCTTTCAATAAATTCATTTATCCAAGTATCGGCATATGGTAACCATCCTAACTCTGAAGGTGTCATATAAACCATTCCACATCATGATACAGTAGCTGGTGAGGCAACTGCCAAATCTTAAACTTCAAAAAGCATTCGCATAGTTGAATTCAATTTCATTCTTTCTCCATTGGCAAGGCATAGAGTCATTGAATCATCAAGGACTGTATTCATGCTTTCAATCCAAAGAGAATCTACAGGGCCATCAAAAACAGTCCATTTCCAATCTTTTGATTCATCTTATGTATAAAGTCTCATAAAATTACTTGCAATACCGTCTGTCCATTCTTTAGTATCAGGATTTTCTTCTCCGTAAAGTTCTCCCATGTTGATACTTTTTGGATTGAAAATGTTTGTTTACACTATTTAAAATCTTTGATCATTTACTTTAAGCACTTTTCTTAATTATGTATGAGCATGTTATAAGACTTTATAACAAGTAGTTTTTCCACCTCCTGTTGGACCCACAAGCATTACTCCAAATCATACTTCAAAGGTGTCAAATAATTGTATTACTTTTGTTATGAAACTTGGTTGAATCTAAAGTTTCATCATTAAAATTGATTATTTTATTTGAGATTCAAGTTATCCATAGTCAGCATCAGGTATTTCAATTTTCGGGAATAAATCTTAAATTAAGGCATTAAACAATGGTAAATCGTCAGCTAAAAATTTGGGAATGTTAGAATCTCTCATGGCTCTAATTAGGACAACTTCTTCTGATAAATATTAATGCTCTCATTTTAGAGCTCCAGCCATTACTAAAACAGATTTTACTGCTCTCATTCCAAAATCATAATGATCCTATTAACTAAGCTATTCACTTGCAAGTTTATATAGTTAAACCATTTTCTTTGATAAAGTTTTTGCATCTTTAAATCCTTCAGCTTGAAGCATTATTTCAGCTATCAAACCATAATTTGGAATCATCATCGAAACAGGTCAGAATAAAACTTTAAGATTATCCGGTAATTCTGTTCTCCCAGCATATCCGGGGTTCATTGTAATAAAAACACCACATTGTTGGTTTAATGGAATTGGCTCTTCTTTCCCTGCAAATTCAAATTTTTCCAATAGACCAACTTTAGCTAGTTTTATTTAAAGTAGCATTTAAGCAATAACTGAAAGAACTTCAATATCAATTCTATTAAATTCATCTAAACAAGTCCATGCACCTGTCATGCAAAGTCCAGTGAATAATCATTACATAATAGTGTAAACTATTTACTCAGAACAGTTAAAGACAACACACTAAATACCTAAACTTTTAGCAAGATCTTTTGTTGATTCTGTCTTTCCAGTCCCAGCTGGACCTGCGGGAGCTGCTCCTAGTTTAATGTTAATAGCCCCTGTAATTGTAATCCAGCATCAATCTGTTAGAGGTGTGATAACTAATCTTGAAGTGGCACCCATATATTCATAGCCATAGTTAATGAGTGTTGTTACTTGCTTAACTATTACAACATCTTTTAAGTTTTATCCACTTGCAGCTGTTATTGTTGCGTTTCCATCAAATACCTATTTTGGACTTTCTTTCTGCATATAAAATCTAAGCTATTACTACCATATGAAATCTTCTAAATTATAAACAGCCTCATCTCAAAGTTTTTCTACAATGTCTCTATTATGTACTTCAACTGTTATTAAAGCTACTAATATCTTTCATTTAACAGAATTGAGTTTAGGATCTTTTATAATTTCTGTCAATTCCCCTAATATTTTACAATCAGATGTATATTAATCATCCAAAGAATGAGCGTTTGTATCCATATCATCAATAGCATTCTCACAATTCTATGTCCATATAATTTATGAAATTACTGAGATACATTATCCTAACTAATAAAGATTGGCTACTTGAGGTGATTCTTTCACAAGTTGAACTTTGAAATCTTGATCTGCATTTTCATTGTATTTATTCCAATATTGCTACATATAGTTTTAAAGAGTCGTGATCATTGAAGTTTAAATTGAAAGCAAATTCTTTTCTATTGGTTCCGCTTTGTTCCATGTGATTTTGCATTTGAATTTTTCTTATTCTGGAGAAATAATGTGAGTTGCAGCAGTTGACACTCCTTGCATGTATTCAAGTCGATAAAGAGCTTCAAATATTTTTCCAAAATGTCTTTCAATGCTTGTTAATTCAGTAGAATTTGACAGGATTTGCAATAACTCATCATCAGAAATAAAGTAAAATCTAGGAAAAGCAAATCATTTTTTCTCTAAAAATCACTCAAGTTCTTTTTATATCTAATCAAACTATGAAAGTAAATCTGTAAGTATTTAAATATAGTTTATCTTTTTAGATTATTCAAGTTTCTTTGCAATAGGACTTTAGAATTCTTTAACGTATCCAGCCCATCGATTGTTATGCTTGAGAAAATTGTTGTACTCAGTTCTGTTATTAATTTCTTGTATATCTTTAGCTTTGAATATCGAATCTAGATACATCCAAGCTCATTGACAGTCTTTTATCAATTCAAATAATACACTAAACTAGACTAAATAGTCATTTTGTAATTTAGCACTGTTTTTAAGGACATCATAAGTATTTATAAATCGATTTCCCATAATGTCATTCATTCTTGTAATCAAGTCATCAAGTAATTCTTGTTTTTCAGGAAATTCATTAAAAATAGTTGCATTTTCTCCGTATGGAGTTGTTGATAGTTAGAATTTTTCCCATTCTTCTTTCACTTTATTAAGATCGTTTTCTAATATGTTTTCTTATCAGGCTATTGTCGCTTACATTATAATTTGATCAGCATACTTGTCAACTTCCATTTTTATTAAAGTTCCTAATGTGTATTCTTTCTTTTCAAGTTCAATTTCTGGATTTTTCAGAATTTTCTTTATTTCATTCCAATGTCTTTCCATTAAAAAGTCGCTTGAAAGTGCTGTCACAATAGGCATTGTTTCCTTAAAAGAATTTACCATACTTTTTAATTATCAAACTGCTGAGGATCCTTCAGGAAGGCCGTTTTCACACTTAACTACTATCTTTGAATAGTTTTCACTTTCTTTTGAAATTAGTTTAGTGTCAATATCACAGAAAGGATTCATGATCCATCCATCAACTAGTTTGCTCCATTAGTCTAATGAACTCCAAAGTAGGTATTTATTATATGCTTAATCTTTAAAGTCATCTACTTCTTTAAACTAATCGATATACATTCCGAGAACCTCCTATTAATCATTAATTTGCTTTGAGAATTGGTATAGTCTTTAAGCTTCTTCAAAAATCAATAAAGCTTCCTAGGATCTCGCTTTAATATCATCACCTTCTTTAATATCTAAAAATTTAGGTTGGCTTGACTTTTCTTCAACTTCCTTCAGTTATGACTGTAATATTGGGATCTTATTCTTTATTGCTAATTTGATTCTTTCCTTGTTTCATTCAGTATTTTCTGTGCATTCCATTATAGATTCATTCCTGAGTTTTGCCAATAATGAGATCACCCCTATTAAAGATTGCTAGTCTTCCTTACTAATCTCAATCTTGTTCTCAATACAAATTCTTTACAGTTATGAACATAAATCTATCTTATCAGAATACTCTTGAATGTTATCTTTTGTATATTCAAGTGCTTTGATTTACTATACAAATTCATCTGCCTCAACCACTTTCTTTACAAGTTCATCATTCCATTTATTGATCCATCTTCAACATTCTTCAGTTCATTTTCTTATTTCTGGAGGTAGCATTTTCTTAACCTTGTTAAAACATTCTTCAGGATTAGGTTTTAAATAGTCTTTAATTTGTTTGAACTCTACTCAAACAAGCCCTAAGTCTTTTTCAATTGGTAAATACTCTTCAAACTCTTCTTTTTAGTAATGGAATCATTTTAAAATCAAAGTTATAAATTCTGCAGGATTTCACAGTCTTTCGTCGATCAGAATATTGAAGTTAATGTTGTCATTATCATGCACCTTTTCAAGATATTTGTGGAAGTTCTTCATATAAATTTCAATGTTTTTGAAGCTGTTATCCAAATAATCTTTTATCAACTGAGATTTATTTTTAACAATTGGAATATCAGCAATCCAATCATCAACATTTAAATGAGTCTCATCTGGAGGTTCCCAATTATCACAAACCTTATCATCCCAACTTTCTAACACTCACTCATATTTAACTAAATCCTAATGTCGTGACCATCTCTCAAATGCTTTTAAGCATTCTTTTCCCTCATTAAAATAATTTTCTATTTGATTTATAAACTCATTTTTGGAAGGATCTAGTCATAACCAAATCTTTTACAAATCTTACACTTTTTCTCTTATAAATGGCTTTGCATCTTCATCATCGTCTAGTGCTCATTGTTATTCTTCTTCCTCTTCTGTTAAAACAACTTTCGGTTTTTCAAACTCTAAATGGACTATCGGGTCAAATCTTTCAATATCAGACATTGGATTATGAGGATCATTGTAAAACTTTTATACCTCAGCTTTGAATCTCATTGAAATTGGTATATCAGCTCCTTCTCAATCAACTTTCCCGTAAAGTTTAAATAAGGGGTCTGGGTTCATATTGTAATTTCTCTTTGGGATAGCAATTCCTCCTTCTTAAATAGTTCCCATTATTCCTTCATTTGCTGAGACAAATGTTTTATCAATTTCTACTTGACTTAGTTTATGAAGTTTATCTATGAATTCAGTTGTAGATCATACAAAAATATTTGTTAATGATTCTAAAGCTAAGAAATCTAACAAATATGAAAATCTCAAAAATCTGCTACAACTTTCTCATAGCTTGTTTTTAGTTCCAAATTCTAAATCAGGCTGAAATCCAAGTTTTTCTAATACCTAGCCTTATGCTGTAGTGATAGTTTCAGTTTTACCTGCAGGCTTAATTTCCTCTTTTGGTTTGACTTCATTTTGTTTTTTCTTATTTTCAGACCAATCTTTCTTCAGTTTATCTATAATCTTGTTAATACCTTCTTTGAAAAAGTTTCAAGATTGATTTGATGATTTTCCAATAGCTTCTTATATATTCCCTCTCTAAGAATGCTACATAGAAGAAAACATAGCAAGATCTTATACTTCACTTATATTGTTCAAATTGATGAATTTAAGTTTTTCCATATCAATGCAAATATCTCAATGTTTCTTCAATACGAATGATAAATCCTCATCAAGTATAAACAGTTTCTCTTCTAAAGCTTTTCAAGCGTCGTTTCATTTATGTTCCATTATTCTTCATCTCCACATTCTTATATATTTCCATCTTCAAAATTTCTAAAAGAAAGACTTTGCTCTAATCATTCTGTAATGCTCTCAATCATGTATCCAATCATTAAGTGAAATGTACTCTACAGGTTCTTTCTTTATGTATGTTGTGATCCCTTTCTTTGATAAAGTATAGTACTTGTCTTCTTCATATGATTCTTTATTTTTGAATTTATCTTTAGTCTTCTTCTCGGGTTCTGCTTCTATACTTGGAATTAAGTCATAGGGGTCTTCAGATCCTTGTTTAAGATAAAAGAACTATCCAGTTTCGTCAGGTTGATTTTATAAAAGTGTAATCACTGCGTCTATATTGGTCCAGGGAGCAATTTTAATTTCTTCTGTCTCAGCTTTAACTTGAGTTTATCTGGGATACACACCCTCTCCTGCTTGCCATTCGTTTGTTACCTTAGCTTCTTCTGTGAAAGTCATTTATTTCTTTGGAGACATATCACCAATGAATTTGTAAGCAGATCCATGATGTTCTCGTGAAACTATTGGAAGTCCATCCTTGCCAGTTCTTCCTGCAATTTTAGATATAAGGTAATGGGATCTTCTCATTTCTTTCTCTGGCATTTTGTCTTTATAGAGTAGTTCTTAGTTAGCTTTATTCGGAGACTACTTTTTCTCTAACTCTCTAAAACTGTTTTATTGTTAGAGTTCTGCTTCAGTGTCTCAGTTAACACTTTTTCTTAATTGATTAACAACTGTTTTCTTTTGTTTTTAAATCTTGTTTCAAGCTTGTATAGCTCATGCTCCAGCTGGATTCAAAGCAGTCATTGTTTTTACTCCAGTAATTGATGTTACCTCTTCAGAAAGCCAAACTCCGGCTCCTTTTCATCCTTAAGGAGCAGCCTTTTTAAATCCAAATGCTTATGTTATAGGTCTCTCATAAGCGTCTGTGTTGTAGGGTGTGAACTATGGATTTGACATTTGTTTAGATGCAATACCTGGAGGATTATGAGTCTCTAAATTTCATTATTCATCTTGTTTAGGAAACTGATTAGTTGTGTTTCAAGCAGTGAAATCAAATGTTTGGAAATTCTGAGCTTTTGAAATCGGTCTAAGTTTAAGACCTGTTGATTAATCAGGTTATTGCTTGAAAGCTTGTTCTCTCTGAGTCGAGAACCCAACTCTAGATCCTACTTCTGGTTTGAATAAGGGACCTTGAAGAGAACCTTAAGAAGCATTAAATTGCATAGGTCTGTTAACTGACGGCATAGTCTAAGGGCTAATACCCAGGTCATAGATTCTATTCTTCAATTCATTCTTTTTATTCAAAGAAACCTTTCTTATCTAGACTTAAATTTGAATTTACTCTAATATCTTTTGAACTTGATGATCTCTCCATTCAAATAAAATTATTGAAATGGGGTTTTGGGGTTTTGGGGTTTTGGGGTTTTGGGG
>Ga0075163_10014116_pt1 | contig 10323 bp, 6 predicted proteins | sample JI1023141ADNA_FD_71478 | JGI IMG/M metagenome (GOLD analysis project Ga0075163, IMG submission 71478) | Wastewater effluent complex algal communities from Wisconsin, to seasonally profile nutrient transformation and Carbon sequestration -... | ecosystem: Engineered > WWTP > Effluent > Algae... | reverse complement strand
CGAGCGCGTCGATGCGATCGCGCAGGCACTCGTCGAGGGCGGCGGGCAGCGGCGCGCCGTCGGCGCCGGTGACCTGCTCGGTGTCGATCACGGTGCCGAGCTCGGGGTCGCTGATCATGGTCATGCGCGCCATGGCGTCGCGGGCCGCGGCGCCGCCCCCGGCCTGCTGGTAGCAGTCGGCGAGCAGCGGGATCGCGTCCTCGAGTGCGGCGCGCAGCGGGCCGCCGACCTGCTCGAGCGCGATGACGACGTCGGCGGGATCGCCGGCGCCGTCGGCGGCCTGCGCGGCACCGGCGTCGGCGCCGGCCGCGCGGGCGATGGCACGACGACGGGCGGCGGCGATCTGCTCGCCCAGGCGGCGGCGCTCGTCGGGCGCCAGGCGGCGGACCCGGGTCAGGTCGGCGGCGGCCGCGCCGCCCGATCCGGCCGACACCGCGGCCGGCCCGGCGACCGTCGGCGACCCTGGCGATGGCGATGGCGGCCGCGCCGGTCCGGCCGGGCGCGGCCACCGCCACCACGCCACCAGCGCAGCGATCGCGACCACGACGACCACCACCATGACGAGGCCCCGAGATCGACGCGTGGCCATGGTCACCTCGGCCGCGGCCGGTCGGCGAAGTTGGAGACGACGTGGCGACGGACGCGGCCGATCACCAGCACGCTGTAGACGGTCTCGCCGTCGGGCGAGATGGCGATGCCGTGCGACACCTCGTCGAACAGGGTGCGGTGGGCGCCGGTGGCGAGCTCGACCAGCTCGACCGCGGTCCGCGCCGAGTACACGTAGCGGGCGCCGGCGGCGTCGAACGCGCCCGGCACGGTGAGCAGGAAGGTCGGCGCCGTCGGATCGGGCGGCGCGTCGCCGCGGGCGAGCACCGCGTGGCGATCGGGCGACGTCGCCGCGCACTGGATCCAGGCCCGCCAGCCGCCGGTCGGCGCGACCTGGACGAAGCACCACGGCGCCGGCGCCTCGCGCTCGGGCGGACCGCCGGCCAGCGGCACCCGCCAGGCCTCGCGCACGCCGGCGCGCAGCAGGTCGGCGTGGACATAGCCGTCGACGCCGGCGCCGAGCTCGAACACCCGGCCGTCGAGCTCGGCGAGCGGGCGGCGCTCGCCGCCGTGCAGCGGGCCGATGGTGAGCCGGGCCGGCGCGCCGCCGCTGGCGATCACGACCTGACCTCCGTCGGGGCTGACCGCGGCCAGCGCCCCGTCGGCGATGGTGCGGACCGCGCCGTCGGCGACCCGGACCGCGACGATCCGCGGGATCAGCGCGCCCACGTCGCTGGCCACCACCTCGGCGCCGTCGGGGGTCGGGTGGAGCCCGACCAGGATCAACCGCTCGGCGGTCACCCGCCGCGGGCCACCTCCCGCGGTCGGCCGGGCGAACAGCGGCTGGGCGGTGACGTCGACGTTGAACACCAGCGCGCGGCCGTCGGGCGCGACGTCGACGCCCATGTCGTTGCCCTCGCCGGTGGTGAGCTGCACCGGCGCGCCGCCGGCCAGCGCCTGCTCCCACAGGTTCATCCGGCCGCCACGCCCCGAGGTGAACACCACGCTGTCGCCGTCGGGGGTGAAGACCGGCAGGAAGTTGAACGCGCGATCGTGGGTGAGCTGCCGGCGCTCGCCGGTCGCGACCTCGAGCAGCCAGAGGTCGCCGGCCGGGTAGAACGCCAGCTCGCCCGGCGGCATCACCGTGTAGACCACGCGCCGGCCGCGCGGGTCGCAGCGGGCGTCGTGGACGTCGCCCTCGATCCGAGCCAGCTCGCGCTCGCGGCCGAGCGGGTCGCGGACGACGATCCGGTTGCACCGCTCGCAACCTGGCCCGGGCGGCGCCAGCGCCACGAACACCAGGCCGTCGCCGCACCGCGCCACCCAGCGGCCGCTGCCGATCCGCTCGGCGGCGCCGCCGCTGGCCGCGACCCGGAACAGGTCGAGCGGGTGGTTGCGATCGCGGAACAGCAGCCCACCGTCGGCGGTCCAGCCGAACAGGGTGACGTCGCGATCGAGCCCGGTGACCGCGCGCTCGGCGCCGCCGGCCACCGGCCGGACGTAGATCTGGAACTGGCCGGCCCGCTCGCGATCGGAGTCGTAGGCCAGCCAGGCGCCGTCGGGCGAGAAGGCGTTGTGGTTGCCGTTCTCGTCGTAGGCCGGCTCGAGCGCCGCCACCGCCGCCCGCCACGGCGGCGGGGCGCGATGACCGGCTGGCCGCGCGATCGCCAGCGCGGCGGCGACGGCGCCGATCGCGATCACGCCACCCGCGATCACGGCCGCGCGCCCGCGCCGTCGCCGCTCGCCGCCCCGATCGAGCGCGCGCGTCACCGCCGCCATGTCCGGAAAGCGGACATCGGGCGCGGCGGCGAGGGTGCGTCGGACCAGGGCCCGCAGCCAGCCCGGGACCCGGCGGCCGGGCGGCTCGGCGGGCGGCCCGGCGGCGAGCTGCCGCCGGCGCTCGGCCAGGCTGGTCGCGGCGCACGGCACCGCGCCGTACAGCGCCTGCCACAGGCTGACCCCGAACGCGTACTGGTCGACCCGGTGGTCGATCGCGGCGCCGGCGAGCTGCTCGGGCGCCATGTAGGCCGGGGTGCCGGCGAAGGCGTGGGTCACGGTCAGGGCCAGCGGATCGACGTCCGCCACCGCGCCGTCGCCGGGCTCGCCCGCCTGCCCGCCCTCGGCGAGCTGGACCAGGCCGAAGTCCGCGACCCGGACCCGACCGTCGTCGCCGACCAGCATGTTGTCGGGCTTGAAGTCGCGGTGGATCATGCCGGCGGCGTGGGCCGCGCCCAGCCCGACCGCCGCCTGGCGGAACAGGCCGACGATCTCGGCGACGGTCCGCGGGCGGTGCTCGAGCCACTCGCGCAGGCTGCGTCCGGTCACCAGCTCCATCACGATGTACAGCTCGCCGCGGTGCACGCCGGCGTCGTGGACGGCGACGATGTTGGGGTGGACCAGGCGGGCCAGGGCGCGGGCCTCGCGCACCGCCCGCTCGCGCTGACGGACCGAGCGCCCGTCGCCGACCGCGCCGGTGTGGAGCAGCTTGATCGCGACCCGCCGATCGAGCTGCGGATCGTGGGCCGCCATCACCACGCCCATGCCGCCGGCGCCGAGCCGCTCGAGCAGGACGTAGCGCCCGACCCGATCGCCGGTCATCGGCGGCGGCGCCACCGAGGGCGCGGTCGCGACCCGGGCCAGCAGCCGCTCGAGATCGTCGCTCGGCTCGCCCGGTCCGGCATCGAGCGAATCGAGCGAGTCGAGCGCATCGCGCGGATCGCGCGGATCGCGCGCGGCGCCCGCGGCGGTGCCGTCGCCCGCGGCCACGCGACCTGGATCGACCGCGGCGGACGCGGGCTCGTCGTCGGAGGGCGGCACCAGCGCGCGATGATACGCCGGTCACGGAGACGATTTCGTGACGTGTTTAACTAGCCATAATTACTATCTATTCTCATTATCGAGCCACAATTGCACACCACGCGACAGCCGCCGTTACTCGCGGTCGAGGGTCGTCAGGGTCCATAGCTGGTCCGCGGCGAACGCAGCCACCTCGGCGCGCCCGCACCCTCTTCGAACCAGGATCGACCATGACCCGTCTTGCAACCCGCTCGCTCCTCACGTCGACGGCCTGCGCCGCCGCCGCGACCCTCGCCTTCCTGGCGGGCGGCTCGGTGGCCCACGCCCAGTCGGCCATCATCTACGGCAACATCGGCAACTTCGACATCTCGAACGACACCGGTGAGACCTGTCACGGCTTCGAGATCGAGATCGAGGGCGTCGACATCAGCACGGTCGGCGGCGGCTTCAGCGCCGAGCGCTATGGCGCGCCGACCGTCTCCGCCTACCCCGGCGGCGTGCGGGTCCGCTGGGCCAGCGCGTACAACGCCGCCAGTGGCACCTGGGCGGAGCGCACGCTGCCGCACACGGTCCCGTGGTTCCCGGGCCAGTGCTACCAGTGGTCGACCGGCCCCGGCTTCGACTACCAGGCGTCGGGCTGCGAGCACTTCGGGAGCTGGACGTCGGGCAACCCGTCCGCGGTCCACTCGCACTGGCTGTGCGAGGACCCGGCCAACCCCGGCCAGCTCGTCCCCCACCTGCCGGCCACCGCGGTGCCGTTCCCGCAGTACTACGTCCAGCCGCCGGTCGTGGCCGGCGACCCGCCCCAGCTCGTCATCGAGGTGCAGGCGCCCGAGCCGGCCGAGGCTCCCGAGCTGTACGGCGACGCGCAGTGGACGCGCGTGTTCGAGGTCCAGCTCCCCCGCCTGGTCACGCTCGACGAGCTGGTCGCCGACAACCCCAACGTGGTGCCGATGAACCTGGCCCAGCTCGAGGCCGACTACCAGATCATCCAGGACGAGCCGGTCGCGGGCGGCAACGGTCGCCGCCGGCGCCACCAGCACGTCAGCACCATCGAGCCGACCACCCGCTCGGTGGTCCGCCGGATCGAGACCTACGCCTTCACCGGCGTGTACGACGCGGTCACCCACGAGGCGCTGTGCGCCGACGGCCTGTGCGACGCGCCGGCCGCCGACGAGCTCGGCGAGCTGATCAGCGTGCAGATGACCGCCGCCACCGTGCAGCCCGATGCGCTGATCGTCACCAGGACCGGCAGCGGATCGATCGACTCGGCTGATCGCCGGATCGCGTGCGGCAGCAAGTGCGCCGCGTCGTACGACGCCGGCGCGGTGGTGACGCTGACCGCCAAGCCGGCCAGCAACAACACCTTCGCCGGCTGGACCGGCGCCTGCGCGGGCACGGCGCTGACCTGCACCGTGACCGTCAACGCGCTCGTCAACGTCGGCGCCCGGTTCGTCGCCGTGCCCTCCGGTGGTGGCGGCGGTGGTGGCGGTGGCGGTGGCGGCGGCGGTGGTGGTGGCGGCGGTGGCGGCGGTGGCGGCGGCGGCGGCGCGACGACCTACACCCTGTCGGTCAGCGTCAGCAACTCCGGCACCGTCACCTCGAGCCCCGGCGCGATCAACTGCGGCACGACCTGCTCGGCCAGCTACGCGCCCGGCACGATCGTGCTGTTGACCGCGGTCGCCCCCGCCGGCAAGACCTTCGCCGGCTGGAGCGACGCCTGCACCGGCGCGCTGCCGGTCTGCACCGTGACCATGAGCGCGGCCAAGAAGGTCAAGGCCACCTTCACCAAGTAGGCACGCTTCGTCCGGTGACCGGACATCACACCGGCCGGCCGGCCATCGGGAGATGGTCGGCCGGCGACGTTTTCGGTGCCGCGCATCAGCGCCGCAGCAAGCGGGCGAGGCGGTTGCGGCTGATGGCCAGCGCGCGGGCGGCGGCGGACTGGTTGCCGCCGGCGCGCTCGACCGCGGCGGCGGCGTAGCGGCGCTCGACCTCGTCGAGCGGCAGGTCGTGCGGCACGACCACGCCATCGGCCGAGGCCGCCGCCGAGACCGAGGCCGCGGTGGGGCCGCTGACCAGCCCGAGCGAGGCGGCGTCGAGGCCGAGCGACGCGGCGTCGAGCACCGGGCCGCGGGCCAGGACCACCGCCCGCTCGAGGGCGTGCTCGAGCTCGCGGACGTTGCCCGGCCAGGCGTGGGCGACCAGCGCGGCCCGGGCGTCGTCGGACAGCGACGGCACCGGCTTGCGGTAGCGCCGGGCGTGGACGGTGGCGAAGTGCTCGGCCAGGCCGAGGATGTCGCGCTCGCCGCGCACCCGCAGCGGCGGCAGCTCGACCTCGACCACCCGGACCCGGAAGTAGAGATCGCTGCGGAACTGGCCGGCCGCGACCAGCGCGGCCAGATCGCGGTTGGTCGCCGCCACCAGCCGGACGTCGCTGGTCAGCCGCTCGCGCCCGCCGACCCGCTCGAACGCGCGGTCCTGGACGAAGCGGAGCAGCTTGCCCTGCAGCTCGAGCGGGATCTCGCCCAGCTCGTCGAGGAACAGGGTGCCACCGTCGGCGGCCTCGACCTTGCCGAGGATGCGGGCGTCGGCGCCGGTGAAGGCGCCGCGCTCGTGGCCGAACAGCTCGCTCTCGACCAGGTTGGCCGGCAGCGTGGTGCAGTCGACGTGGACGAACGGCGCGTCACGCCGGTCGCTGTTGACGTGGATGGCGCGGGCGAACACGCCCTTGCCGGTGCCGGTCTCGCCGCGCAGGAGCACGGTGGCGTCGCTGGCCGCCGCCCGCAGCACCAGATCGTAGACCGCCTCCATCGCCGGCGACTGACCGACGACGTGGTTGATGCGGCCGCGGACCTCGACGCCCGGGCGCTCGCGCCGGCCGCGCAGGGTGGTGAACTCGAGCGCGCGGCCGATCTGGCCGGCGAGCGCGCTGGCGAACGCCTGATCGGCGGCCGCGAACGAGCCACCGCGCTTGTTGAGCACCTGGATCACGCCGCGGATCCCGCCGTCGGGGGCGCGGACCGGCACGCACAGCATCGATCGGGTCGAGTAGCCGGTGCGCTGATCGACGTCGCGATCCCAGCGCGGATCGGCGGCGACGTCGGCGATGTTGACCGGCTGGCCGGTGCGGGCGACGTCGCCGGCCACGCCGCGGCCGATCGGCAGCCGGAGGTCGCCGGGGTCGACCCGGTCGGCGACCCGGGCCCGCAGCGTGCCGTCGGCGGCGTCGAGCAGCCACAGGGTGGCGCGGTCGGCGCCCATCGCCTGCGCGACCCGCTCGGCGAACGACGCCACCAGCTCGTCGAGCTCGACCTCGCGCGCGATCATCGCGCCGAGATCGGCCAGGAGCTCGAAGCGCTGCTCGTCCTCGCTCATGACCGGCCGATCACGCGCCAGCATACCCCAGCGGGTGCTCGACCGAGGCGCGCCCGCCCGCTCGCCAGTCTGCGCGGTCACGGGACGACGGCGTGGGCGACCTCGGTGCGGCGGGTGGCGCGGGTCTCGAGCCGGAGCGACGAGCCCTCGCGGGCCGCGATCGTCCCCGGCAAGGCGAGCGCGGCCCGGGCCTCGAGCGCCGCGACCTGATCGTCGGCCCGCCGCGGATCGTGGTGGTAGAGCACGAGCTGACGGACGCCGGCGGCCCGGGCCAGCGCCACCGCCGCCTCCCAGGTCGAGTGGCCCCAGCCGACCTTGCCCGGGTACTCCTCGGGCGTGTACTGGGCGTCGTAGATCAGGATGTCGGCGTTGTGGGCCAGCCGGACCAGCGCCGGATCGACGCAGGCGAAGTGCTCGGTGTCGGTCGCGTACACCACCGACGCGCCACGGACGTCGAGCCGGTAGCCGAACACCGGATCGGGGTGGTTGAGCTTGGCCATGGTGACCTCGACATCGCCGATCGCGAACCGCTCGCCCAGCCGCGGCTCGCGGACCCGGAGCTGGCGGCTGACGTCCTCGAAGTCGACCGGGAAGAACGGCGCCGACATCTGCCGGCGCAGCGCGGCCTCGAGCGGCATGACGCCGTTGGGCCCGCTGACCACCTCGATCCAGTTGCCCGGCACGTACACCGGGGTGAAGAACGGCAGGCCCTGGATGTGGTCCCAGTGGAGGTGGGACAGGAGGATGGTGGTCGCCGACGGGCCGGCGGCGATCAGCCGCTCGCCGAGCGCGCGCAGGCCGGTGCCGGCGTCGAGCACGATGCGGGTGTCGCCGACCAGCACCTCGACGCAGCTGGTGTTGCCGCCGACCCGGGCGGTGCTCACGCCCGGGGCCGCGATCGAGCCGCGGACGCCGTGGAAGTGGATGACGAGATCGTGGGACATGCAGCCTCCTGACAGGCGCCGCGAGACGTGGTCGCGACGTGTCGAGAGGGATTGCACCCGCGATGCCACCGGCGGTGGCTGGGGTCACGCGGGCTTGGCGATCGTCGTCGCCGCCGCGCTGCTCCACGACGGAGCACCTGCTCCATCGCGAGGCAAAAAAACCGCCGCCCACCGGCGTGCCCTCCGGTGGGCGGCGTCCGGAACGACCATCGTCCCGGAAAACGAAGACGCCGCGGCTGGGATCAGAAGGCGTAGCCGAAGCGGAGGTAGCCGTTGACGAACGGCTCGTCCTGCGAGCTGTCGCTGCTCCAGTTGCGGCCGATGCCGCCGGCGACGGCGACGTTGAGGCCGCTGTCCCAGGTCCAGTGCCAGCCGACCAGCATCTGCGGACCGACCGTGGTCGCGGTCTCGGTCGAGCCGGCGCTGCAGTCGAAGCAGCCCTTGTACTCGAAGCGGCGCGAGATGAAGCCCGGCTCGAGGAACACGCCCTGGTAGGTGCGGCGGAAGTAGATCGGCGCGCCGATCCCGACCTCCACGCCGGTGAGATCCTCGGTGAGGTAGTTGCTCAGGTAGTTGACGTCGCCGCGGATGGCGACGTGATCGTTGATGCCGTAGCTCAGCGAGACGCCGTACGAGCCGAGCATCCAGGCGACCGGGTTGGTCGAGATGATCGTCCGCTTGAAGGTCTTGTGGTAGTCGTTGGTCTCGCCGACCTTCACCAGCTGGCCATTGATGTGGCTGAGGTCGCTCCAGTCGGCATTCTGCGGCGGGCCGCCGGTGGTCGGCGCGGCAGGCGCGGGCGCGGCGGCAGCGACCGGGGCGTCGGCGTGGGCGGTGGTGGCGGTGGCGGCGGCGGCGGCGGCGAGGAGGAGCGCGGGGAGGAGGGTGGCGGCACGGTTCGTCATGGTGACGACCACTTCAGCAACCCCCGGGCCAGCCGACCCCCGCGACCGCAACAGGCTGGAATCATGGCGCAAACCGTCGGTGACCCGGTGTCAGCCACCGTTGAACCTTCGCCGCGCGTTCGCGGCCCGGCCACCATTTGCTGACACCCGCGTCGCGATCGCTGCCAGCCCGGCGGCGCCGACCGGCGGCGTCGACGCCCGCAGCCCCGGCTACAGCCAGGCCTGGATCTGGTAGGCGGTCCACGCCAGCAGCCGCCGCCACCACGGCAGGCGCTTCCACGCCAGCGGGTCGAACGGATCGGCGAGCGCGCGATCGATCGCGAACTGCTGCGCCATCACCGCGCCGACCTGGTCGTCGATCACCTCGACCACGACCTCGAGGTTGTAGAGCAGGCTGCGCGAGTCGAGGTTGTAGCTGCCGATGCAGGCCCACACCCCATCGATGATGGCGGTCTTGGCGTGCATCATCGGCCCGCGCCACTGCAGGATGGTGATCCCGCGGGTGGCCAGCTTGCGGTGGACGTACAGCCCGGCGTAGCGCACCGCCTGGACGTCGTTGCGGCCGGGCACGATCACCGCGACCTCGACGCCGCGGGCGACCGCGCGGGCCAGCGCCCGCCGCAGCCCGCGGTCGGGCAAGAAGTAGGCGTTCTCCAGCCAGATGGTCCGCTGGGCGGCGGCGATCGCGGTCAGGTACGCCCGCCGGATCGCGCCGCGCCGACGCAGCTTGCTGTTGTCGACCACCCGGGCGGCGATGGTGCCCGGCCGCGGCTCGTCGTCGCCCGGGTAGGGCGGCGCCGGGTACGGCGTGCCGCCCTCGGCCAGCCAGGTCCGGCGGAACAGCCGGGCCAGATCGATGACCACCGGGCCGTGCAGCTCGCAGTGGACGTCGTGCCAGCCGGCGCCGCCGGCGTCGACCGGCACGTACTCGTCGCCGATGTTGATGCCGCCGGTGAAGCCGACCCGATCGTCGACCACGAGGATCTTGCGGTGGTCGCGGTTGGTGAGGTTGAAGCGGGCCCGCCACGGCGCCACCGGGTGGTACTCGATCAGCTCGACACCGGCGGCGCGCAGCCGGCCGACGAAGTCGTCGCCGAGGCCGAAGCCGCCGATCGCGTCGTAGATGATCCGGACCGCGACCCCGGCCGCCACCCGCTCGATCAGCGCGTCGGCGAACCGCTGGCCGATCCGGTCGGGCTCGAAGATGTAGGTCTCGAGGCAGATCGAGCGGCGGGCGGCGGCGATCGCGCCGAGCATGGCCGGGAACACCTCGGCGCCGCCGCGCAGCACCCGGACCTGGTTGCCGCGCCGGAGCCGGTAGGTGCTGCGGGCGTAGCGGGCGATGGTGGCGAGCAGCGTGGTGCTGGCCGGGACCGGCTCGTGGACCGGCTGCGGCCCGCGCACCCGGGCCCGCCAGCGGGCGGCGACCTTCACTCGTCCCCGGGCCGGGCCAGGTAGCGGACGGCGGTGATGGTGAGGGTCGCGGCGCCCTTGGGCCGCTGGACCACGACGTCGTCGCCGAGCCGCTTGCCGACCAGCGCCTTGGCCACCGGCGAGTCGATGCTGATCCAGCGCCGCTTGGGATCGAACTCGTCGGCGCCGACGATCCGGTACTCGGCGGTCTCGCCGTCCTCGTCCTCGACCTCGACCCAGGCGCCGAACGCGACCCGCTCGCCGTCCTTGGGCGCGCCGGTCACCACCTCGACCGTCTCGAGGCGCTTGGTCAGGAACTGCAGCCGGCGATCGATCTCCCG
>Ga0075163_10014115_pt1 | contig 10324 bp, 8 predicted proteins | sample JI1023141ADNA_FD_71478 | JGI IMG/M metagenome (GOLD analysis project Ga0075163, IMG submission 71478) | Wastewater effluent complex algal communities from Wisconsin, to seasonally profile nutrient transformation and Carbon sequestration -... | ecosystem: Engineered > WWTP > Effluent > Algae... | reverse complement strand
GTATTTTTGTCGCACATAATGTAGAATTTGATTACTCGTTTATCAAAGAAGAATTCAGAACCCTTGGTTACACTTTCAGCAGAAAAAAATTATGCACTGTCCAATTGTCGCGAAAGTATTTTCCTGGCCTTCGCTCTTATGCTTTAGGTAACTTGATAAAGCACTTTAACATCGAAGTAAAAAGCAGACATCGTGCTTATGAAGATGCAGCTGCAACATTGAAAATATTTCAATTAATGCTGGAAGCGAATTATAATGATTTCAGTTTTACCAAATATATAAAGGGTGCACTCAGAGCTACAAGATTGCCATCTCATTTGACCGGTGATCATATTGATGCGTTACCTGAAGAATGTGGAGTATACTACATGTGCGATGAAGCAGGCAAATATCTTTATATCGGCAAGAGTATCAATATTCGTGAAAGAATTCTTCAACACTTCAATGAGGATGGGTTCAAAACCATCAAAATGCGAAGAATGGTTCATCATATCGAACATGTTCTCACCGGTAGTGAACTCATGGCTTATCTGTTGGAATCTGCTGAAATAAAAAAACATTCGCCGGAAATTAACCGGGCCCAGAAAAACAAAACGGAATCTTATGCCCTCATTAAAGATTCCACTCCTGGAGGCCACTTAAGATACATCATAAAACACAAGGACTGGCTTGCAGGCAATGAAGATGCCATCCAATTGTTCAGCAACACTAAAAATGCACATAACTATCTGGATTATCTTATCTACCAATACCAACTTTGTGACAGTGTACAACAAGCAAAATCGGAAGAACTAAGACCATGCAACAAATTCCAGTTGGGAATATGTCATGGCGTATGTGCAGTTAAAGAAAGTATAGCTTCTTATAATGAAAGATTTGAGGCGATGCATTCAAAAGTGAATCGTTTTTTTACTCAAAATTTCATCTTCTTTGATCGCGGAAGAAATGCTGATGAACAAGCTGCTTTTGTTATTGAAAATGGATTTTGTTCCAGAACAGGATACCTTAATAAAGAAGAAAACTATTCTGACATTGAAGAAATAAAGACCAATCTGAATTTTTACAAAGGAAACATAGAATCCAATGGCATTATTCTTAATTATCTAAAAAACAATCCAGGGCTAATAAAAAAATACTTTTGATTCACAGCATTAATCCAAAGTAAAAATTACCCAATGGTTATTTCTCTCAGCAACTTTTCCAAAGCGGTTAATTCTACCAGCTTCCTAGATTGAGGATATCGATCGGAATAAGCACGCCAACCCTGCAATCCACCGCTATGCAAAATAAAAACTTTTTTGTATGGATCCACTTTTATCAAATGGTCAGACAATGCCTTTACCAATCTCCCTGTATATATAGGATCCAGCAACACTCCGGTGCTTTTCTGAAAATTACCCATCCATTGCACGAGATCAAAATCATAAGCTCCGAAAGCTATTATATTTTTTTCTTCAAGTGGAATTATTCTTGCATTTTCCTTCGAAACAAAATTTGATCTCACCGGTGAAAATGTAGCTAATTTGATTTTTTTTGTATGTTCATAAATATATTTAGTAGTCGAACCAGAACCAATAGCAACCGCAATTAAATTTTCCTCCTGGTCAAAATCCATGGGCATTTCATTCAACATTTCCACAATTCCAGTTGCTGCTAACGGTGAAGCCCCTCCTTCCGGAATCCAAAAATATTCATCTGACGGCAATTCTGAACCTCCCCTTAATACTTCTGCTTCGACTCTGTTCACCATATTTATTTTTGCCCCCCAATGTTTTGCATCTTCCAAAACAGGACTAGGAATTTTTCCAGCATGCCCATAAACAAATAACTCACAAGCTTTGCCTAGTTTAAAAGCAACATAAGCAAGGGCGTGTAAGTGATTAGAATGCATCCCTCCCATACTTGCTAAAATTTTCGGCTCTTTCAAATGAAGAAATTCATTCACGAAGCCTTGTAATTTTCTCCACTTATTGCCACTGATCAAAGGATGAATCAACTCGTCTCTTTTGATCCAGACTGGAGACTCCACTTCGGGCAATTCAAGCTCCAAAAGAGGACTCGGTAATATTATCTGATCATCCAAATTTTTTATCACATTAAGGAATAATTATTATTTTAACCAAGTAAAAAACTGCAGAAAAGTATTTAAATCGAATATGCCATATGAACTTTTCATTTTATAAGGAAACTACAACTTTGAGAAATAAGCATTCAAAAAGAAAATTTACTTTTCAAACAACCATGGAATAGGTTTGTATTGATTGTGTGGTGCTAATGTAGATCTAACCAAGGCATGATCTTTAATAAATTCAACTGCAGCATCCACATCATCCGTTACAAAAATTAAATCCTTATCCTTAGGTCCAATGGTACCTGTAGCAGCAAGATGATCTATAAACTCCAGCAAGTCCTTGTGAAACTCGGTTCCGAAAAGCACGATGGGGAAACCAGAGATTTTACCGGTCTGAATTAAGGTAATGGCTTCAAAAAATTCGTCCATGGTGCCAAACCCACCAGGCATAACTATAAAACCATAAGAGTATTTAATCAGCATGGTTTTGCGGGTAAAAAAGTAATCCATATCCACAAAATGGTCCAAATAGGCATTCTGCTTTTGCTCAAATGGCAGCACAATGTTACAGCCCACAGAATGCCCACCAACCATTTTTGCCCCTTTATTGGCCGCCTCCATGATTCCTGGACCTCCGCCCGTCATGATGGTAAATCCAAGTTGGGCAATTTTTCCGGCTATTTCTTCTGTGATCTTATAAAATATGTGGTCAGGCTTAAATCTGGCGGATCCAAATACTGTGATACACGGCCCTACAAAATGCAAATACCGGATTCCCCTGAACAAATCCCAACAAACATCTATCAAATATTTAAATTCCTTCCACCGACTGAGTGGGCCTTCCAGATACTCTATTTGTTTTTTATTGGCTTTCATCCATAAAATTATTTGGATTGCAAGATTAGAAAAAAATACTAATATTAAAATTTATTAATATTTTACCAGCTCAAGCGAAGCCCAACATGATAAATTCACCAAAAACAGTTCCATCAGAAGTTTCCAACATGGCAGCCAATTTGATTCCGTCTGAAATCATCAAATTGGGGAACGAAATAAACAACCTCATAAAATCCGGTGTAAACGTATTTAATCTTACCATTGGAGATTTTGATCCAGAAATATTTCCAATTCCAAAGGAATTGACTTCATTTATTATAGAAGCATACCAAAAGGGTTACACCAATTATCCGGCCGCAAATGGAGTACCTGAACTACGGAATGCACTTTCCGAGTTTATTCAAGAAAAATTAGGCCTGGACTATTCGCCGGAGGAAATTTTGATTTCGGGTGGCTCAAGACCTTTAATCTATGCCACCTACCGGACCATTGTAGACGAAGGAGACACCGTTATATACGCTGTACCTTCCTGGAATAACAACCATTATTGCCATCTCTCCGGAGCAAAAAAAGTTGAACTCGAAGTTGGACAAGAGCAAAATTTCATGCCACATGCCGAAGACTTAAAACCACATTTATCTGAGGCTGTATTGTTGGCACTCTGCTCCCCTCAAAATCCAACCGGGACTGTGTTTGATAAAAATACACTTCTTGAAATATGTCAGCTGGTTCTGGAAGAAAATCAGCGACGTAAAGGCAATCGTAAACCACTCTATATATTGTATGATCAGATCTACTGGCAATTGTGCTTTGGTGAACTCGAACACGTTGACCCTGTGAGTTTGGTGCCGGAACTAAGAGATTATGTAATTTATATTGATGGGCTTTCTAAAGTTTATGCAGCAACGGGCATACGCGTAGGATGGAGTTTTGGCCCCATAGAAATAATGAATAAAATGAGGGCAATTTTGTCGCATGTGGGCGCATGGGCACCAAAAGCAGAGCAGATGGCGACTGCCTGGTTTTTGAAAAAAGATGGCGCGTCTCAACACTATCTAAATTGGTTCAAGCCTGAAATTGAATTCCGCCTCAAATCATTGTATGATGGACTTTCTTCTTTAAGCAATCAAGGATATCCGATTGAGGTGATTGAACCTCAGGGTGCAATTTATCTTACTGTCAAAATTCCATGGAAAAACAAAATGGTCAAAGAAGGAGAGATACTGTCTCAACAAAAAGATGTTACCCGTTATTTATTAGATACCTGCAAGGTAGCGTTGGTTCCTTTTAAAGCATTTGGATCCTCCGATGAATCGGAGTGGTACAGACTCTCGGTTGGCACTCTACGTAAGGAAGATATTCCTACCATCTTGAATCAGATTAAGGAGGGAATGGATCAATTTGTATCCTTAAATTAATAGGTGAATTAAAATTAAAAACAATATGGCAAGAGCCAAATTTGCAGTAATCATGGCCGGAGGAGTAGGAAGCAGGTTTTGGCCATCCAGTCGAAATCAAAAACCAAAACAATTTCTGGACATACTGGGAACCGGAAAATCTCTTCTTCAAATGACTTTTGATCGTTTATGCAAAATATCCTCTCCGGAATGCATATTGGTAGTCACGCACAAAGATTATTATGCTCTTGTTCAGGATCAGTTGCCTTTGATATCTGAAAAAAATATTCTTACGGAACCAGAACGAAAGAATACTGCACCCTGTGTTTTATATGCAGCGCATGTAATCCGGGAAATTTCTCCGGATGCGGATATGCTCATTGCTCCAGCAGATCATCTAATATTAAATGAATTTCAATTTATCAAAGATGTAGCTGAAGGATTTTCCTTTCTGGCTAAAAACAATGCGATACTTACCATGGGCATACAAGCTTCCAGACCGGACACAGGTTATGGATATATTCAATTGAATGAAAGTGGTTTGATCTCTGATGAAATTTATCCTGTAAAGCGATTTGTAGAAAAGCCAGATCACAATACTGCACTTGAATATCTGAACAGTGGAAACTATGTGTGGAATAGTGGCATGTTTCTCTGGAACACACAAACTATTCTTGAAGCTTTTGACCAACATGCTCCTTCAATGGCAAGTCTCTTTAGCCCTTTTGACAGAAATAATATTGAAGAAGTTTATACCAAATGTGAAAGCATCTCCATTGACTACGCCATCATGGAAAAATCAAACCAGGTCTATGTCAAGAGTGTGGACTTTGGCTGGAGTGATCTTGGGACCTGGGGCTCACTGTACACCTTACTTCCCCATGACAAATTTGGTAATTCTGTCAACAATGACCAACACATTTTGGTAGACTCAGAAGATTGCATCATCCATAATGAGACCAATCAAATCATAGCAATACAGGGATTGAAAAATTTCATTATTGTCAACACGCAAGACGCATTGTTGATTTGCGATAAAAACGATGAGCAAAAAATAAAACAAATTACCGCAGAGGTTGGAAGCAAATTTGGCAACCATAAAACCTAGTTTAAAAGCTAAATTCTCAAACTATTTTAGAATGGAACTCAAGCGGCAGCTTCCTATATTATGTTGCATCTATTGAAATTATCTAAGCATAAATCGCAACAACTAAAAGCGCCTTTACCACCTGCACAATCCTTCAAACGGTACTTAATTTAAATACCTACACAACGAAGTCTTTCAGAGGACCCAAAATTCTCATCCGTCTCCCCACTGTTAAAGTTTAGTCATACCATTCTTGGATCCAAATTTTAGTTTAAATCAATTAAATTTTAATAAAAACCATGATTTTATCATTGTTTCCGTATATTCGTTAACTGGGAGCGGTCGTCAGGAAATTGTTCCTGAATGCAGATGTGTAAAGTATAGTCGTTATTAAAACTCAATTATGAAAAGTTTGTGGAAACTTTTGCTGAGCGTATTGTTGATTCATTCGAATCTTTTTAGTCAGCCCATAAATGAATTTGCCGCGAAAAGTTACCTAAGAACGGGTAATTCCGATGGGTACATTAGCCCGTTTATCGATGTAGTCGGTTCTTCGATGAACTCCTCTGGTTTTTCCTATTTGTACGATTCCGTTCAAAAGTTTCATATTTATGTTGGGCTAAATGTTACTTCTGCTTTCATTCCGGGAAGCATGCAAAGTTTCAATGGCGTTACAGAGGAGCCTTTTTCCCGTGAGATCACAGTTTCTAACGCGCCCACCGTTTTCGGTAACAATTCTGCTTTAACCGCTGTTGATCAGACCGGAAATGCTTATGTTTTTCCGGGTGGCTTTGGAATTAATCGGGTGAATTTACTTTTTCCGTCCCTGCAAATCGGCAACTTCTTTAATACAAATTTGAGCTTTAGGTTTTTGGCTCTGGATTTTGGAGGAGATTTAAAGAGCATCAAATTATTTGGTGGGGGTATTCAACATTTCATAAGTCCATATTGGGGTGCGAAAGATTATTTTGTTGGCGTAGGAGCCAGTTTCAATCAAATTAAAATAGGAGAATATTTAACCGGAAACAATATCCTGGCTCAGGTGAATGCCGGACAACAAAAAGGTATTTTTAATTATTATGGATTTGCGGCTTACCAAAAAAATAAATATGAGTTCTTTTATGCGGATGCGGAAAACGGCGATGGCTCAGTAGTCTATGAAGGGGATCAGCCTTTACGTTTTGGATTAGGAGGCGGAATTCAACTTTGGAAATTTTACTTACACGCAGAAGCATCAGGATTCAAGCCAGTTGTTGCTTCAGTAGGATTTGGATTAAGATTTAAATAATGATAAATAATTTCAGCTAAATATGAAAAATATATTAACCTTTCTGATAACGATTATCCTCTTCTCAGGGTGTGAAGAAACTAAAAAAGTTAAACTAGAATTTACCAGCAATCCTAACATCAATGAAATAGGTGAATTTACTAAAACCGGTGTATTGGTTGCAAAGTCAATTAGTAAAGCTGATATTATTAATAAATTGAACCTTGACTCTGACGTTGAACTAACGAAGTTAATCATTACACGTGCTTTAGCTGAGGTACGCTTAAATGATGTTAAGGCGGACAGTGTGTTATTTGACCTGTATTGTGATGCCATTCCCTTATTGTCCGTTTACCAAGGATCTGTAGCCGTGAAGCAGGGCTTTTTCGAATTCGATCCGCAGACTAAAAAGGTAAAACTTTTAGGCGTATCTCTGACCTTGACAGACTTATTAAACACTCAATTAAATGAGGTAATAACCAATGGTAAGATCATTAGATTCAGAGCAGTAGGCAGAACATTTCCTGCAGGCTCTGAGGTTATCGGCACTGCGAATTTGCAAATAGAATTTGCAGCAACTTATCTTAAATGCGTGGAATGGCCGGATATTTTAATTTCAGAAAGCGAGAATCACGGTTCCTGTAATTAAAAAAAAATCGCAATGAGATAAAATCACTTGTACGGATCAGCTGTATAAGTTTAACCTCTCCATGAGATGGTTCTATGTAGTATTGGTTTATCCTTTAGTTTAAGTTCAAGTATCAATAATTCAGAAGAATTTAAATTCAAATGTATTTCGGTTTCTTTACCATAATATAATCTCTTTCCATCAGTTGACAGAACTTGAATAAATTTCACCGTTTCATTTGTAGTTATCTTAAGCGTTTTGCCTATTTGTGCTACTGTGTACAATGATGGTTCTTCATTAGGATGGTTGGTTTGTGCACTCAGTTTGAATTTACCTTCCATCAAACGAACAGTTCCATCGGCATTATCAGACCATGATACCAGGATTTTATTCGAATGAAAGGCAACATCAGGGTGGGTTTGATTTCCGTTCTGTTCTGCATTCATTTTGATGGTGTTTTTTATGAGCCCAGTGGGCAAACCAATACAATGTGTAAAAAAGATGTCATTGCTATTGTCACTTTCTTGCCAAACCATTGCAACTGTGTCCTTGCTTCCGGCCATCCTTGGATAATTCTGACTAAGGCCTCTACCCTTCTGGTGGTCCATACTCATTACTTGTTCCAATTTATTGGTGGCAATATTACAACTGGAATAAAACACCTTAGGAGGATTTACCCTTCCACTCATCCAGCAAGTATGGAGTATGTCTTCATTAAAAAAGCCATCCCCTCCTGTGGATGGACAAGAAAAAATAACCCAATCTTTATTATCTAACTCTGTATGGATGTTAAAATTTACTCCGCGGTCCTCAGAAATTGCAACCGCCATATTTCTTACATTGTCCCGGTTGTTTCTGTAAAATACTGCCAGGCGATTTGCGTCAGACTCCATCGCCACAGGGCAGCAATCGCAGGCTTCCCCAAATTGCGGCTCAACCAATTCCCGAAAACCATCAAAATCATTTCCAAAATTTTCAGAACGGATACTGACATAATGTGGCTCTGACCAATCCTTGTTAAATCTCATGTAGCTAACAATAGGTTGGTGATTTATATCCACTGATACACCGGGAAACCGGCAAAAGAATGTGTCCGGATTAACTATCGGAATGGGTAAGGTAAAATTTTTGCCATAGTCTTCTGAACGCATGAGGTAAATTTTACCGGACTCCGCAGGATCAGTTTTAAAAATGATATAGACAAAGTTGTCCCTTCCTGCCAATTCAGTACTCGCCCAATCATTTATGAAAGGTTGCAGGCCATTTAGATTTGGTGTAAAAATATTGGATACTTTTCCATTCTCCCAAAGTGCATATTGTATTCTCTTGGTCACAAGCTGTCCCCACAGGACCATTGCATGATCCTGATCTAAAAAAATAGTTCTGGGCCTGACATTGGAACCAGTTTTCGCAGGGTTAATTTTGATCTCCGGCGACCAGATTAATTCCTGTGCATGGATAAGATTAAACAGCAATAGTAGAAATGGAATGAATTTTAATTGGCGCATATTCTGGACATTTAGAATCTAAAGATACTCATAGTCCAAGTCTGAATTGTTCTTCCTGAACGCATTAACATCCAAGGAACCAATTGAATGCTAAAGATGATCTCAGATTACTCCCTCGCCTAAGAAAAAAATGATGGAAAAATTAAAAATCCAGATTTAAGGAAAAATAATGGGAATACAATCCCGCACCAGTATTACCTATGTTGGTCAAAGCATAGTCCAGCCCTATTTTTCCAAATTTAAGACCCAAGCCTCCGGACGGTTGCACACTGAATTCCTCTTTACCGGGACTTTCATCAGACAAAATAGTTTGAAAATTAGAAGCACCAAATCGGATATAAACTTTTTGTTTAAAGTCGAGTTCAAAGCCAAGTTTTGGGTCTGCTACAAATTTATCACTGCTAATTAGCGCAGCAAGCGTTCCGTTGGTTGAAAATTCAATATCCAATGCAGTTGTAAGTCCTACATTGTTGCTTAAACGCCAGTTGTAGGCAAAACCAGTGATCAATTTAGGAAGTGTATATTCAACAGAACTTACAGGCACGTCATTTCCCGTAAGTAATAAAGTTGCTTTTTCATCATCCGAAAAACTGAATTTATATGCGTTGAAAGTCGTCGTAATGTCTCTGCCCATTAGGCTAAAACTTAATCTGTCTCTTCTGTAAAGTATTCCTGCATCTATTCCAAAGCCCCAGGCAGATGCAAATGTTCCAAAAGCTCTGTGAATAACCTTAGCACTTAATCCTAATGCCCACGGACCATCCTTTAATTTTCTACCGTAGGAGACCAATAAAGCATAATCAGCTACACTAAATGTACTCAATCGATCATAATCGATACTGCCATCAGGAGCCCTTAACCGCAGTGTGTTTGGGATATCATCAATCCCCATTCTAATCAGGCTCAAAGACCCAAACGACCTGCCTTCTGAATCTAATTTCTTTCCAAAGGCGACATAATCATAGTTTCCAATTCCGGCAAACCACTCTGCATGCTGAGCCCCCACCTGAAAATTAACAGGTACATGTACCAACCCCGCAGGATTCCAATATCCGGAATTTATTGAAAAGGAGCTTGAACTCACTGCTCCTCCCATGGCCATTCCTCTTGCCCCTACACCCACATTGAGAAAGTCATTACTGAATTTTGGTGCCTGACCAAAAAGTACAATACTGGACCAAAGGGACAAAATTAAAAGTGGCAGTTTCTTCATATTAATAGACAATGGAAGCACAAATATATAATAAAAATAAATAATATATAATAACTTATATATATCTAACGATATTCAGCCCTTTTATAGTGTTTGATCGAAAATCTTTAAGGATTAGGTCTGACTTACAATATTATCAGAATATTTGGAGAGTTTAAATCCCTTTTTAATTAAGATCAATATCCCCTTCCCCGACAGTTTTGTGCATCATAAAAGCCTTCAAGAAATCATCTAATCCGCCATTTAAAACCGCATCCGTATTCCCGGTCTGAAAACCGGTTCTGTGGTCTTTGACCCTGCGGTCATCCAATACATA
>Ga0075163_10014114_pt1 | contig 10324 bp, 8 predicted proteins | sample JI1023141ADNA_FD_71478 | JGI IMG/M metagenome (GOLD analysis project Ga0075163, IMG submission 71478) | Wastewater effluent complex algal communities from Wisconsin, to seasonally profile nutrient transformation and Carbon sequestration -... | ecosystem: Engineered > WWTP > Effluent > Algae... | reverse complement strand
TGGCGGAGAGTGAGGGATTCGAACCCTCGATAAGGCTTTTGACCCTATACTCCCTTAGCAGGGGAGCCCCTTCAGCCGCTCGGGCAACTCTCCGGGTAACTTCAAGCATTCCGCTGCGCATGCAGCAGCCAGCAAGAATACCTGCTGAGTGCGATGGCGGCAAACGAAATCGTCAGCCGGACGAGCTGGTTTCCACGGATTGGGCCGGAACGTGGGCATCTTCACCGCGCTGGATGCGCTGGTAGATCTCCTCGCGATGGACGGATACGTCCTTGGGCGCATTGATCCCGATCCGCACCTGATTGCCCTTGACGCCCAGCACGGTCACGGTCACCGCATCGCCGATCATCAGGGTTTCGCCCACGCGGCGAGTCAAAATCAACATTTCAGTATCTCCTTTGTCCGGCAGGCCAGTGCCGGGAGCTCATTTACGCGCCAAGGGCGGCGAAAACGCATCCAATTCATTCATGTACGTGAAACATGGTACCGGCCGGCCAAGCAGGCCGGCAAGCAGAATATGAACTATCTCACTTTTCTAGTGCAGGCGGCTTTCCACCCATCCGGAAACACCCTGCAGTGCTGAAACAAGGGCGGGGCCGTCGTCACCACCACCCTGAGCCAGATCAGGCCGGCCACCACCCTTGCCCCCGGTCAGACTGGCGACATGCGCCAGCAGTTCCCCGGCCTTGACCTTGCCCATTGCGGTGCCATTCACCCCTGCCACCAAGGCAGCCTTGCCGTCCATGGTCCCGGCCAGGAGGATGACCGAATCACCCAACTGCTGCTTCAGCCGATCCACGGCGTCGCGCAGGGCCTTGGCATCAAACCCTTCCAGCCTTGCCGCCAGTACACGGATGCCGTTGATCTCGATCGCTGACCCGGCAAGGTCGGCGGTTGCGCCCGAAGCCGCCTTGGCCTTCAGGCTTTCCAACTCGCGCTCCAGCTTCTTCTGGCGCTCGGTGAGTTGGCGGACCTTTTCGACGATCTCACCGGCACCGCCACCCAGCAAGGCAGCGGCTTCATGCAGGCGCTGCTCTTCGCTGGCGACAAGATCCAGCGCACCCTGCCCGGTTACCGCCTCGATGCGGCGCACCCCGGCGGACACACCTCCCTCGCTGACCACCTTAAACAAGCCGATGTCGCCCGTGCGGCCTACATGCGTGCCGCCGCAAAGTTCGGTGGAGTAGCCACCCATCTTCAGTACGCGCACGTGTTCGCCGTACTTCTCGCCAAACAGGGCCATGGCGCCGAAATCCAGCGCTTCCTGCATGCCCATGCTGTGTACTTCGGCCGCATGGTTGGCGCGGATCTCGGCGTTGACGCGGCGCTCCACCTCGGCCAGCTCCAACGCAGTCATCGGCTGGAAATGGGAAAAGTCGAAGCGCAACTTGTCCGGCGCCACCAGCGAACCCTTCTGCTGGACGTGCGTACCCAGCACTTCACGCAGGGCGGCATGCAACAAGTGGGTGGCGGAATGGTTGAGGATGACCGACGCACGGCGCGCTGCATCCACCGAACCCAGCACATGGTCGCCCAGCTTCAAGCGGCCGGCCGAGAGCTTGCCGACATGGCCGTGGAACTGGCCGGCGAACTTCAGCGTATCGGTGACGATAAAACTGACGCCCTGTTCCGCCAGCACGCCGGTATCGCCAACCTGGCCGCCGGACTCGGCATAGAACGGAGTGCGATCCAGGATCACCACGGCTTCCTCGCCTGCCTCGATCGCATCGACGGGGCGTCCGTCCTTGAGCAAGGCCGCCACCCGCAAGCCGCCTGCATCCAGGGAGTCGTAGCCCAGGAAATCCGTCGGCGAGAGCTTCGCCACCAGCTCCGCGGGCAGGCCGCTGCCGGAGGAGAATTTTCCAGCGGCGCGCGCAGTTTCGCGCTGGTGCTCCATGGCCGCATCAAATCCCTGCATGTCCACCGACAGGCCACGCTCGCGCGCGATGTCGGCGGTCAGGTCAACCGGAAAGCCATAGGTGTCGTACAGGCGGAATGCATCCGCGCCGGGAATCACGTCAGTGGCACGGGATGCCACGTCGTCAAAGATGCGCATACCGGAATCCAGGGTTTCGGCAAAGCGTTCTTCTTCAGCCTTGAGCGCGCGCATCACCAACTCGTGTGCCGCCGGTAGTTCCGGATAGGCTTCGCCCATCAGCGTGACCAGCGTGGGCACCAGCTTGTGGAAGAACGGCTGGCGCACGCCCAGCATCCAGCCGTGGCGCAGCGCGCGACGGATGATCCGGCGTAGCACGTAGCCACGACCTTCGTTGGACGGCAGCACGCCGTCCACCACCAGGAAGGAGCAAGCGCGAATGTGGTCGGCGATGACGCGCAGGGATTTGTTCTCGAGATCCGCCGTGCCGGTCAGTTCCGACGCATGCTTGATCAGCGCCTGGAAGATGTCGATTTCGTAGTTGGTGTGCACGTGCTGCAAAATCGCAGCCAGTCGCTCCATGCCCATGCCCGTATCCACGCAGGGCGCAGGCAGTGGAACCAAGGTACCGTCCGGCTGGCGGTCGAACTGCATGAACACCAGGTTCCAGATTTCGATGAACCGGTCGCCGTCTTCGTCCGGCGAACCCGGCGGTCCGCCCGCGATATGCTCGCCGTGGTCATAGAAGATTTCAGTGCATGGACCGCACGGACCGGTGTCAGCCATCTGCCAGAAATTGTCCGACGCAAACGGCGCGCCTTTGTTGTCACCGATGCGCACGATGCGCTCGGCAGGAATGCCGACCATCGTGTGCCACAGGTCATAGGCCTCGTCGTCGGTGTGGTACACCGTGACCAGCAAGCGATCCTTGGGCAGCTTCCAGACCTCGGTCAGCAGCTCCCATGCCCAGGCGATGGCGTCTTTCTTGAAATAGTCGCCGAACGACCAGTTGCCCAGCATCTCGAAGAAGGTGTGGTGGCGCGCGGTGTAACCGACCTGGTCCAGGTCATTGTGCTTGCCACCCGCGCGCAGGCAGCGCTGCACGTCGGCTGCACGCACGTAGCTGCGCTTTTCGGCACCCAGGAACACATCTTTGAATTGCACCATGCCCGAATTGGTGAACAGCAGGGTCGGGTCATTGCCTGGCACCAGCGGTGCGGAAGGCACGATGGTGTGGCCCTTGCCGCGGAAGAATTCAAGGAAATCGCTGCGGATCTGGCTGCTGCTGAACGTGTTTGGAGTAGTCATCTGGCTGGCGTTTGGCGGGCGGGCACGTCTGCGGTGCCACGATACCCACAGGATGCGGACGCGGAGCAGAGCAGACAACCCAATGCGCAAAGATTAACAGGCCGGGCCTGATCAGTCCTCCGGGCCGCCCCGCAGCGCAAGCCTCACGGCCTCGCCGTCGAACCCACGCCGGCAGAGGAAATCCGCCGCTTTTCGGCGCTGCCCCGCGTCGGCAGAGGCCAGTCCTGTACCAAACCTGCGCTGGGCCAGGTCGCGTGCGGCCTGGATCCAGCTTCCGTCGAGCTCCTGCAAAGCGGCATCGATCAAGTCCTGGCCCAATCCATGGGTACCGAGCTCCGCACGGATGCGCACTGGCCCCTGCCCCTGCGCTACCCGGGTGCGCACCAGCATTTCCGCAAAGCGCGCATCACTTTGCCACCCGTCGGTGGTCAGCCTTTCCACTGCCTGTAGCGCTGCCTCGCGTTCAATACCGCGTTCGGCCAGCTTGCGGGCCAACTCCTTGCGAGAATGCTCACGCCGCACCAGCAGCGCCAGTGCGCGCTGGACAGGAGTCAGCTCCCGCAGCTTGCGCTTGCGGGAGCCGGCTGCAATGGCTTCAGCATCTTCCGACACAACGTGTTCCCGGTTGATCAAAGCCGCGCGAGTTGAAAAATGGCGCGTCCCTGCACCAATCCCGATCAAACTTCTGCGTCATCCTCAGCCTCTTCAGGCTTGATTTCAGTCGGTTGGAACTTCTCGCGCAATTCGGCTTCCAGACGGGTTGCAACCTCCGGGTTGTCCTTCAGGTACTGGCGCGAATTGTCCTTGCCCTGGCCGATGCGTTCTTCGCCATAGCTGTACCAGGCTCCGGCCTTGTCCACTATCTTGGCTTCCACACCCATGTCGATCAGTTCGCCTTCACGGCTGATGCCTTCGCCGTAGAGGATTTCGGTGATGACCTGCTTGAAGGGTGGCGCCAGTTTGTTCTTGACTACCTTGATCTTGGTCTGGTTGCCGATGATCTCGTCACCCTTCTTGATCGCGCCGATGCGGCGGATGTCCAGGCGAACCGACGCGTAGAACTTCAATGCATGGCCACCCGTGGTCACTTCCGGGCTCTGGCCCGGCATCATCGCGCCAATCTTCATGCGCAGCTGGTTGATGAACAGCACCATGCAGTTGGAACGCTTGATGTTGCCGGTCAGCTTGCGCAGTGCCTGGCTCATCAGGCGGGCCTGCAGACCAGGCAACTGGTCGCCCATTTCGCCTTCGATTTCAGCCTTGGGCGTAAGGGCAGCGACCGAGTCGATCACCACCATGTCCACGGCGTTGGAGCGCACCAGCATGTCGCAGATTTCCAATGCCTGCTCACCGGTATCGGGCTGGGAAAGCAACAGGTCGTCCACATTCACGCCAAGCTTGGCGGCGTAAATGGGATCCAATGCATGCTCGGCATCGATGAAGGCCGCCGTGCCGCCACGTTTCTGGCATTGGGCAATCGTCTGCAGGGCCAGCGTGGTTTTGCCCGAAGATTCCGGACCGTACACCTCGACCACGCGGCCTTTCGGCAGGCCACCTATGCCCAAGGCGATATCCAGCATGAGCGAGCCGGTGGGAATGGCCTCCACGGCTTCGATGACCTGGTCGCCCATGCGCATCACCGAGCCCTTGCCGAACTGACGCTCGATCTGGGTCAGGGCTGCGGAAAGTGCGCGCTTCTTGTTCTCGTCCATGGTGGTGTCCTTGGTTGATTGTCGGGTTGAGGGCAATTTAGCGGCCATGGGTCGCACAGGTTGCGACGCGAGTGGCCGTGATCGAAATATGCGTTACAACGCGAGACGTCGCTACCGGGTTACCGCTTGATAGCACGTCGGAAAATTCCTGTTTGATATGAAAACCCCTGTTGAAAAAATGATCGGATTGCATGCGTGCGATCAGCGGTTGGGCCGTACCAGCCCGCAATACAGGCCTTCGATGGCGAAGTCCTGGTCGGGCATGACGTCGATGGGTGAATAGTCCGGATTGCGCGGCAGCAGGCGGATGCGGTCCTTGCCGATCTTCAGCAGCTTCACTGTGATTTCGTCATCGATGCGCGCTACCACTATCTGGCCGGAACGTGCCTCAGGGGTGCGATGCACGCCGATCAGGTCGCCGTCGAATATGCCCTCGTCACGCATCGAGTCGCCCTGCACTTTCAGCAGGTAATCCGGCGCCGGAGCGAAGAAGGCACGGTCGAGCAGCACGACTTCGTCGGACTGGATGTCGGCGCCGATCGGCAGTCCGGCCGCGACCCGTCCCAGGATGGGCAGGCGAAGTGCGTTGTCGGGGAGGATTTCCTCGGGCACCGGAATGTCGGTGTCGTCATGGACCAAGCGGATGCCCCGCGCCTGCCCCGGTATGCGGCGGATGGCCCCCGCCGCCTCCAGCGCCTCGATGTGGTACTGGGCGGCGCGCACGCCACTGAAGCCAAAAGCCTTGGCGATCTCGGCCTGTGAGGGCGGCACACCACCGTCGGCGATGCGCTCGGCGATCATGGCGAGGATGGCGTGCTGGGTGTCGGTGAGATTCATGGTTAGTAGTAATACTACTAACAAATCAGGAAAGCAACTAATTTCCCGGATTCAGCCTTTGCCAACGCCGTGCTGCCTCATCAGCCGCCCCAGGACGAAGAGGAAATAGAGGCCGAACGGTACCCCAAGGACGAACAGCAACAAACTGTAAGCCCGGAAGACCTCGGCCTGGAACTGCAACAGCATGGGAAGTTGCGTGCCGTTATCGCGAGCCCATTGTGCGTATTGGGGAATTACGTAGATCGCCTCGATGGCCGTCACCAACAGTGGAAAGGCCAAAGCGACGACGACCAAGGCGATAGCGAAGCTTTGCCAGAGAAGTTCACATGTGAAGCCATTTCGCCACAGGTTTGCCAAGTCGCCTTTGACATTCCGCCAACGACCACGGTTGAGCCATATGGCGATGACCAACACCGGGATGAAGATCGAGATCAATTCATCCAGGAACCACAAACCCACGCCCAGCCAGCGCGCGGGACTAATGGCGATTACTTCCCCGACCGCAAAGCTCGCAATCGTGGAAACCAGCCACAGCAGCAGGCATGATCCCAATGCCGGCGCACCAGGCCAGGCGGGCCGCCACCAACGCGAAGGCGCCACGGCGTCCAGTGTCGAAGGATTGAGGCAAAGGAACGGAGCCACCATCAGTGCCAGCATTGCAATGGCCATCAACACGACGCCGGGCCCATCCTGGTTTTTGAACAGGATCAGAAGCACCACACCGCTGATGGACCATACCAGGCAAGGCAACCAAAATGCCCTCGCTCGCAATGGCCACAACATGGCGTCCAACGCGCGCCTCTTGCCATCCCACCAGTTTCGAAAAGCGCCCAACAGCAACACGGGCATCATGCAGGACAGGAAGATGGCCAATAGGACTGTCGGATAAGGCAGTCGCGTGGGAAATTCCAACAGCTCGATTGCGCCCGATGCCGGTTGGTCGGTGATAATCCCGGGCATTGATCGTGTCGCCCGCAACAACAACCACAGCCAACCCACGCACCAAGCTGCAACCAGCATGGCAAGAGCTATGGAAAAGACACTCCCGCGATTCCAGAGCTTCACTGCCCTATCAACCGGCCAACGCATCCAACCCCAGCAACGCCGCCGCCACCGTCTGCCGGCGCACCGCCTCGCGATCTCCCTCAAAGACAAAGACCTCGGCCTTCGCGTAGCCGCCGCGGCGCTTCCAGCCTATCCAAACCGTGCCTACCGGCTTGCCTTCGCTGCCACCACCGGGGCCGGCGATGCCGGTCACGGCCACGGCGATGCTGGCACCTGAATTCACCAGGGCACCGGAGACCATTTCAATCACGGTCTCGCGGCTGACCGCGCCGTGCACTTCCAGCGTCTGCGGACGCACGCCCAGCAGCGCCTGCTTGGCTTCGTAGCTGTAGGCCGCCATCCCGCAATCAAACCAGTCCGAAGAACCCGCGATGTCGGTCACCGCTTTCGCGATCCAGCCACCCGTGCAGCTCTCGGCGGTGACCAGGCGATGGTGCGAGGCGTGCAGGCGCGCACCCAGTGTTTCAGCAAGCTGGCGCAGGGCGTTGTCGTCAGGAATGGACATTCGTGTCGCTTTCGAAGGAACGGCGCTGTCCTTGTAGCCGAAAAACATGCCAGTGTCTGCCTGCACGCCGATCCAAACGAAAACGGCCCGCCACTTTCGTGACGGGCCGCTGTTACGTATTGCCTTGCCGGATCAGTACTTGACGCGGAAGGTCATGCCGTACGTGCGCGGGGCACCCAGGAATGCGTTGTACGTGTTGCGCGGATCGCCCGGGGTACCCAGGGCGTTGGTCTGCAGCGGGCCATCGAAGCCCACCTGCACGTAGTCCTCGTCGAACAGGTTCTGCGCCCAGAACTCCACCGTCCAGCGATCGTCCTGCGAACCCACCACGAAGCGCGCGTTGAAGATGGTGTACGCATCCTGCATCTTCTCCACGTCCAGGTCGGAGCCGGTGTTGAACTCGGACATGTACTTGGCGCCCACGTTGACGCGACCCATCAGACTGCTGCCCATGTTCCATTCGTAGGTGGCTGATGCCGTGCCCGACCACTCCGGGGCGAAGCTGATCTGGCTGCCGGGCAGCTTGTTCAACGCGCCCGTGGGGCCAAAGTCCGCGCCGGGGATGTCATCGCCATAGACCGTGTCGGCGTAGACCAGGCCTGCCTGCAACAGCAGGCCCTTCGACGCCTGCCACAGTACTTCCGTATCCAGGCCCTTCGAAGTCACTTCCGGGATCGAGCGGACCACGAAGCTGGTGCCCAGGAAGCTGTTGAGCTGGAAGTTGTCGTAGGTCTGGTGGAAGAAGGTGGCGTTGAACAGCAGGTTGCCGTCCATCCAGGTGGTCTTGGCGCCCAACTCGTAGCTGTCGACGAATTCACCCGGGAACGAGGTGTCGTTGACCGGCACGATGCCGGCGCCACCACTGGTCAGGCCGTTGGAGGTCTGCACGCGGTCCAAATTGAAACCACCGCCCTTGTAGCCGCGAGCGAACGAGCCGTAGGTCATCAGGTTTTCGTTCCAGCGGTACGCGGCCTTGAGGGTGCCGGACCACTCTTTCTCCTCCATCTCCTGTTCCGTGGAACGTCCGTTGTGCCGTGCATTGGCCCATGGCAGGCAGATGTTGCCAACCACGGTCGGGGCAGCCGCCGAGGCCTGGGCGACGGTGAGGCCGCGCGCCACCAGCGCACCTACCACCTGGGCCGGGTTGGTGAGCGCAGATGTGCAAGCCAGGCTGCCATTTGGGTTGGTATACCGTGAGCTGAGGGACTTTTCCTCATTGGTATAGCGCAGGCCCAGGGTCACATCGAGTGCGTCGGTGGCGTGCCAGGTGTTGTTGGTGAAGAAGGCCAGGCTCTTGGCGTTCTGGCTGTAACGATCCAGCGCACCCAGGCCGACGAAACCGGTGCCGAACGGACGCCCGGTGGCCTGCGACAGGAACAGCGGCGCGGTGGGCGACGCGGCCAAGGCCGGGTTGATGTTGGCCAGGATCAGGGTGGACAGGTACGGCTCGTAACCTGCGCCGACGCGGTAGCTGTCGTTGCGGGTCAGGTCTTCGTCCGCGTAGAACGCACCCACCATCCAGTCGAAGTTGTCGGTGGAACCCGTAAAGCGGAATTCCTGGGTGAAGGTCTCGAACCGCGTCAGCGACTCGTCTTCATCGGCGTTGCGGTACAGCAGGTCGGCGCCGGTGTAATCGAAGTCCAGCCCGTTGATGGTCTGCCAATCACGCGACGAGGTGATGGAGGTCAGCGTCGCGCCGCCCAGCCAGTTCGTTTCCCAGTTCACTTCACCGGAAATGCCCTTGTCCTTGATGTCCGACTCGGTGCTGCGGTTGGTGTAGGCCTGGCGTGCGAACGGGTCGGCCACGGTGGGCATCGCGTCCGGGCCGCCGACGCCACGGATGATCGCTGCGGTCGAACCGATCACGGTCTGCACCGCAGTACAGCAATTTTCTTCGCGGCTGGTGTAGTCGGCGATGATGTTGATGTCCAGCGTATCGGTCGGCTCGATCAACAACTGGCCGCGCAGCGAGTGGAAGTTCTGGTTGCCATCTTCATCCTCCGTGCGCGGGCCGCGGCCCGGGTTGACGTCCATGAAACCGTCACGGCTGCGCTTGGTGGCATACACGCGGAAGGCGGCGTTTTCGCCCAGTGCGTCGTTGTAGGAACCGGAAACACCCCATGCGCCGTAATTGCCCACGGTGATTTCACCCTCGGCGCTCTGCGTGTAGCTGGGGCGGCGGGTGATGACATTGATCACGCCGGCGGACGTGTTCTTGCCGAACACGGTGCCCTGCGGACCCTTCAGCACTTCCACGCGCTCGAGTTCGCCCAGGTCGCCGAAGCCCACGCCGTTGCGTGGACGGTATACGCCGTCGATCACGATGCCGACCGAAGACTCCAGGCCGGCGTTGTCGCCCACCGTGCCGATGCCGCGGATACGCGCGGTGGTCAGCGCTTCGTTCTGCGTGCTGGTGACGGTCAGGCCCGGCACCAGTACCTGCAGGTCTTTCACGTCACGCACGCCGGTGTCCTGCAGCAATTGCTCGTTGACGACCGTCAGCGAGATCGGTACGTCCTGCATGATTTCCTCGCGCTTCTGCGCGGTGACGGTCATGGTGGCCAGGGTGGTGGCTTCCTCGTCAGTGGCTGCGGGTGCGGCCTCCTGCGCATGCGCTTGCGGCATGGCAGCGAGTGCGGCGAATACAGCAAGTGCGAGAACCTTGTACTGCGGCTTTGCAACGACCATTTTGTCCCCTCCCAGGGTCATTGGATCTTGGAATCGTGATGTGTTTGGTGGCGACCGTCCGGCCGCGCTACGCCAGGTGATGGCTGGCGCACTCCCCGCGCCATGGCCCGAAATTAACACCATCTTTACGTTTCGGCATTTTGCACTGCACCCATACCAAGTGTCAGGAAACAGGATGGCGCTGTATACCCAACCAACGGCAGGGGCCCGCGCGCAGAACCGGATAAACTTTCCTGCCCAAGCCTGTCACTCCTCCCCTCTTGTCCAAGCCGACCCCCAGGCCCGCAGCGTGAACGACGCGGTCGCCCTCGCCCACACGCCCCTGATGAAGCA
>Ga0075163_10014113_pt1 | contig 10324 bp, 6 predicted proteins | sample JI1023141ADNA_FD_71478 | JGI IMG/M metagenome (GOLD analysis project Ga0075163, IMG submission 71478) | Wastewater effluent complex algal communities from Wisconsin, to seasonally profile nutrient transformation and Carbon sequestration -... | ecosystem: Engineered > WWTP > Effluent > Algae... | reverse complement strand
TTTACACCCGATTTAAGTCAAAAAAATCAGGAGAAAACAATTTCAACACTGTAACATCTTGTACCTTGATAGGAGCGCAAATTACGCCCTTCAAGCTACTGGCAGAAGAAAGCCATAAAGCGGTATCAATCATTTTTCAACCGGGAGGTCTTAACCGTTTTTTGAATATTCCTATGACAGAAATATTTGACAATGGTTACAGTGCAAGCGAAGTTATAGGCAAGGAAATAGAAGAACTTTTAGATAAATCTCACAACGCAATTTCATCAGGCGAATTGGATAGTATTGTACAGTCATATTTTCTCAGAAAGCTATCGAAAGTAAAAGAACCGTTACCCATTGATTATGCATTGCACCACCTTTTGACAAACCATAATATTTCTTTAGATAAGACAGCTGGAATGGCTTGTTTGAGTATTCGTAGTTTTGAGCGAAAGTGTAAGGAGCGTTTGGGTATGCCCGCCAAGAGGTATGCGCGAATAGCCAGATTTCATAAAGCGTATAAGATTATAGAAAGCAGACCAATAATCTCTTGGACGGATTTAACCTATGAAGTGGGATATTACGACCAAACACATTTTATCAAAGATTTTAAGGAATTTGCCAGGCTGACACCCACGCTCGTACACAAAGAATTATCGGAAGAACATTTTCAGTTTCAACTTGATTGGGACATGATTTGATTTTGTCGTTTTTTTACTATCACAGCTTTTTTCACATCAATAGTTTTGAAGAAACAAAAATGACTGAAGATGAAGAAAATAGTTCTATATGCATGTGTTGGGTTCCAGCGGATTGTTTTTTACGAACATCTACAATTCAATTGTAAATGCAGCTAACTGGGAAAGCAATATCCCTCACTCTATACTTGCCACCAAAGATTTTTTTATGGTAGCTAATCCGGGTACTTTTTTCAAAATGGTGGACCCTACAAATCTCATTTTGATTGTGTTGGCTTTGATTTTATTTTGGAAAAAATCAACTTCCATTCGGTTGTATCTTGGGACTGCTCTACTTTGCTATGTGTTCTCTATGGTTTTAACCTTTACTTATTTTTATCCCAGAAATGAAATTCTGTTTCTTTCAGAGCAGCTCCCGGATACAGAGACTCTCAAAAATGCTGCATCTGAATGGGGAAGAATGAACTGGATCCGGTCTTTGATTTGGTTGGTAGGGCTTGTTTGTTCTTTCTTAGCTTTAGACAAAGCTAATTTAATCGAAGAAAAAACCTTGTAGAGCAGCTGTTAATATTGGAGCACAGCGATGGCGATTTCAACTCCTTTCAATTGAATCTTACCAACCACAAAAAAACCTGCCCATGCGAGCAGGTTTTTTTACTTCTAAGAGGTAAATATTAATCCTTAGTTAACACCTCATCTACTAAAGCGTCTATATCGCGCAGGTGATTTTGAACAATGCCTGTACTGTATTTTGTACTAGCCGAACGAGCAGCTACTTGAATGGCTTTTAACTCTGCTCGCGCAGCAGCACTGACGTCCGAACGTTTCAATTGATCTTGTTTTAGCAGGTCTGCTAAACGCTGTACATGCGCGCGTTGCAAATTCCTTCTAAACGCATCAATGGTTTTAACGGTAGTGAGTTCAGACCATAGTCCCTTTCTTAAGTCAATCAACATATCGGTGAGGTTGTAGGCTTTTAATCCATTCAATGCTTCGTTATCAATCATACGTTCTAATCGATCCTTACGTAGAAGGCTTGAGAGCAAACGTGATTGAAGAGTTTGAATGTCGTTGACAGCACCGTTAGGAGCAATGTTTGATAGTATCTCTTTTTGTAACAGCCAATCGGGTGTAGAAAAAACGTGTTGATTTAAAAATTTCATAGAAGCTACTTGCTCAGCCTTGCTTAGGTGCGTGTAGGTAACTCCTGCCTGATCGGTTGTTTTAAACTGCTCGTAAATTCCGCCAATGTTAGGAACAACATGGCCAGCAAAGCGCGACCATACTCCGATGAGTTCGTCATACAATTCATTGAGGTCTTGATACCCTTCACCCTTTGTGGCAGTCCATTTAGCTAAATTGGCGGCAACAATTTTTAAATTGGCTAATCCGTAGGTGCTGGCTTTAACGGGGTCATCTCCTACTGACTCTGTTTGTGAACTTGGATCGAACGAGTTACCACCACTAAACAGAAAACGCGGATCGCCCGCTTTTTCAGCAATCCACTTATTCAATGTTTCTTTTTCAGCTTCAGGAGAATTTGCATTAGCGATGTAACGATATCCCCAATTGATTGCATATTTATCATAAGGGCCCAGCATGCGAATCCAACGTACTCCTATGTCTCCAGGTTGGGCAACATAATTATAGCGTGTATAATCCATGATGGTGGTGGCAAGTCCCCACGTGTTCGTGAAGGTGGCGGAGCGCAATGAATCAGTGGGATACGAATACGAAGCTTTCATGTTGTGCGGTAAACCTAACGCATGACCAATTTCGTGGGCAATTACCATACGCATCATCTCACCAATTTCAGCATCAGGTGTATTTAAAGTTCTTGCAGAAGGGTTAGCTGCACCCGTTTCTAATAAATATCTATTGCGATAAGATCGTAAGTGATTGTGGTACCACACAATATCGCTTTCAATAATTTCTCCAGAGCGAGGGTCGGAAACACTTGGCCCCATGGCATTACGAGTAGTGGTTGCTACATAGCGCACCGTGGAGTAACGCGCATCTTCCGGGCTCCAATCCGGATCTTCTTCTTTAGTAGGAGCATCTTTGGCGATGATAGCATTTTTAAAACCAGCGGCTTCAAAAGCAACTTGCCAGTCTTCAATTCCCTGGCGGAAGTATGGGCGCCACTTTACAGGTGTGGCAGGATCTAAATAGTAGATGATTGGCTTTACAGGTTCTACTAACTCACCACGAGCATAGGCAGCAGGATCTTTTGGTTCTAATCGCCATCTGCGGATGTATGTTTTCTCATCTGACTTAAGCGCATTGGATCCATAATCAATTTGTCGAATTGTAAACCAACCCACTCGTTTATCGTACAGGCGCGGCTGCATGGGTTTTTCAGGAAGTAAATACATGGATTGACTCATCTCCATGGAGATAGTTCCTGATTGTGAATTGGAAGGAGGCTCGGATGCTGAATAAGTCATATCGTGTCGTACCTCAATATTTTGTGGATAACTGTCCATACGACTAATAAAACTTCTCTTCTTGTCGAGGGCTTTTACTTTGTATTCTTTGCGCATGGCTTCAGAGAGGCCACTGATTGCTGGGTTATCGGAAAGGAACAAATCACTTACTTCAATCAAAACAGCCGTGGAATCGCGGTTGAATCCTTCTATGGTAAACGAGGCAATAATAGGATCGTAATTATTAACCATCACGGATAAATGAATAGGTAGTGAGTCGTTGGCAACATGCCGGAATGAAATAGAACGCAAGTGAATATTGTTTTGAAATCTTGACCAGCGCACAACTTGTTCATTCGCAGTGGTTCCAGCTGTTACATAACCACCACCAAGGCCATCGGCAATTTTAGAAATACTGCTTACCAACAGCATGTCTTTATTGAAAAGCGCGAACGGAATTTCGTAATAATTCTTCTCGCCTACTTTATGGATGCTAAACAAGCCGGTGTCCGATTTGGCTTCATCCGTTACAATCTCATTATACTTTTTAAATGGATTGACTTTTTTAGGTTTTGTAGATTGAGCCGCGGGAGCGGGTGGTGTTTCTGTTCCTTTCTTTTTCTTTTGAGCATAACTGAAAACGCTTACGCAGAATAAGAGAAAGGCCAACAGTGTGATTTTTTTCATGTTAAAAGGGATTTCTAATAAGATTCTAAAATACTTGTAGGTAGTCGTTCCTGAAAAGAAAAGACCTTCAATTTTACTTAAGGTAAATCGTTGGGATTATTGGTTGCAATTGTAACTCCAGATATTGCCAGATGATGATATTGGCGCATCTTTGAAAATAATAAAAGGCGTCTCGTTGGAGACACCTTTTATTGATTGAATTAACAGGACTATTACTTCCTCGGAAACAATTCATCCCTATTAGCAGCCAGCCATGCAAAGGAAGCAGTGATTACCGCATTATGTTTCAGGTCAGCTTCAATGGTTTTATCGTACACATCCATACTGGTGTGGTGTGTGCGGGTGCGGTATTCAATTGGATCTTGTATAAACTGAAAGCCCGGCAACCCAATAGCATCAAACGATTGGTGATCGGTACCGCCTGTGTTCTGATATGTAATTGTATTAGCGCCCGATTTTTCGAAAGGTTTGAACCAGGCACGAAATACACTCCTTGCATTTTCATTGCTTTGTAAATACACCCCACGATATTTTCCGGTACCGTTATCCATATTAAAATACACCGAGAATTTTTCTCCGGCAGGTGTAAGCACAATTGAATCGTAAGGAGCCGTTTTATCTAACCGCTGGCCTAACACGCGCTTTACATAATTGCGCGAACCAATCAAACCCTGTTCTTCACCACTCCACAAACCAATACGAATAGTTCTACGCGGACTAATACCCAATGATTTGATAATCCGCATGGCTTCCATCATCACAGCCGAACCCGATGCATTATCGGTAGCACCGGTACCGGCATGCCACGAGTCTAAGTGCGCACCAATCATTACTACTTCATCTTTCAAATCGGTGCCGGGTATTTCGGCAATCACATTAAAGCCCGGAGCTGTCGCAGTAAATTCAACATCGTAAGTAAGTTCCGATTTAATTATTTGTCCTTTGAGTAACTGGCGCACCATGCGGTTGTAGTGTTCGCTGGCTACTACAATCTGCGGAAGTATTTTTGGAGCGTTACCACTTTGTGCTCTTACGCGATCGGTAAACGGAACATTGGCAGCGTACGGAATAGTAGCAGCCGATACCAAGATAGTACCATCTTGCTGGCGCGTTAACGGACTTGGTTCTAACACAGCAAGCGCACCTTCTTTTTGTAGAAAATCCCATTTGGCGAATGGAAGATTAGAGCCACCACCGGGCCGGAATCCACCTTGTGTACCAGCAACTGGTCCGGCATTGGCCATTTCTAAAAGTTCTGAATCTGTAAAGCGGGTACCATCGGGTGTAAACGTTGCAGTAGTTTCTACAGGCTTATCGAACAACACGATCTTACCTTTCAGTTTGCCTTTATATTTTTCGAGGTCGGCTTCTTTGTTTACATCTAAATAAACTACTTCGGCTTGCACCGTGCCTTTAATGCCGGGGCTCCACGCTTTTGGGTACGCGATTACCGAAGTATAAACCGGACTTAAATTTTGCAGGCTGAATTTTTTGATTGACCAGCCGCGACCAAACTCTTCATCCCACGTATCGAGGTGCGCATTTTGAAGGCCCCACGAAGTAAGTGTGGACTTTACATATTCGGCTGCTTTTGCATAACCGGGCGAGTTGGTCAGGCGCGGGCCGTTTACATCGGTAAGCATGCTCATGATGTCCATTACCTGCGAGCGCTCGAAGCCTTCTTTTTTGATTTTTGAGATGAGAGTTGTGTCAACCTTCTCGGGTTTTTGTGCGAAGGCTACGGAAACCATGCAAATACCCAATGCGGAAAGAAATAGAGATTTATTCATAAGTCAGGTTTTAAAACCTAAACTTATTAAGATTCGGATAAAGTGAGCTTACCGGTTGAGTAATTTGTAAGTTTAAAAAACGGGTCGCTTTTGTTAACCGGTGGGATAGTATTTAGAATTTTCTATGTGGATGTATCTACATCGTCCCATAAGTCTCCTGTTACTTCATTTTCTCCTTCGTAAAATGTCCTTAACCAATTTAATGTTTTATGTCTTTCGTAACTTATGGATCTATTTATTTTGGTGACATCGTTTTGTTTATTGAACAACAAATCTCTGAAGTAAGAAGTAACGATTTCGTTCAATAAGGTTTCGTGATATATTTCTTCGAACGAACGAAATTTCAGTTCATTTAAAAATGGAAACAATGGGCCTCCTAATTCAGGGACGTTGTTTTGAAATTCCGCAAAGGCAGCATCGTTATTTTTAATATCAAGTGGTGGAAGAATACTAACTTTATTGAGACACCAACCTAATACTAGAGCACCTTCAGATCCCCAAGAAAGTTCCATTAATGTATTTTTATCTGGTAGAGTGGCAGTTAAGAAATCTTTTTCTTTTGGTGAAACCTTGTTCCACAAGTTTTCATTGTTTAACCATTCAGTAAGTCGCCATCGCTCTTCAAGATTATGGACAAGATATCCACATGTATACAATATGATCACCTGCAACCAGCATCGTATGATGAATGAAATTTCTCCTTTGTATGGTCTAAATAGGGCAGGTGTGTTACTCTATAATTTTTAATGCCATATCCGATAAGACTTGATTCTAATTTTTTCTTTTTAGCCCTGAGAGCACTATCACCAGAATTTTCAATTCTTTCAAGATCTTCTTTGGTTTTATACCAGTCTTTGTGAGGAGTTGGTTTTCCGCATGCTGGACACCATGTATCCGTCCATTGCATATAACATTTTGGGCATTTTGCTTTTGTTTCGAAAGTGTTCCACATGTGTCCGCAAGTACAAGCCCAATGAATTCCTCCATCAGGATTCCATTCGCAAATAGAACATTGAATAACAAAGTCCTCTTTCTTATTTTTCCAGAACAGCATGGTTGTTTTTTGAAGTGATGATTATTTAAATATACGACCATTCTTCTGTGATATTTTTCAAAAACACACACAAGTTCGAGGCTCTGTCAGCTTAATAGCGAATTACTATAAGCCCTGAAAGAGTGAGATAGCTATAGATGTGTGATTTCACCCTTTCAGGGCTGTGAGAATTTATTGCTTGTACCACGCAGGGCTGCACCCTGCGTTTTGGTGATTCCGCCCCTTCAGGGCTTTGTTATATTATCACTAAAGTAAACAGAATGTTCTTTCTCATTTACTTTCAAGTAAATTCTATTTTTTCTCGATGAAGTAGCCCTGAAAGGGCATAATACCAAAAGACAGGGTGAAGCCCTGTCACTTTAATAGCGAGATACTACAAGCCCTGAAAGGGTGAGATAGATTTATGTTATTTCGCCCCTTCAGGGCTAAGGGATCTTTATCGAATTGATCACGCAGGGCTGCACCCTGCGTTTGATGATTCCGCCCCTTCAGGGCTTGAGTAAAACGTACTGAAAGAAAATACTGAAAGAGTTCTCTAATAAGTGATTATTAGATGGAAGATGTTAAGGGAAGTTCAGTGAAGGAGTACAATCAGCAGTAGGTAAACCTGCCCACTGCTAACTGCCAACTTCTCAAAACCTTACTCACTCCTTAAACTACTAACAGGGTTAGCCATAGCTGCTTTAATAGATTGATAACTTATCGTTAGTAATGTTATCAATACGGCCCCTACAGCCGAAGCGGCAAAAATCCACCAAGCCATATCACTGCGGTATTGATATTTCTGCAACCAGTTATTCATAAAGTACCACGCCATGGGCATTGCCAATAGCAATGAGATGCCCACCAGAATTACAAAATCCATTGATAACATGCCCCACAGGTTAAACACGCTTGCACCCATTACTTTGCGTACACCTATTTCTTTGGTGCGTTGCTCTGCTACAAAACTCGCCAACCCAAAAATACCGAGGCAACTGATGAAGATGGCCAGCACGGCAAAGAAGCTGGCAAGTTTACCAATACGTTCTTCATCGGTAAACTTGCGTGCGTACTCAATATCAACAAACTCGTAACTAAAGGGCGACTGCGGATCGTATCTAGTAAACACGGTCTTTATTTTATCGAGAGCATCGTGCGAACTCATGTCGGGATTGAGTTTTAAGATAGCGAGGTTTACATTATCATAACGGTCGATATGCCAGAGCGAACCACGCACCGGCTCGTAAGGCGATTCGATAATCATATCCTGAATTACACCTATGATAGTATAAGGTCTGTCATTCCAAGTAAGGGTTTCGCCAATCGGATTTTCAAAACCTAAAAATTTTGCAGCGGCCTCGTTAATCACAAACGCATTGGAGTCACTTGCAAACTCGCGCGAGAAATCACGACCGGCTGTAAACTTCCAACCAACCGTTTTGCCAAATTCATGATTCACACCATTATTCGGAAAGTCAACCGCAAGCGCAGGGTCTTTACCAGTCCAGTTAAAACCACCGTTGGTATTCCATACTTGTGTGGTTGGGCTACCGGCTTCGGTCATTTCAACAACTGCACCCTGACTTTTTAATTCGTTGCGCACGGCTTCAAAGTGGTCGTGTATGTCGGGTGTTTGAAGATAAATATTAATGAGTCCATTGCGCTCATAACCAATGGGGCGGTCTTTGGCAAATTCGATTTGACGAAACACCACAATGGTGCCAATGATAAGAATAACAGAAACTGTGAATTGAAGTACCACTAATACTTTGCGCGGAAGGGAAGCCAGTTTACCTACACGAAAAGTACCTTTCAAAACTTTTACCGGTTGAAAGGATGATAGATAAAGCGCAGGGTAACTGCCTGCTAAAATACCGGTGATTAAACTGAAGCCGATACCAATTAACCAGAATGTTGGGCTGCTCCACAATAAAGAAAGTTTTTTGCCGGCCACATCATTAAACATAGGCAGGGCCAGATAAACCAATCCGATTGAAAAAATGAATGCCAACACCGCAACCACAATCGACTCAGAAAAAAATTGATTGATTAGCTGCACACGCATTGAGCCAATAGACTTTCGAATGCCTACTTCTTTGGCGCGCTTTTCAGAACGGGCTGTACTTAAATTCATAAAGTTGATGCAGGCCAGCAATAGAACAAACACACCAATTATTCCGAACATCCATACAAACTCAATGCGTCCACCCACATTCACACCTTCTTCAAAGTCAGAATATAAGTGCCACTTGCTCATGGGGTGCAGAAAAACTTCGGGCTTATACTTACGCCCGCCTTCATCTACTTTGTTTAACTTAACATCTTTAATTTTAGCCGATACCAATTCCATGTCGGCATTATCGGCAAGTTGCGCCCAGGTTTGGGTAAAGTTGCTACCCCAGGGGTTGTCCATATTTTTGATCCATTCGCTTTCGATAATGTAGAGTTCCCACGGCATAATGAAACTCATATCGCGAAACTTTGAATTGTGCGGCATGTCTTCATACACACCGGTTACTTTCACATCGTTTTTATTGTTGACGCGTATGGTTTGTCCTATGGGGTCGGTATCATCAAAGTAAGCTTTTGCTACTGACTCAGATAAAACAATGGAGTATGGATCTTTCAATGCCTGATCGGGGTTACCCTTCAGTAGTTTAATGGAAAGCATATCAATTACCTGAGGCTCCCAGTACATACCGCTCTTGTTGAATTTTCTTTCATCCACTGTAAGAATGCGCCCGAAGTTCCAGGAGGATTGCAACACATATTTAAAGTCACTACCGAAGTTGTTGCGAATTTCTTCGGCCATCACATAGGGATTGGATACCTGCGAACCCTTTACACCATTGTACACATTGTGTTGCCACACCTGCGCAAGGCGATCGTAGTTTTTATGATACTGATTGTAGGTTACTTCATCCCAAATCCATAAACCAATTAACAGGGCCACGGCCATACCGGTTGCCAGCCCGGCAATGTTTATGAAAGTATAACCTTTGTTTTTAATGAGATTACGAAAAGCGATTTTGAAGTAGCTGCGAAACATGGGTAATGGGTTTGGGAATATCCTTTAGATACTGCACCCAAACCAAAAAGTTGCATGTAAAGCGTAAATATTTACGAATGGTTTTAGTGTTGTTCGCTTCTGGCCATCTCCCAACCGATTATGCTCTTTTTCCGAACACTTTCCCATCGGTACTCGCCCAGTATTCCATCTTTGCGGATTACCCTGTGGCAGGGAATGAGATACGCAATATGGTTGGCACCCACAGCCGAACCCACCGCTTGCAATGCTTTTGGGTTTCCGATTTTTGTAGCAATGGTTTGATAGGTTGTAACATTCCCTTCGGGCAACCGCAATAATGCTTCCCAAACTTTAATCTGAAAGTTGGTGCCTTTTACGAAGAGATGAAGTCCCTCACCCCTGCCCCTCTCCCAGGGGAGAGGGGTGTCAGCCTTGGGCTGACGGGGTGAGGTAAAAATTTTTACAACATACTCCTCAACCAACTCTTTGTTCTCTCTGAATATAGAATTGTTCCAATACGATTTCATTTCGTTGAGGTTCTCAAGCGCATCGCCATCAGTTTGAATGAATGAAAGCCAACACACACCGCGTTCGCTTACGCCCAGCAAGGCTTTACCAAATCGCGTTTCCACAAACCCATATTGAATGGTAATACCCCCGCGCTGTTTGTACTCTTG